>Ga0182024_10013957_pt1 | contig 15581 bp, 17 predicted proteins | sample P32metaG_FD_120480 | JGI IMG/M metagenome (GOLD analysis project Ga0182024, IMG submission 120480) | Permafrost microbial communities from Stordalen Mire, Sweden - P3-2 metaG (Illumina Assembly) | ecosystem: Environmental > Terrestrial > Soil > Wetlands > Permafrost | place: Sweden: Stordalen... | reverse complement strand
TTAAAAGGTCAGTGTATTATGGCAAGCTGAGATCAAAATAGTCCGAACAGAACGTATAGCGCCGCACCATGTAATCTGAACCAGCCCTAGTTAGTTTTTAAAAATAGTTTTAAATTTACTTCATATGAGTGAAACAGTTAAATACTTTGGTTACGGCGCTAACCGAGACCCAAAGATGATATCTTTTATAACAGGTAGGCCAGAAGAGGAACTAGTTGGAAAGCCGGCTACGTTAGAAGGTTTTGGCTTGGGAGTTCAGAGACTAGATCAGGTTCTGGACAGTCTTTCTGCTGGTTCAATTTTGCCGATTTCGGTTCGAGCCTTACTGCTAGAAAGTTGGGATGATAGATTTAGAAGCTACATAATATTTCCAAAACCAGATAGCAGGATCGTGGGTACTATATGGGAGCTTTCTGATCAGGACAGGGATAGGGTTAGGGACTGGGAGCTTGTCGGTGACTGGTACAAGGATGATTCCGGCACAGCAACAACAGATGACGGAGAGAAAGTAGATCTTATTACTGAATCACTAGGAGATGGACAGGAATTCGACCATGAAGTTGATGGCTTAAATTATGAAACATGGCTTAACCCTGTAGCAATGTTTGAGACTGTTGCTTCTAAAGCTCGAAAAGAATATGACGAAAGACTTTCTGGGGGTCCAGAAGGCTCTCCGTCCACAACTAACCCGTAGAGATTTGGGTTCGTAGAAACAGAGACACTTTGATATTATAAAGTTAGTGAAAAAAGTTGGTGTAGTTGGTTACGGCCGATTCGGACAATTACTCGCAGAACTAAGCTCGAGTAGTTTTAATGTTCATATTGTTGAAATCGATCCCGAAAAACAAAAGATTGCCAAAAAACGAGGATATAAGATAATGTCTTTTAACCAACTAGAAGATATGGACTATATATTCTTAGCAGTTCCGATTTCAAGGTTCGAATCAGTAGTTAAAAAGCTGGCACCCTTAACTAACTATAATCAAGTAGTCATAGATGTTTGTTCGGTTAAAATATATCCTTCGGAAATAATGAAGCTCTATTTAAAGAATGCTCAGATTTTGGCATCGCACCCTATGTTTGGACCAGATGGCGCAAAAAGCGGGCTAATTGGCATGAAGATTGCATTTTGCCCTATAAGAATATCTAATGACGTTTTAATAGATCTTAAAAATTTCTGGGTCAGTAAGGGAGTCCAAGTGGTTGAAACGACACCGCAGAAACATGATAAAGACTCAGTTTACTCACTCGGGTTTATCTATTCGCTCGAGAGGATAGTGTTGTCTATGCAGATACCTGATCTAGTGTTCACTACTAAAAGCTTCGATGCGATAAAAACAGCTGCTGAACTAAGCGCTAATGATAGTGAGCAACTTTTTCATGACATGCTTTTATACAATCCTTATTTCACGGGTATGAAAGAAGATTTCGAGAAGGCTATCGCCAAAATAGACACCCAGTTGAAGCAGATTGCTAAAGAGTCGGTAAAAGATAAATATTAACATTAGCTTAAGTGTTTTTTATGTTTACTCGACTATCTGTCGTTTGATAGCTACAATACATTATATAGATGCAAAAAAAATTTTTTCACGATAAGTTAATTCTACTGATTCTAACGGCAAATATTTTTCTAACCTTACTTTGCATTGCCTTAATAACTTGGCGACTCAGTAATGGCCAGAATGGCGAGTATATAGTGCAAAGGCACGCCAACCTGGGCATTGATCAGTTCCAGCTCGGTAACGTTGTCCCAATCTTGAGCTTTATCGTATTTTCATTAGTTATATTGGTGTCTAATAGCTTTTTGAGTATAAAATCATATGTAATTCAAAGGCAGCTGTCGATCATAACCCTATGTTTTGGTACTTTATTGTTGGGCACGGCAATTATTGTAAGTAATGCGCTTTTGGCGCTTCACTAAGACTATGACCGACATTGAAATACCATTTCCAAAAGACAGACACTTTCGGTATCGTTTTTTTGAAGTTTTACCAGGGGCGCTTTCTTGGCTGGTTCTATGTCTTCCATTTATATTAAGTTTGATTGATGTCGATGCTGCAGTTTTTTTCATTATCGGTTACTTGCTACTATGGTTTATTCGGGCTATCGGCATCGACATCAGAGCCATTCAGGGCTACAGGACTATGCGAATGCATCAAAAATTAGACTGGGGAAAAATGCTTAGTGAGCTTGAGACCGGGGAAGCAGACGATGACGACATCAAACGGCCTAGCTGGCACGCAACTAATATTTCAAGGGTGTCATCAGCTAGTGATGCCATTATGCCTAGTCAGTTGATGCATGTGGCTATGGTGGCGGTCTATAAAGAGTCGAGAGAAATTGTTGAGCCAAGCATCAAGGCCATAATTGACTCCCATTATGATATTAAGAAAATTATTTTGGTAATAGCTTACGAAGAGCGTGGCGGCAAATCAACTCAGGAATTGTCTGAGTCGTTAATTAAGGAGTATGGACATAATTTTTATGGGGCTTTTGCTGTTAAGCACCCCAAAGACATGCCGGATGAAATCATCGGTAAGGGTGGGAATATTACTTTTGCAGGATATCGTCTAAAAAAATACCTAGACGATAGAAATATTGAGCCCATTCGTGTTGTGGTCACAACTCTCGATGCTGACAACAGACCGGATAAAAAATATTTTGCGGCACTAAGCTATACGTATATTTCCTCGCTAGATCCTGTCCATATATCGTTTCAGCCAATCCCTATGTATACCAACAACATTTGGGATGCACCTGCACCAATGCGAGTTGTTGCAACCGGCAACTCTTTTTGGAACGTGGTTTTGTCGTTGCGGCCTCATATGTTAAGAAACTTTTCGTCCCACGCCCAGTCGATGCAAACATTGATAGATACTAACTTTTGGAGTGTACGAACAGTAGTAGAAGACGGCCATCAGTTCTGGAGGACCTACTTTAGATACGATGGCAATCACCGTGTTTACCCTGTATATACTCCTATATATCAAGACGCTGTGTTATCTGGGACATATATTAAGACTCTAAAAGCCCAGTTTATACAGCTTCGTAGATGGACTTACGGAGCATCAGACGTTGCTTACGTTGCTGACAAAGGTTTTTTTACAAAGAGCAAGACATCAAAAACTGACGTGACCTTTAAATTCTTGCGGCTTCTCGAAGGTCACGTTACCTGGGCTGTTGCCCCGGTACTTTTAGTTTCTGCAGCATTTATACCCGCGTTATTTAATCCAAACAGCTATGCAGCCAATGAATTACCGCTGCTAGTCAGCCGTATACAGACGATTGCGCTACTGGGGGTGGCAGGAACGCTTTTTCTCAGCATCAAGGCCTTGCCGCCGAAACCTGCTCGATACAAGGCGCATAGGACTGTATTTATGGTCTTACAATGGGTGTATCTGCCCGTAACTACAATCTTATATAACTCAATGTCAGCATTTTATTCGCAAACACGTCTAATGTTTGGTCTATATTACGATAAGTTCGATTTTACCGAAAAGGGAGTAGTTAAAGATACCCCTCAAGAAAAACCTGCTTGAGGGGTACAGGTAAAACCTTAAGAATTCAAGATTATTTTATAGAGACTACTCTGGATCGCTTGATTCGGTTTAATGATTTAGAAGCTACTAATTCTTCGTAAAACAATATAAAATTGTCTAACGTACCTGGTTTGGCACTCACACAGTATCCCTGTTTAACCTGCTAATGCTAACATAAACAGGCCATAAAGTCAATACTCTAACTGGGCGGCTATCCCTCGACAGCAAGTAATATCACCTGCGCGACCGAAATGAAACCTGCCATGGCCATGGATCTCGCCTAGCTTCTTTCATGGCCGTAAATAGACCTCGACTAATACCGGTTAGTATTTGCACTTCTGGTTCTTGTATTATGGCGTCTAATCCGGCTTCCGGTTGAGCTTGTCGAGCACGATTAACCGCTTCAGTACGTTGCTGTTCGGCATACTGATGCCAGCTTCGATAATATTCACCTGGTGGAAAATGCTGCGCAAAGCCATTAGCCATAATATGGGTTATTTGTGCTATAGCCTCAACCCTGTCACCACCAGTTTCTTCGGTAATCATGTCAAGTGTTTCTGAAGGTGCTGAAAATTCCCTAAACAGACGTTGGGTCGCTTCTTCCGGGGTATCCAATGGTCTATCGGTCATTTTGAATATTAAATCATAGTACATTAAACTCGTCCATGGGCGCAATTAGACGATTGACTAGCAACAACTAAACTAATCACTTACTGTGATGGTATAGTCGGCTCTCACCAGGGTGAATATCCTAAGTAATGGTGGGCGATAGAGGATTCGAACCTCTCACCTCTTGAACGTCAATCAAGCGCTCTAGCCAAATGAGCTAATCGCCCGGGGACATAAGCAGTGAGCTTATGAACAGATTATAAATGTAGCGGACTAGTCATTAAATAGCAAAAGTATAAATAAAAACGGGGAACATAGTAAATCTTCATCTGTTTAGCTACGTCGCACATTTTTCAAAAAAACACTTTTAGATTCTTATGTCACGTATGATATATTATTCCACAAAGTTATCCTCAAGAGGTTTGTATAAAAAACAATACATTAGGGCTAGCCTTATATTACCATCGTTGATATAGTAGTCGCTACGTGAAGTTTTGGGGTTGTGAGTTAAAACCCAACGTATACCGGTTTGAATGTCATTGCGAGAACACTCAAACCGGTTTTTTAGTTATCTCTAATTAACAAGGTAATGATATTATCTATAGTGTAAAGGGAATAAATATGGACAAAGACGAGGACTTAGGAGCTCTACGCCACTCATTAGCTCATATTATGGCCAACGCTATTCAGCATATCTGGTCTGAAGCTAAATTTGGTGTCGGACCAGTTGTTGACAATGGCTTTTACTACGACGTCGATCTAGGCGATGCTTCGCTTTCTGAGGATGATTTTGCGACTATCGAAAAAGAGATGAAAGCTATCATAAGCAGTGATGAGCCATTCAAAAAAATCGAAATGTCGATAGAGGAGGCAATTAACTGGGCGAATCAGACTAATCAGCCGTATAAGCTAGAATTGTTAAATGACCTCAAAAGATCCGGAACAACAGAGTTTAAAGCCCTTGAGCTAGACGAAATTGGTCTGCCATCAAAAAATGAATCAAAAGTTGAGAAAGTTAGCTTTTATCGCAATGGAGACTTTACGGATCTTTGCCGCGGCCCACACGTTAAATCAACAGGTAAGACAGGAAATTTTAAGTTAATGCGTTTATCCGGTGCTTACTGGAGGGGTAAAGAATCAAACCCTCAGATGCAGCGTATATATGGTGTTGGTTTTCATAGCGAGAAGCAGCTCGAGGATTATTTAAAACGTTTGGAAGAGTCGAAAAACCGGGATCACCGCAAGATCGGACAAGAACTAGACCTATATATAATTTCTGACTTGGTTGGATCAGGCCTGCCGTTATTTACACCTAGAGGAACGGTTTTGCGAGAAGAATTAGTTAAGCTTTCAGAAGAATTACGTCAAAAGCAGGGCTATCAAAAAGTCTGGGTTCCGCATATTGCTAAGAAAAAATTGTATGAGATATCAGGTCATTGGGCTAAGTTTGGTGACGAGTGGCTTCAGGTAGTTAGCCAGGAATCGGATGATGAGCTTGTAATGAAGCCAATGAACTGCCCTCATCATCAGCAAATATATGCATCACAACCTAGAAGTTATCGGGATCTGCCGATTAAGTACTTGGAAACCTCAACAGTTTATCGAGACGAAAAGGCTGGAGAACTTCTTGGGCTAGCAAGAGTAAGAGCAATAACTCAAGATGACAGCCATGTTTTCTGCACGCCCGATCAGATCACTAATGTTATATCGACCCTGGTAATCATTTCTCAAGATTTCTTTCAAGCCATGGAGTTACCTTTTAAGGTTAGATTATCTTATCGAGATGACTCCGATGCATACTTAGGAGATAAGCAACTTTGGGATAATGCTCAGCAAATCATATCGGAAATCGTCAATAAAAACGGCATGGAATCCTACGTGGGGCTTGGCGATGCAGCTTTTTACGGACCTAAAATCGACTTTATAGTAGAGGACGCCCTTGGGAGAGAGCTTCAACTGGCGACGATACAGCTTGATTTCGTACAGCCAGATCGCTTCGGGCTTAAATACACAGATGCTGACGGAAGTCTGAAGACTCCTGTGATGATTCATTTTGCTTTGATGGGCGCCGTTGAGCGCTTCCTAGCTGCCTATATAGAACATACAGCAGGGAAGTTTCCTGTTTGGCTAGCCCCCGAACAGATAAGAATAATAACTATAAATCAGGAAAAGACAACGCTAGACTACGCTCAGAAAATAGCATTGGAAGCAGATAAGCTTGGGTTACGATACAAAATAGATGATGCAAACGAGTCGGTTGGCAAGAAAATCCGAAACTCGGAGCTGATGAAGATTCCATATGCAATTGTGATAGGCGAGAAAGAGATTCGTACGGAAATAACTACCCCGAGAATAAGATCAGATTTGCAGCTGTCCAAGGACTCTGACAAGGCTGTGCCGGTTCATGAATTTTTGAAAACAGTTCATAAGGAAACAGTTTCTAGATTAAACAATAGTTCTTTTTAATTGTGAGTAGAGTTGACAAAGAATTCAAATCAAGGGTTTATAATATAGTGGCGTCTATTCCAGCAGGCAGGGTTATGGCTTACGGTCAGGTTGCCGCGCTGAGTGGCGCTGCATGGGCAGCCTGGGAAGTTGGTCAAATAGCCCACTATGGGCCCAAAGACTTGCCATGGCACCGCGTAGTAAACAAAAAGGGTGGTCTGGCTTCGGGCTATACGACTGGTGGGCGAGATGGACAAAAGTTGGACCTGGAAAGAGAAGGCATTAAAGTCACATCTGACTACACAGTCGATATAGGAGAATTATTATGGACACCAAAGAAGACATAGCGCCTCTCGTAGCAATAGTTGGAGAAACTGCATCTGGTAAATCAGAGTTGGCCCTGAAAATTGCCGAAAAGTTTGGGGGTGAGATAATTAGTGCCGATTCAAGGACACTCTATAAGGGTATGGATATCGGAACAGCTAAACCAACTAAAACTGATCGGCTCAGAGTGCCTCATTACCTAATAGACATAAGAGACCCGAACAAACCCCTAAAAGTCGCCGAATTTAAACTATTGGCTGATCAGGCAATTAAAGAAATTATAAAACGTGGCAAGCTGCCGATTTTAGTCGGAGGTAGCGGGCTATACGTAGATTCAGTATTGTTTAACTTCTCCTTTAAAAAGATTGCTCATCCGGATTATAGAAAACAGCTGAATGACCTTACCGTTAATCAGATCCAGGACGAATTAATAGCCAGGGGCATCGAATTGCCGAATAATCATGAGAATAAACGTCACCTTATTCGTCAATTAGAAACTAACGGACAAAAAATTCCCCAAGGTAAAGTTCGCCCCAATACTCTAATCATCGGCTTAAGAAGGTCAAAAGAAGACTTAGACACAGCCGTAACAAAACGGGTTAAGAAAATGATGAAAGCTGGTTTAGACGAAGAGGCAAAGCGATTGGCAAAAAGATACGGCTGGGACATTGAACCAATGCGGACGATTGGATATCGAGAATTTTCACCAGAGGAATCTGAGGGCCTAGAAAGAGATGAAATTATTCAGCAAATTATTAGAGATACCATTAATTATTCGAAACGACAGCGAACTTGGTTTAAGCGCAATAAACATATTCAATGGGTGGATAAACAGATAGAGGCCGTAGAATTAGTTACAACGTTTTTGAGCAAATAGTCTGTCTAACTGTCTAACTATTTGTTACAATACAAATATGGTTGAGCAATTGTTTGGATCAAAAACTCGGGTCAAGTTACTGCAGCTATTCTATTCAAACCCAAACAGATCTTTTTATGTTAGAGAAATTACACGAAAAATCGATGAACAAATCAACTCAGTACGAAGGGAACTAGCAAATCTTTTAAGCATTGGGATAATTGTCTCTGAGAACATGAACAACCGCTTGTATTATGAAGTAAATCAAAAATACGAGTATTATGACCCCTTGTCAACGATTTTTGGTCAGGCGTCAAAGCGAAAACCTTCTAAAACTGTTTCAGAGAAACCAACTTTGTCGAAGGATGAACTAGAGTTAACATCTGTCGGTAATGTTGACTTAGCCCTATTTACCGGACAGTTTACCCGGGACGAACTAAGTGGAGTTGATCTTGTAATAGTCGGCGATATTAACCAAACCAAGCTAAATAAATATATATCTGAACTGGAATCAAAGGAAAACAAAGAAGTTCGTTTTACCGTAATGCCTGTTGAGGAATATCATTATCGAATACAGGTAAAGGATAGATTCCTTGATAACGTTATACAGTCCAAGAAACAGATAGTTATAGATAAACATGGTCTTTTATCGTAAGAAACAGGTAATATAGAAATATAAACGTAAGAGGGAGCTAGAACACCTAATGGATATTCAGTATTACGGAGCAAATTGCTTAAGCATTACAATAAAACAAAACCGGGTGGTCATAGATGACAATCTCGCTAGTTACGGGCTAAAGTCAGTCGCCAAACCCAACGATATCTTATTATTTACTTCCCCAAGCAACGCAAGTAACGAGAAAAATACCCGCATAGTAATAGACTGCCCAGGTGAGTACGAAGTCGGGGATATTGCTATCTACGGCATTGAAGCAAAGTCCTTTTTATCAGATGAATACAAATACTCCACAATCTATAAAATTTTAGTGAATGACATCACTCTTGTTGTAATTGGTAACATAGCTCCGGAATTAAATGACGCGCAACTAGAGGCTCTGGGTATGATAGATGTATTGTTTATCCCCGTTGGCGGTCACGATTTAACTCTTAGTCCAGCCAACAGCCTTAAACTGATTAGGGAAATAGCTCCAAAACTAGTAATACCGACTCATTATGGCGATAAAGGAGTAAAGTACCCTGCAGAACAGGAATCACTGGAAGATGCTCTGAAGGTTCTAGCTATGGAGCCCAAAGAGTCAACGGCTAAGTTAAAATTAAAAGCTGCTGACTTATCTGAAACTATGCAGCTGGTGGTCCTCGAAATAAACCAAGCCTAGTATTTCTGAATTAAGTTATTACACCCTTTTTCTTTAGAGTGCGAATTGCTTGAGTACTGACTTTCATTCTTGTTTTTTTGCCGTCGACAACAATAGTCTTCATCTGTAAGTTAGGTTTCCACACTTTTTTTGTATGGCGCTGAGAGAAGCTAACGCTGTTCCCAAATTGTTTACCTTTTCCGGTAATTTCACACTTTTGCATCACTGTCCTTAATTCAAAATGCTAAAGTGTTATTCTATAGACTCCTGATCAGTAAGTCAATGATCTACAAAGCTGAATCCCAACAAGACAGACTGGTATACTTATATAATGCTTAACGGACTCTCTATAAGTAATTTAGCAATTATTTTAGTAGCCATAATTTTATCCATGGGCTTTCACGAAGCAATGCATGGTTTTGTTTCGCATTGGCTTGGCGACACTACGGCCAAAGATGCTGGGAGTCTAACACTTAACCCCTTAAAACATATTGATATATATACAACGGTTTTGTTACCTTTGGGCCTAATATTGCTACATATACCCCCATTCTTTATAGCAAAACCTGTGCCTTTTAACCCATACAGGGTCAGATGGGGAGAATATGGAGTAGCTTTAATCGGCATAGCTGGACCGCTAACAAACTTGGTTATTGCGATAATAGCTTCTTTTTTCGTAAGAGTATCTAATATTTCTGTAGCCAGTAATCTATACACAGTTATAACGATATTCATAGAGATAAACGTCATTTTCTTCATTATAAATATGATACCTATCCCGCCTCTTGATGGATCTAGGCTTCTCTATGCTTTTGCGCCAGAGCCTCTGAAGAATGTGATGAGACAGATTGAATCTATGGGTATTATAGCCATCATTATATTTATGCTGATACTCGTTAATATTGGCGGCGGATTTATATATACCATAGAAAATGGATTATTAAATTTGTTGCTTGGATAGAATAGAAATCGTATATAATGAGATTAGGCTGGGACGCCAATAGAATGATTAACTAATCAACAAATAGGGAGCTTAATATTTTTGAAGACCGTGGTCTTCAAGTGAGAGCACCCACCTGTCATCAGCAGGTTAATCACTCGGCAGCACCCAGCTTTTTATATGTCCGGGGTGTGGCGCAGTTGGTTAGCGCGTACGGCTGGGGGCCGTGAGGTCGCCGGTTCGAGTCCGGCCTCCCCGACCATGAACTCAATTTTCTAGACGATCTATAAATGATTAATTGTATTTAGTCCTAAAAGGGCCTAAAATCGAAAAAGATAACCCTAAATATCAAAAATGACACCGGAAAAAAACAAACAACGCAGCATATTACAGAAGCCCGCCGAAGTTAAAGAGACCGAGAAATTCGATAATCCTCCTCTTGAGTTCAGGAGAGAAGCTGTAATTCAACCCGTATCAAGCGATATGAAGGGTGAAAATGTTCAAGCGCAACACTTAAAACCAAATATTAGCAAGATAAAACTTAGTGATGCCAGTGAGCGAGCACCTGTAGTGCCTGAACCATTATCAACAGTAATTGAGCAAGCCACTGAAGTGACTAGTGTTGATTCCAGCCATGTTGTAAGTAGTGATGGCTCACAAACCGCGAACCTAATGAACTTATCGGCTTCCCAGATTAAAAATGAGAAGTCCAGATTGCCCACAGGAGTTTATATTATAATCGCCGCTAACTTACTTGGGTTTGTAGCAAGTTTCTTTAATACTTCGGAAAACAGCCTACTTTACACATACTCTATGCTTTTTAGCCTGATGATAGCCGTTGGGCTGATTCTTAGATTTGCTGCAGTCCGTAAACTTTATGTAGGGCTCGCAGGATTACTGGTCGTTCTTACAATAATACTAATGATTGGTTTCTTTGGGCTGCAAGAGAGAGTAGATCAAGTCAAGGCAAACGCAGCTAGTTACTACAGCAGCATTAATCAATCTCTTCTGACCACTGCTCAACAACAAGAGTTAGCTAATCAAGAGTCAACACTTATTACACTAGAAAGAGAAGAGGGTAAAGCAGTACCATTCTTTTACATTTACCACTCTTTAATAATCGTTTATGCTGGTCTTACAGTAATATATCTAACGAGACCTAAAGTAAAAGAAGCATTTGAAGCCTCTTCGTCGTAAATAAGCTTTTTCAACTAATCACAACGAATAGTTATAAATAAGATAATATATAGTCATAAATGAACCAACAATTAAATTTTGACACAAACAACTCTGAGCAAAAGCCAGATAATATCATGCGATATAAAAGCATCAAGGTTTTTACAGACGGAGGAGCAAGAGGCAATCCTGGACCTGCCGCTGCAGGATACGTCTTATTGACTCCGGATGACAAAATTATTACCAAACGGGGTGCCTACCTAGGAGTAGCCACCAACAATCAGGCTGAATATCGCGCCCTGGCTTTTGCTCTGCAGAAGGCTAAGGATATTGGCGCACTGAATGTAGAAGTCTATATGGATAGCATGTTGATAGTGAATCAAATGAAGGGTCTATATAAGGTTAAAAATCAGGACTTAAAACCAATTTTTAATACTATAAAAGAAATTTCAACTTCGTTTAACCAGATTACATTTACTCACGTACCGAGAGAGCAGAACAAGTTGGCTGATAGAGAAGTTAATATAGCACTCGATAACGCTACTGCAAATTAGCCAATATTATGTTAAAATATTAAAAGCCAGATTATTGGCTAGTCGCTTGTTTTTATAAACAAGAGGAAAGTCCGGGCAGCATAGGGAAATGGCAGTTGCTAACGGCAACCGAAGGTAACTTTAGGGAAAGTGCCACAGAAACAAGACCGCCCGCAAGGGTAAGGGTGAAAAGTACGACCTAAGAAATCGTGGTTTAAGCTGGTGACAGCTTAAAATGGTAAACCCTGCCTGCTGCAAGGAGATGGATTTATGACGGCATTTATGTCGACAAGCTTCCCGCTAAAATTCATCGATTATCCGCTTGATTCGAATGGCAACGTTCGAACTAGATAGATGACTGGCTAAAACAGAACCCGGCTTACGGATAATCTGGTATTAAATATGAGATCACCATCTTTAAAGGGTGGTGATTTCTAATTTAAGGCTATTTTTTAATCGCGGCTTTAATAACTGTTTTCATTGCTTCCGGTTCATTAACGGCTAATTCACTCAGTATTTTTCTATCCAAGACTATATTAGCCTCCTTAAGGCCAGCGATCAGTTTACTGTAAGTTGTGCCGTTTAGCCTAGCAGAAGCGTTTATACGGGCGTTCCAGAGTTGTCGGAGCGTTCTTTTACGGTTTCTTCGGTCTCTGTATGAAAACTGTAGTGATTTAGTTACGGCTTGCTTACCTCTTCTTACACTTGAGCGGTTCGAAAGAGTCATGCCCTTTGTGCTGTGACGGATTTTTTGATGCCGGTGATGAGAGGTAACACCTCTTTTGACTCGCATATTATTAAACTCCCAACTTAGTTTTGGCTATCTTGGCATTGGTGCTTCCAAGTGTATGAAAACTATCAATTCTACGCTTTCTAGAAGCACTTTTCTTCTGAAGAAAATGATTTCCGTTGGCGCGATTAACGCGAACTTTACCGTTCTTTGAAACTTTTACTCTGTCTTTAGTACCACTATGGGTTTTTAGCTTTGGCATTTTGATTACTCCTTATAACAAAACTCAGTTGTTTTCCTGCAAATTGAGGATCTTGATCAATGGTGATCGTTTCTCCGAGAATGGCAATGATTTTATCAGCTAACTTAAAACCGATTTCTCGATGTGCGAGCTCTCTCCCGCGATAGATTACTGATATTTTGACCTTATGGCCGATCTCTAGAAATTTAGTTATCTTGTTAAGCTTAACTTCAAGATCATGTTCACTAATCTTTAGGCCAATCCGCATCTGTTTCATCTCAAGTATTTTGGCGTTGCGCTTACTCTTTTGGCTTTGCTTTGTCTTCTGGTAGTTGTACTTTCCCCAGTCGATAACTTTAGCCACTGGTGGGTTAGCGTCAGGCGAGATCTCAACTAAATCTAGATCTTTTTCTTCGGCAATTCGCAATGCTTCTGATCTTGAAAATACACCGAGTTGCGCTCCATCTTGATCAATGAGCCGTAATTGTGGTGCTCGAATCGCATGATTCAAGCGAGTTGTTTTGCTAATAGATGATTCTCCCGTCAATCTTAACTTAACTTATATGAATAGCAATTATAACAGATAGGCTTATGAGCAACAATAGATTTATAACCATTATTACTAAAAAAGTCTGCGCCATAAACTAATCACAGTTGCTTGGATCAAGTAGCATAAATGTTTTTGATACCTAAAAAGTAATTCAAAAAATCTATATGCAGAACATTAAGTCCGGCTAACATGTTTTAAAATTTTGCGTTAATTGAAGGGAAATAAAATCAACAAATTTTATATAGAAAAGTCCAATACAAAATAGCCCGGCTGTATATAAAAAACAAAGTGGCTTAGTTTTTTTATAAGCCACTTTGTTTCGTTTATCTTAGTTTTGATTGTAAGTTTTGATTGGTTTTTAGGTTTTACTTTTTCTTGGAACAACGGCTTGCGAGAAGCCGTTGTTGCGAGATCTTTTTGTTTTGAGCACTTTTTTTATTCAGCGCCATATTCATCTTATATAAAGGATTATTTGTCTGTCAATAACAATTATGCTTGATTATAAATAAACCTGTGTATAACTTATGTGAAATATAGCCATTTTATTTATTTATTTTACTATTTTTTAGCCTTTCTAGCCCCAACTTCATAATATAAAAATCGATAATTTATGCTATCGACTTGCATGAATTTATTGATTTAGTTTTATTAGCCATGTTAAGTATTGTCAGTGTTGTGGCGGTAGGTTCATAGGACTATTGATAAAAAAATGCTGATACGTATATGGCTAGCCCAATGCATTAAATTAACAACAACAACCAATCTGCCTGGTTCATTTAAATGTAAACAATTAACGAAAATATATAAAGTAAACGTAATGTACGAATAATAAATAAATTTGTAATTTAATGGTGCGAACGTTATAAGCATTTTCCGTAAAATCAACGTTTAATTTCCTGGATTTCTGTGAACAACAAAAATTATGACGAGCATATAGTTAAAGAAAATTTATTACATAATTGTTTCATTTATATAAATGCTTGATGCCAAAAAAGAACTCAACTTTAGGCTTTTATGGCCAAGTGGGTTATATGTAGAGTCCTTAAAACCTAAAAAACCCAGCATTAAGACTAAAATCCACTAAATTTACTACTTCAAGAGTGTTTTTATTTATCTTTAACCAAAATAGCTTTATGAATGAGGTAGGACTATGTATTTATAGGGATTTGGCGTATAGCCAAAAAATCGCCGTAGATTTTTTAAAAAAACTTGTTTTTTGAATTTTAGGCGACCGATTTTTAAAAAAAAGCCATAGCTAAAATATTAAATAAGAACAAAAAATCTTTAATAATTTTAATGCCCAGTTTATAAAAAATGTGTGTTTTTTGTATGCACATAATGTTTATAGGCTTGCTAAAATTTGACGCAAAAAACGATAATATCGAATAACTATATAGCTAATTACGCAAAAAAGTTAATTAATACAGGGGTATAGTTGTATTACAAACTACAATATTAAAAGTATAATTAACAGACATATTATGTGGATAATACTACATTGTTAGATTGACCTTAGACAATAAGTGTGCTAAATTGCCCTAGTAAGCTAAAAACAAAAACTTACAAAAGGCATCTCGCCGATATCGCTCTTTTTTACTTTAAAGGTACTAAGAGCGGTCAGTCAAAGCCAAGGACGGTAAGCGCTAAATATTTTTTAAATTAAGGGCGGATTTACCGTCCAGGCTCCAAGGAAAATTCTATTTGTAAAATAAGCACTAGGGAAGACCATTTTCTGGTGCTTATTGTTTTTAATGGTTATTAATTCATAATTAATCTAATGAAGTTTATAAAAAAAATATTATTTCCTTTGGTTGTTCTTATAGTTTTATTGATGATTCTAACTCTTACAAATCCTCAAAAATCTTCGTTAGTTCTTCTTATAGTGCCGTTTATATTGATCTACATTATTCTGTATGAATTAATTAGGCTGATTCTGAAATATTATGTGGTTCGATTAGGGGGGACCAAGAATAAAAAGCGAGCATTTTTCTCAGCCATAATTGCTGCAGTACCTGTGCTTTTTCTGGTATTACAGTCTATTGGACAGCTTACCGCAAGAGACGTAATAACATTGGCCATCATTGCAGTAGTGCTTGGTTTTTACACAACCAGATTTTCATTTCTGCGCGACTAAACAGTGCAAAATAGACAATAAGAACTGTTATAATTGTTATGAATGAGTGGATATCCTGACCAGCAACCCAGCTTAGCTTTGCCACCCCCAAACACAGAGGTGGGAGTTGGTAATGGGGCAAAAGAAGGCGCTCCTTCGATTAGTCCTGAAGTGGCGCCAACAAAGGAGTCTGGACAAAATCAGTCTAG
>Ga0182024_10013956_pt1 | contig 15583 bp, 16 predicted proteins | sample P32metaG_FD_120480 | JGI IMG/M metagenome (GOLD analysis project Ga0182024, IMG submission 120480) | Permafrost microbial communities from Stordalen Mire, Sweden - P3-2 metaG (Illumina Assembly) | ecosystem: Environmental > Terrestrial > Soil > Wetlands > Permafrost | place: Sweden: Stordalen... | reverse complement strand
GGCGTAAAGTCGCCAAAGGCTTTAAGTCCGACATGAAACTCGTCTTTGACGTCCTTCTCCCCAAGTGGAACTACGTTGCCGTCCCGCAACAATCATGACAGTAATTGATGCGCGGGTCCTTATTCCCTCCCCGACAATTCCTCTCTCGTCCGCTGACAGTCAGACACGGTCCGTCTGTCCCGTCTTACAATTCACCATGAACGGCAAAGACCTCATCCATCTCGGCTTCACCCCTGGCCGCGCAGTCGGCATCGCTCTTTCTCTCGTTCCCAAGGCGCTTGCAGCCCTCGGTCAGGAAGGCGTCGAGCGAGAATTGAAGGCCGTGCTGGCCGACCCGGTGCATAACATGGAGCATCCATACTTCGGCCCGCTGGCTCAGGTCCTGCGCGAAAACCAGGAGCGGGAGGTGGTTGCCTTTACCGAGCGGGCCGAGCCCGCGCCGTTCCGGATCTGGGGCGAAGGCCTGGAAGCCGGGGCGGTTGACCAGATCAAGCAGGCGGCCCGGCTGCCGGTGGCGGTGGCCGGGGCGCTCATGCCCGATGCCCACGTCGGGTACGGCCTGCCGATCGGCGGCGTGCTGGCCGCCGACAACGCCGTCATTCCCTATGCCGTCGGTGTGGACATCGCCTGCCGGATGCGGCTGTCGGTCTACGACATCCCCGCTTCGGACTTCAAGCGGCTCAACGATCAGCTCATCCGCACCCTCCGGCACGAAACCCTCTTCGGCACCGGCCAGGCGTTCAAGAAGCCGGTCGAGCACGAAGTGATGGAGGCCGATTGGTCGGTCACGCCGGTGACCCGCCGGGTGCAGGAAAAGGCCCGCGGCCAGCTCGGCACGAGCGGCTCGGGCAACCACTTCGTCGAGTTCGGCATCTTTACGCTGGACCACGCCGACCTCGGCCTCGAGCCGGGCGAATACCTGGCCCTGCTGAGCCACAGCGGCAGCCGCGGCTCAGGCGCGGCGGTGGCGGATTTCTACTCGCGGCTGGCGATGGACCAGCACCCCGAGCTCCCGCCGGAACTGCGCCGGCTCGCCTGGCTCGACATGGACAGCGACTCCGGCCGCGAATACTGGGCTGCCATGAACCTCATGGGCGACTACGCCGCGGCCAACCATGCCGTCATCCACCAGAAGATCGCCAAGGCCCTCAAGGCAAAAGTGCTGGCGGGCGTGGAGAACCACCACAACTTCGCCTGGCTCGAAGAGCACAACGGCAAGCAGGTCTACGTCCATCGCAAAGGCGCCACGCCGGCCGGCAAGGGCGTGCTCGGCGTCATCCCCGGCTCGATGGCCAGCCCCGGCTTCGTCGTCCGCGGCAAGGGCAACGCCCCGTCCCTGGAATCCGCCAGCCACGGCGCCGGCCGGCTCATGAGCCGGACCCAGGCCCGCAACACCTTCCGCTGGAACCACGTGAAGCCGGTCCTGGAAGCCGCGGGAGTGCAACTCCTGTCGGCAGGCATCGACGAAGCGCCGGGTGTCTACAAGGACATCCATTCGGTCATGAAATCGCAGTCGGATCTGGTCGATGTGGTGGCCCGCTTCGACCCGAAGATCGTTAAGATGGCGGATGAAGGAGAACGGGCGGAGGATTGAGACTTGTCACGCGTCATTTGTTACTCGTCATTTGTCACTCGTCATTTGTCACTTGTCATTTGTCCTTTGCGAAGGAGATTCGCAACAGGCATACCGCGGATTCGCAGCAGGCGTGCCGCGAAGGCCAAGCCCGACCGGCGGCGTTCTGAGAACCAAGGACCAATGACAAAGGACAAAGGACAAGTGACAAGTGACCAGTGACTATCCTGCCGACCTTCTCAACTTCTCCAAATCCTTCGGACTCGCTTCCCCCAGCACGAAGCTGCTGATGATGGGATCGCGGGATGCCTGGATTTCGTCGGCGGTGCCGTCGAAGATGAACTTGCCTTTGTGCAGCATCACGATCCGGTCGGCCACCTTGAAGGCGCTGTTCATGTCGTGGGTGACCACGATGCTGGTCACGCCCATTTCGCGCCGGAGCTTGAGGATCAACTCGTTGATGACGTCGGAGCGGATCGGGTCCAGGCCGGTGGTCGGCTCGTCGTAAAGGATGATCCGCGGCCCCAGGGCGATGGCTCGGGCCAGGGCGATTCGCTTCTTCTGCCCGCCGGAGAGTTGGGCCGGCATCTTCTTGGCGGTCTCGGGGAGGCCTACCATGCCCAGCTTGTCGCGCACAATCCTGGCGATCTCGTCCTTCGACTTATTGGTGTGCTCGGTAAGGGGGAATGCGATATTGTCCTCGACGGTCATCGAGTCGAAAAGCGCGCCCTGCTGGAATACGAAGCCGAACTGCTGGCGGATGGGGATCCATTGCCGCTCGCTTAGATCGGTAATGTCCTTGCCGTCGAACCAGACGTGGCCCTCATCGGGCTCGAGGAGCCCCACGATGATCTTGAGCATCACGCTTTTGCCGCTGCCGCTGGCGCCGATGACGACCAGGGTCTCGCCTTCGTTGACGGCCAGATCGATGTGATCGAGCACGATCAGCCGGTCGAAGCTCTTGCAGATGTGTCGAAGTTCGATGAGGGCCATCGCTGAATCACCCGGTGGTCAATCGAACACGCCGTGAATGCCGTAAAGGGCCACGTAGAGGCTTTGCAGCAGGTTGGCGAAAAAGAAGTTGAGGATGATGATGGCAATGAAGCTGGCGACGAAGCTTTCGGTGCAGGCCCGGCCCACGCCGCTGGCGCCGCCGCCGCTGTTGAACCCCTTGTAGCAGGAGATGAGTCCGATGGCGGCGCCGAAGAAGATGGCCTTGAAGATCCCCTCGACGATCTGCCAGGTCTCCACGCCGGCAGCGGCGAACTGCCAGTAAGGGGCGTTGGGGATTTTCAACTGGTAGACGGAGACCAGCCATCCGCCGGTGACGCCCAGCAGGTCGCTGTAGATGGTGAGGACGGGCGTGAGCAGCACGCAGGCCAGGAAGCGCGGCACCACGAGGTAGCGGATGGGATCGGCGCCCATGACCCGCATGGCGTCGAGTTGCTCGGTGACGTTCATGGTCCCCAGTTCCGCCGTGAGGGCCCCGCCGACCCGGCCGGCCACCATGAGGGCCGCCAGGACCGGGCCGATCTGCTTGACGACCGACAGGTTGATGATGCTGCCCATGCGCATTTCCTGGCCGATCGCCTTGAACGAATTGAACGATTCGATGGCCATCACCATGCCGATAAAGCCCCCGGTGATGGCCACCACCGGGACCGAACTCACCCCCACCTCGTACATCTGCGGCAGGAGCAGGCGCAGGTTTTTCAGCCGCAGCGCGCCGGTGACCATCCAGCGGAAGGTCTTTGCCGCGAAGATGCAGAAGTCCCCGAAGGAGGCCAAGGCGCGCGCGACTGGGCGCGCCACAAAATCGATGCTTTCCTTGCCCATCTGGGCGAATCATAGGGGGCGCTGCCAAAGGTCGCAAACCGCTCGCTTTGTTTAGACGCTTTAGAACGAAAATTACCGGAACTTGCCGAATGGGTGCCATGGGCAAGCGTACCCGCTTGCCCGTGTTGCCTTGAGCCTGCAACCGGTCCCACGGGCAAGCGAGTACGCTTGCCCATGGCACCCAGGTCGGTCTGTTTTTTTGGGTAATGAGGCTAACCGGGAACTTGCAAAATAAATGCGCCAGGGTAACTTATCCATACGGGGTCAACCGGGCTAACCCACCGAGTCTCGTTTGAGACGCGGAATGGGATGTACGGAATAACAGGACAGGGCCGTTTCGGCTTGCCGGTAAGTCACCGGCAGCCACGCCCCTTTTGCTACACGGAGGTAGCCGTGATTGTCACGCCGCTCAATCGTTTTTCTCGTCATTATCACCTTCGCGCCGTCGCCTTCGGCACAAGAGGATGTGTGCTGGTTGCCGTCCTGGCTGGCGCGACAGCGCTGGTCGGATGCCAGGGTACCGACGTTTCCACCGCCGTGACCAATGTGCTGGTCCCCGCCAACGAGCAGTCGCGCCAGAAGGGCATCACCCTTTACAATGCCGGCGACTACGCCAATGCGGCCGGCGCGTTCAACAACGCCGTCCGGCAGGACCCGCGCGATTACCAGTCGCATTACTATCTCGGCCGCGCCTACGAGGCGCTGGGCTCCTACCAGCAATCGATCCAATCGTATCACACCTCGCTGCTGGTCATGGAGAACTCGATGTCCGGCCACGATAACAGCACCTTCCGTCAGAAGGTCCTGGACGGCTTGGCCAGCGCCATCGCCAAGAGCGAAGACCAACTGGCGGCGACCGCTTCCCTGCGGCAAAAGGCCAACCCCACCGCCGAGGACCAGTTCGTGCTGGCCAAGGTCATGCGCATCCACGGCGACGCGGATTCGGCGGTCCAGGCTTACGGCGACGCCGCCCGGCTGGACCCCAGCAGCCTGCCGATCGCCCGCGAGTACGGCCTGTACCTGGACCAGCTCAATCAGATCCAGCAGGCCAAGCCGCAGTTGATCCGGGCCTACCAGTTGAACCGGCGGCTGGACAAGCCCGAGGACCGGCAGATCGATGCCGCCCTGCGTCACGGGGACGTGGTGCCAGGACCGGCGTTGATGGAAGAGAAGGACCTCAGCAAGCCAATCGTCCCCCTCGGCCCGCTGCCGGAAGTCGACGTGACGCGAATCCGTGTCCAGAACCCGATCGGGATTGCCCCGGAAGAAAACGCGACACCCGCTGCAGGGCAGGCCCCCGCAGCGCCGGCCGCGCCGCATGAATGAGGCGCGGGGCGAAACCACGCCCTTTCCACAGAATTGCATACCCTCAAGCGCCCTCCACGCCGGGGCTAGCGGCGCCAGGTGGCATGCTTATCGCAGTGTGCGTAACGCCGCGCCGCCGCGGATCCCGACGCGCTGCGAGATCCGGGGCGGCGCGGCGTTTGCGCCAACTGCAAAAAGGAATGTCGCTCGGTGCCGCTACCCCCGGCGTGGAGGGCACTTTTTCTCGCAAAACTGTTCAACGAGGGGCTTGATCGGACGGCGCGTCGGAAGTTACAATCCCATCATGGACGTTCGACGAGCTTGCCCGGTCGGAGACAACCATCGGCATGGCTTTTCGCTGATTGAGTTGTTAATCGTCATCACAATCATCGTCGTGCTCGTCGCACTGTTGCTCCCGGCCGTGAATGCCGCACGCCAACAGGCCCTCACTGTCAATTGCCTCTCCAATATGCGTCAACTCACCATCGGGTGGCGGCAGTATGCCATCGACCACGAGAACCAGTTGCTGCGCGGCGACACGACGACTGGCGGCTGGGTCAACTCAGGGAACACGCAATCGGAGTTCACCAGCGGAGAGTTGTGGCCTTACGTCGCTAATGCGACGGTGTACCATTGCCCCAACGACCCCAACGATGTGAATATTCGCAGTTATTCGGTCAATGAAGTTCTGAACTGCAACGACTATAGCCAGTGGATTCCAGTCAATTACCACCGTTTGACCCAGGTCCCCGAACCTGAAACGTGCTTCTTGTTTATCGAGGAATTCGACCCGCGCGGGTACAACCTCGGCGGGTTTGTCGTGCCCAGGACCGGCAGTTCCTGGGTCGATATCCCCGCCCATCGCCACGGCGGACGGGGCGGCACATTCGATTCCACCGGCACGGGCACGTGTATCTCGTTTGTCGATGGGCACGTCGAATTCCACAGATTCGACGATCCCAGAACGTTTCACATCAACAGTTTTTACACCAACACCCCCAATGACCCGGATTTGATCTGGCTTCAATCGGTCCTTGGGTTTTGAGAGCAGTCAGTCCGCCTGAACCACCGCCCGCATCACATGACTCTTGTCCGGCGACAGCGTGACGGCATGGGCGTCCACGTTGGCGGTTTCCACGCACAACATTTGCGGCCATTCATCGTCGCCGAAATCACTCATCGCCTTGGCTTTGGCGATCCACGGGTTCCACACCACGGTCGCCGCCGAGTTCTCTTTCGAGACCGTCAGCGCTCTGGGCTTGGCTGGGCCGGATTTGGAAGCCGCGCCAACCGGGTCGGTGACCTTCACCGTGTCGGGGGTAGCCAGATAGACCCGGTCCGTTTCTGAATCGATGCCAAAAGCGCCCGGCGGCTGCATCTTCCGTTTAAAGCCGTCCGGCTTGTCGATGTACTCCCGTCCTCCCAGGCCCTCAATGCTGACCTTTCGCACGTCGCCGACCGCCAGATATGTATGCATGGCCTCTTCGAAGGTGAAAGGCCCGCTTGCCCCGGCGGGGTTGCGCACTTCCAACTCCAGTTGCAGCGTCGGGCCGACCGCCACGGTGTAGAGCAGCTCAAAATCGTGCGGCCAGCGGCTCTTCGTGGCGGCGTCGGAATTGAGGGCGAACGTCAATCGGACCACGCGGCCGGCGCCCTGCCCGGCGGCCGTCACATCGTGCATCGCCCAACCGACCGAGCGTACCAGCCCGTGTGCGGGGGCCGACGGGTCGCCCGCCTTGGCGCCGAACCAGGGGAAGATGAGCGGCACGCCGCCACGGATTGCCTTGCCCGGCGCGAAAAGGCTCTTGCCGCTCATGAACAGGAAGTCGGCTTGCCCCCGCGGCTGGAACTTCGTGACCTGGGCGCCATGCAGGTAGACGTGCGCCTCGGCCGCGTCGGTGGTGGCCACCGCGCGAACCAGGCCCCCTTCCCCGGACTCGAAGCTCACGCCGGGTGAGGTAAATCGTTTGCGGAGTTCGTCCAGGCTCTGTCCGGCGGAGGGGGTATTGGAAGCGGTCATATAGACGTTGTACCCGCAACCGCGAGCGAGGCAAGTCTTTTGGCCCGAAACGCGAAATCCGAAACTCGAAACACGAAATGAATTGGAAACTTCAAGGTGAAATGCAGAAACAAGAGCGAATTACCAACGCAGCTCGCCCGGCCGTTCTTTTTTTGAATTTTCTGTTTCGTGCTTTGAACTTATTTCGTGTTTCGTGTTTCGGACTTCGTGCTTCAGCCGCGGAACCGAATGTGCCTTCGCTGCATCACCCCGCGTTCGCGTCTCGAGCAGCGCCCGGCGCCTCGACCCGGCTCGGCACGGGCGCCTCGACCCGGCTCGGCACGGGCGCCTCCGCGGCGTGACCAGACAGGTCCGCGGCCATCGTGTGGGAGTATGCCGTCCCGCGCCATTCCACCTTGCGGGTGAAGCACATCTTCACGCCGCGAAGAAGGATCGTGACCAGCATCGGACCGGCGATCGGGAACAGCAGCGCGTTGCGGCGGGGGTTGCCGCTCCAATGGTAAATCCGGGCCAGGAAGTACGTCATCAGCCCCAGGTGCAGGCCGGCCGCCGAAAGCCACACGGCGGCGGCGTGGCCGGAGAAGATGCCGGCCGGGTGCCAGGTTCGCCACAGCCCCCAGGCAATCGCGAAATACGCGGTGAAGGCGCAGAAAATGATCGATGTCACCGCTGCCAGGGGCCGCCAGGGGCTGCCGTTCACGCCCGCGTAATAGATGCGGCTCCAGCCGCGGAAGATCGCCGATAAGCTGCTGTACATGCGGACGGCGGCGTAGTCGTTGCCCCAACTGATCCGCGGCCGCAAGCCGCGGGCCCTGAGCTGGCGGGCGATTTCGATGTCTTCGCAATAGCGGTCGCGCACGGTGGCGTGCCCGCCGAACGCTTCGTAGGCCTGCCGCCGGATGCACAGGAACTGACCGTTGGCAAAAGCGACGCGCGATGCCGCCGCGTTGGTCAGGGCGATCAGGTAAATGGACGATGCCGTCGCGCCCGCCAGCGGGACCAGCAGGCTCTCCCAGATGGAATGGCTTTCCAATTTGGGCAGGAGGCTCAGCAGGTCGAAATTCTTGCGGAGCACGACGCCTATCGCGACCGACAGGGCCGCCGGTTGCAGGATCACGTCCGAATCGACGAAGAGCATCCATTCCCCGGTCGAATCGCGCACGCCGGTGGCCAGGGCGTTGTTCTTGCCCGTCCAGCCGGGGGCCGGCGGCTGAGTGACATGGATCGCCTTGAGCCGCGGGTCGGCGGCCGCCAGTTCGTCCATCACCGCGCCGGTTTCGTCCTCGCTCCGGTCGTCAACCGCGATGACGTTGAAATTCGGATAATCCTGGTTCAGCGCCGATTCCAGGCAATCGCGGATGCGTTGCCCTTCGTCTTTGGCCGGGATGAGGATGGTCACGGGCGGCGGTGGGCCGACGATGGGCGTCGGCCTCATCAGCAACATCCGCCGGTGGCCCGCGATGATGATCGCGCCGTAGAACATCCATGCAAACGGCCCAAGGACGAAATAGGCGACGAACAGGATGACTTCCAGTCGGCCGGGCGTCACGAGTCGCTTCCCTCCGGGTTGAAAACGGCTATTTGTTGCCCCAGAAATCGATCACGAACACGTCGGCCATCACCGGCTTCAGGACGTTCCCAAACTCCTTGTGGGCAGGGTGGTTCAGATAGGCATCGCGGTCCTTGTCATCCGCGAACGTCAGGATAAAGCAGTGCGTGAAGCCCATGTTCTTCTTTTCCGGCGAAACGTTGGTGCCCCATGTCAGAGAGGTGACGCCGGGGATCTGCCCTTTGAGCCCTCGGAATGCTTCTTCCACCGCCCGGATCTGCTCAGGGGTGGCGGTGTCCTTGAACTTGATGGAAACGACGTGATAGAGCGTTTTCTTCACGTCCCCGTCCTGGCGTGTGTCCTTCCCCTCATGGTCCTTGCCCGGCTCGGCAGCGAATACCGCGACGGCCAAGCCCAGCGATAGCAACGCCAGCGTGAGCAGCAGTTGGGTTTTCATTCCGCCAGTATTAGCCGCAACCGCCCGCGGAGTCTACGCCCCGCGAGGCAAGGGATTCCCAAGCCAACAAACAAAGCCCGGCCATGGTGCGGCCGGGCTCGGTTGATTGTAAAAAGGGCAACCCCGTGCGATTGGGTGAAACTCGAAATCCGAAACTCGAAATCCGAAATAAATTCTAACACGGAGAAAAGCAGAGAAATTCAAAAAAGATGAACCTGCGCGTGGTCCATCTTCGTTTGCGTTTCTGTCATTCCCGCCTTCTTCCCTTTTGAATTTACTTCGAGTTTCGAGTTTCGGATTTCGAGTTTTTCGCCGCGATCTCATGCGCGCGCACGCGCACATCCATCAAACTAGGCGAACGTGGACCTTGCGGCCCTGGAACTCGACCTTGCCGTCCTTGAGGGCAAACAGCGTGTAATCGCTGCCCCGGCCGACATTGAACCCGGCCACGAACTTCGAGCCGCACTGGCGGACGATGATCGACCCGGCCGAGACCGCCTGCCCGCCGTACGCCTTGACGCCGCGGTATTGCGCGTTGCTGTCGCGGCCGTTGCGGGTCGAGCCTTGACCTTTCTTATGAGCCATAAGTCACCATAAACATTGCATTAAGCATTCTGGAACCGGCACAGCCTGTTAACCGACGCCAATGGGTACGACCCGCACCGGTTCGAGCGGGGTGAAGATGATAACCTGGAATGATGGCGGGATCAAGAGATCGGAAAACGTGAAAACGTGAAAACGTGAAAACGTGAAAACGTGAAAACGTGAAGACGTGAAGACGTGAAAACGTGAAAACGTGAAACGTGAAGACGTGAAAACGTGAAACGTGAAACGTGAAGACGTGAAGCAAGAAGGGTGTGAAGCGTGAAGACTTCAAACGTGACCTTCACGCCGGGGCAAAGCGCAGGTCGCTTGCGACCGCAGCGCCGCCCCGGATTCGCAGCGCCGTTAACGAACCCGCTCCAAGGCAACCGTCGTCTTTTCTTCATGTCCTCACGCTTCACGTCTTACGTCTTCACGCTTCACGTTTTCACGCCCCCTTCGCCGCTGGGGGCGTCCCACATTCGGGGCAGCGGCCGGGCGTGGATCGCAGGTCGTAGCCGCACGCCGGGCAGAGGCCGGCTTTGCTTCGCTCGGTCGACAACTGCTCCCTCAGCCGGCGCCGAGCCAGGAGCACGAGGCCGGCACTGACGAATAAAAGTGCTCCCAAGGCTTCCAATCGCGATCGGACCTGGTCGCGGCCCATCCACCAAACCACGCACAATGTCACCAACCCAAGCCAGGCAACCCCCACGCAGGCAATCGTGACCGCCCGGCTCGCCTGCATTCGCTCGTGAAGCCGCTCATCGAGCGCGTAGAAGGAGTTGACGGATGCCTTGATGCGCCGGGGCAGCGCTGCAAGCCGGTTCAGTACCCGCCTCATCCCGTTCCCTTCGCGTTTGGCGTTGCTCCACATTCCGGGCACCTGTCGGGTGTTGCCCGGAGATCGTAGCCGCAACGGCGGCACAATCCGAACCGCGCGCGTCTCCGCCGATTCGTGCGGGCCTTGGCAAGCTTCCGGGCCCAAAGGAAGCATGGAAGCCCAAAGACTGCGACCAGCGCCGCATATGGGAGGCGCACATAACTGCCCCGGTCCAATGCGACCGTTGAGGTGGAATTCAATGCCCCCGCGTATCGCCAACTGCCGGACTCGAAGCCGAGGAACCGGCCCGCCGGCTGGTGGGCCGCCTCGGCAACATACCCGTAATAAACTTCGACGGACGCCTCGGGGGAGGGCTCAAGAAGGTTGTACGATTGCAGCGACGTTCGTGGCGAGTCGGACACGCGCGTCTCGACGCTGATTCCCGAACGCGTCGGCATCAGGACGTACAATCGATTTGGGGTGACCTTGCAGACAAGATAGCCGTGGCGCAATCCAAACAGCCGGGGATATGCGTTCGCGGCAAAGGCCAGCTTTGAATCGCTCCTGCCTTGGGCAAGGACCCAACGGAGTTGGCACTCTTCTGGCCGCCGAAACCTGTCGATCGGATCCTTCTGAAACCCGCGCCGGCGGGCTTCAGTGTCGAAGGCCTCATAGATCTCTTGCGGCGGAGCGCCGGAACCTTCGATCTGTTTGAAAGCTGCCGCGGCCATCCCGTAGGCCCCGATATTCCGGTAGTGCCAGACGCGCTCCACGTTCCTGGTCAAGCTTTGGGCGGCACTGGCCGCCGAGGTCGCGGCTTGAATCCGGACCCACAGCACACACGTCGCCAGGCAGAGGAGAAGCGACAAGAACACAGCGCCGTTCAGGATCCATCGGAGCACCCGACTCATGCCGAGAATGATACCACGCATTAAGCGTGTAACCTCTTTCGCCACCTGCTTCCGGGTTTGATTGCGATTGCGCGGCCCAATATCCTCAACCTTGCCGATCCATGGCGACCGATGCCAACCACGCGTACCGAGATTCTCGCCGCATTTCCCGAATCCGCCCCCTATCGGGACGAGGTCACGGGTTGTCCGCCGGAGATCTTCGCCATCAATCGCGACTTTCAAGGCAGATCATGGCTGGACATCACGGCAACAACCTGCATCGGGCACTCCGACGCCCTTTGCATGCTTGATTCAAAGCCGTTGAAGTACTTTCTGCCGGCCTTCCTGGTCGCGGCACTCGAGCAGCCGGATTCGGTTGCGGCCGAGTCGCTGGTGTACTTTGTCTGTTCCGGGTCGTTCGACGCCATCACGCCCGAGCTCGACCCGCGGCAGCGATCGGCGGTGCTCAAGACTGTCGAAACAATCATGGATACCGATCGCGGTTACTTCGCCGAGCAAACCGACGCGTTCCTTCAGCAGCTAGAGCGGTACGGCAACGGCTAAGCGACCGGAGACGACTTGTGCAGGGTCAGGAATGCTCTTGATTCAGAGAACCTCACTCGAGTCTAATGCCCAATGAGCTCACAAGGAGAAATCCATGACAACAACATCCCGGATTGACCGTCGAGCGTCCATTTCCCTCACCGCCCTTGCTTTCGGCGCATTGATCGCCTCTGCGCCGTGGTCCCGCGCTGATACCACGACGCTCACCGGCAAGCCCGCTCCCGACTTCAGCCTCAAAACGGTGGACGGGAAAGACGTCAAGCTTTCAGACCTCAAGGGCAAGGTGGTGCTGATCGACTTCTGGGCCACCTGGTGCGGTCTCTGCCGGGAGTCGCTGCCTCATCTGCAGCACATCAGCGAGAATAAGGATCTCGGCGACAAGGGGCTCGTCGTGCTGGCTATCAACGGAGAAGGAAACAAAGAGGCAACCCGCAAGTTCCTCGAAGACAACCACTACACCTTCACGGTGCCGCTGGACGACAAAAACACCGCCTCCGGCAGTTATTGGGTCGCAGCCATTCCAACCACGGTCCTCGTCGGACGGGATGGGGCGGTGAAACAGGTCTGGATCGGCTTCGGAACAACGTCGGCCAAGAGAATGGATGACGCGATCACCGACGCAATCAAGGAAACAGCGAAGTAGGTCAAGACCGCGACGCTCCTTCGGCCCTGATGTCCAGGTTTCTGAACCGCTGATTCAGTACCGGCACGCGCACTTCATGCCCACGGCAGATCGCCTGTCATCGATGCACGCATGACGCGGGCTGCCGTGCCAGACTGCTTTGGCTCTCGGTTCGCCGCGAAGCGATATAAAATGGGCCGCAGTCCCCGTTTGCGGTAGCACCGGGCGGTTCCGAAAAACAAGCTGGGGTACTAGGATTTGAAGCTGGTTTTGCCGTCTTTCATCCGTATCGAGTTCGCGTTGCATTGGCGTTGGAAACCATTTTGACTCAATGCTTTACGCCAAAGCATTTTTGCACTGGTATTATAGCAATGTTGGGCCGGCATGGCCAACATTCTTACCAAATTCTTACCAAATTCGGGTGGCGGTAGGTGAAATCGGCCGGCTCTAATGTCGGAGTCGTCGGCGTTTCGTGCGGTGAAGTTCTTAGCCCTTTTTGGAGGTCATCCCTTCCGCCGGGTCACTCGGATAAACTCGAACACCTTGTCACCGGTCACGACGAAGGCGAGCGGATTGACCGTAACGATCTAAAGCCTTTCACGGGTGCAAGCGGTGTTCGTGTATCCATTTCCCAAGTGCGGCGATATTCGATGCCCATGCCCCGACTTGCGCCCCGTGCCCAGCCAGCCACGCTATAGACGCACTCAGCCGCGATGCCTTTGGCTTCGGTAACTTGAGTTCCTGCTCAACGTCGTCGAGGTGTTCATTGGCATCCTGTTGGACTTCAAGCGGAAGCTGGGAAACTACCTCTCGGCAAGCCGTGAGCAGCTTGGCCACTTCGGCGAGGTTTGGGTTCACGTTCTGTACGACATTCGCGGAATTGCCGTCTCCGAACTGCGCTGCACCGATGTTTCCGCTCAAGTTGTAGGTGGTTTGGGGAATCGGCATCGCTGTTATTTGTGGCTCGGGCTCGGGTTCCTCGACAGAGGCGATTCCTTCTCCAGTGAGTTGAAGGCCGCCGCGCGTCATGATCGCCAGTCCCTTTTGCGAAAGCCTGATTCCGTAGGTGCGTGTTTCGTTATCTGTGAGCCCCGAGGACTTCGAAAGATCGTCAAACATGACAAGGTGCGGCCGAGATACGTCAGTCGCCACGTAAAGGGACTCAAGGAGTCGGCGTTCTTTTGGCAGACCAAATCCAGACCTTGCGGCGTGGTACGCCGGCAGGTCAATTGCCACCACGGCGATACCATCCTCATCGAAGTTGGCGGTCGCAAGTTGGTTTCGGACAAGGGCGAGTACATCTTCCTTGTCGGCAGGGATTGCCGTTCCGTCCGGAGCGCTAAGCCCCGTGAATTGATATCCGGTCGAAAACGAGAACGGCCCATTCTGGCGAGCATGGACGGCTACCATTTTGATTACGAGAATGCGCTGTCGGGGATTTAGGGAATACATGAACTGCCGCCTTGCAGGAGTCGAACCTGCAACCTTCGGTTCCGTAGCTCACGATTCAAGCCAGAAAGCGGTGCAGCTACTGGGTTTACGCTTTCCATATTCTATACATTTTGCGTTCTTTTTCAAGGGTTTAGTACGGATTTGGTACGGATTTGGTCCGTGGCGAACCGTTCTTTTTACTCTCCATTCCATGCGGAGAATCCGCGGCATTGAACAGGACGGAAGTAAGAGCGACGACAGGTCAGGTGAGATGGAACTCCGCCGGCGCCGACCTGGGATGGTGCCGGGTGCGAGGGTCAAACTGATCGATTCGCACGGCACCTTTGGGGAATCGAGCGATGACATCAAGTTCTCCGCCCAGGGCAGCGACGATCTTCCGCAGAGTTGAGATTTGCATGTCGGACTGGCCTTCCAATTTGGACAGGCTCGGCTGCTTGATTCCGAGGGCGGCGGCAACCTCGCGTTGGCTCTTTCCCGCGAGCTTGCGCATTTCAGCAAGCAGCAGCTCGCCGAGCAGTTCCTTGGTCCTGGCCGCGGCACGCGCTCGGGTGTTTTTGGTGGTCGTCCGGTTTACCAGTTCGTCAAATGACTTTGCCATGTTATGTGCCCTTCCTTTTTCTCGCCGCCTTCACCTTGGCAAGGTGAACGTCGTAGAGCTCATCGGCCTTGGTGATCAGTTGTTTATAAAATCGCTTTTGACCCACGCCAGACTTGTCGCCGCCCATGAGCAGAATCGCGGATCGGTCCGGGTCGAAGGCGAACGCGATTCGCATGACCTGGTCCTTGGTGTCCGCCCGCAACTCCTTCATGTTCGCGTGCGTGGAGCCATTAAGCGTATCCGCGTGGGGACGGCCAAGCTGCGGACCCAAGACCTTGAGCAATTCAACCTTGGCAATGACTTCCGCCTGGCCGTCGGGGACCAAGTCGGTAAACCATTCGTCGAATTGAGGCGTCGTCGAAACCTTCCACACCCGCAAACAATAGCGCACCAGCCGCGCTGGGTCAATAGCTTTTAGGCTATATTTTTAGGCTATATTCTGGTCTTTATACCCAGGGCCTTCGGCCATGCAATCCCGGACAGGCACCGGCATTTCATGCCGACGGCGAATGGCTCGTCTATCCAGGATTCGGGGCAGGAGGCCTGCGGCCCGTGCTTCCTCCTCTTGGCTTCGTCACCGTCGCCTTCGCCGTCGGTCGGGGTTCCTGCGGCCCTCCGCCGCGTAGCGGCATAAAATGGGCCGCCCCCGACCGAGGGCGAGGGTGACCGGGTGCCGAGGGGTCTGTCTTCCCCCCGCGGGGCTTTTGAGCCTGAGCCAGAGGGAGGGGTTCCCTTGGCATCGGCGTTATTAGTTCCGGCATCGGGCTCGGCGCTGCATTCCGTCAGCCGCGGTTGGCCGTGATTGAATCGGCGTCCTCTTCGTCAGCGGACGCACTCGGGGATAAACGATTATTGCCCGTAGGTCCTTATGTATTGCGTCAGGAAGTGGAAGGAAACGCGGTTGTCGCGTACCCGCGACCGGAGCGAAGCGGAGTCCTGGAACACTCCGGCCTCGCGAAGCGGGGAGACGCCCGCCGATCATTAGGATCCAGGCAAATGACCAGACGTGGCGTTCTCCAAATAGGGCTGCCTGACAGAGCCGCGACAAGCGTTTCCGGCAAGGCAGCCGCTTTCGCGTGGCGCGTGCGGCATCAGCAATTGTCTTGAAAGGAGGTGCGGAGGAATCCTCCGCGAAAAATGGGCGGAAGTTCAGCGATGCCCTGAATAACAGACGCGTAGAAGCATGGAGGCAAGTCGACATCCGGTCCTTGGTTCAGCCGATTGTTCGGGATTCGGGGGAGCGTCGAACAGCGGCGGCACGCTCAGCGCCAAGCGGACGACATTCAATGCCTTCTATACCTCTCCGACCGTCATC
>Ga0182024_10013955_pt1 | contig 15583 bp, 14 predicted proteins | sample P32metaG_FD_120480 | JGI IMG/M metagenome (GOLD analysis project Ga0182024, IMG submission 120480) | Permafrost microbial communities from Stordalen Mire, Sweden - P3-2 metaG (Illumina Assembly) | ecosystem: Environmental > Terrestrial > Soil > Wetlands > Permafrost | place: Sweden: Stordalen... | reverse complement strand
CAGCAGCAGCATCAGGAAAACCACGATCAACCCTGAATCGGCGCCGACGAATTGAATCCCGAGCGATTCCGCGACGCCCATCATCAGGCTTGCGAGGAGTGCGCCTTTGACATTGCCGAGCGTCCCCAAGACGACGGCCACGAACGCCATCAGCACGAACACCTGGCCCGCCATCGGCGAAGCCGGGTAAAACGGCATGAGCAGCGAACCGGCGGCGCCCGCCAGGGCCAATGACACGCCGACGGCAACACAGAACACGCGATCGGGATTGATGCCCATCAGCATCGCCACTTCAGGCTTCTGCGCCGCGGCGCGCATCGCCTTGCCCATATCCGTGGTGTGCAGGAAAATCCAAAGCAGCCCGCTAAGCACCATCGCAAGGACGAAGGCGATGAGCTTTGCCACCGGGATGTAGAGCGGGCCGAGATAAAGCGCTGCGTCCGAATACGGTGTTTGCACCGTTCGGTAATTGGCCGTGAACAGCAGCAAGGCAAGATTCATAAGGAGCAAAGACAGCGCAAAGGTCAGGAAGATCTGCGGCATGTCGCCGAGCCCCAGAACGCGGCGAATCAGGAAATGCTGCAACATAACGCCGATCAGAAACAGCACCGGCATCGAGACGGCGAGCGACAGCAAAGGATCGATGCCGTAGCGGGTGGCGAGGAAGAAGCTGATATACATGCCGATCATCACGAACTCGCCTTGGGCGAAGTTCACGATTTTCACGACGCCGAAGATCAGCGTCACGCCGATGCTCACAAGCGCATAGATGCCGCCTATGAGCAGGCCGTTCACGACGGCCTGTGCCAGTGTCTCCAGCATCGGACCCTTGACGGAGTTTAGGTTTTCATCAGCGGAGCGCGGGCCTCTTCCTTCGGAAACACGCTCGCCAGATCACCGTTTTGCCACTGCACACCGACCGGGTGGGCGTAGATATTTTTGCCGTCGGGACCGAACTTCACGCGCCCGCCAGGACCCATCGCCGCGTAACCCGACGACACGTCCAGCGTTGCCAGTGCGTCACGCACTTTTTGCGGATCGGTCGACGCCGCCCGCTCGAGAGCGTCGGCAATCATGAACGTCTGCGCGACGAGACCGCCGGCATACTCGAAAAGAAATTCGCCATAAAGCTTCTTGTATGCGGCGTTCACCTTCTCGCAATTGGCGTCGCAATCGTGATTCCAGTGCGCTACGCCCTGCAAGCCCTCGGCCAGAGGTCCCACGCTCTTATAGAAGTCGGGAATAACGAATCCCCCGGAGCCGCCATTGAGGCCGATCTTGAGGCCGACTTGCTTGATTGTGCGCACGATCAGAATGAGATCGTTCAAGTAGGACACCGAGAACAGCATATCCGCGCCGGAGGCCTTGACCTTGTTGATCAGCGGACCGGCATCGGCGAAGCCCGCCGAGTACGGCTCGAACATCACGATCTCCACGCCCTCACCGGGCGCCTTTTCACGCAGGCCATTGGAGGTCGAAGTGCCGAATGCGGTGTTCTCGAAAATTACCGCCACCTTCGGCTTGTCGCTCACGAGTTTCGACATCTGTAGTTGGGCTTGAGCGAACTGGGACGCACGCGAGAACGGCGTGAAGGTGTAGTGGCGGTCCTTGTTAAGCTGGTCCGAACTCGATCCGGTTATGAGCGGCACTTTCGCGCGTTCGGCCACCTCGCTTGCGATCAGCGTCAAGGCGCTGGCAAAACAGCCGTGAATTGCGGACAACTGATAGCCATTGATCAAACGGTCGGTCTCGGTGCGGGTGACGGTGGTGTCGCTTTGCACATCGGAAACGATCAGGTTGAGCTTGGCGCCGCCAAGCGACTTGATGCCGCCGGCATCGTTGACCATCTGCACTGCGAGTTTGGCGGCGTTGACGCAGCCCTGCCCGATCTGGGCCATGCTGCCGGTGACGGGATAAAGCGCCCCGATGTTGACGGGTTCGGCCGCCCGCAATCGAAGCGGAAATGCGGAAAACGCAGTCGTGGCGAGCGCGCCACCCGCGGTCTTGATGAGGAAATCCCTGCGGCGTTGCCGCTTTTGCGATGTTAGACCTCGGCCGTTCTTCATCTTCACCTCCCCATAACATTAAGACCTGCACATTAAGACCTGCCGTCAAAGCGGTCGCGTTCTGCGGCGCGATCCGTGTCAAAAATTGTATACAAAATTATATCTAAGATTGCAAACAGCGGCAGTTTGCATTATTCAACCATCCCAATGATTGCGGCACGACCGTGCTGTCGGGCAGCCGAGAGACATTTGACGTTCCCATGGCCAGCAGCAAGACCCTCCGACGAAAGCCGCGAACGCGTGCCGCAACCGAGCCCGCGGAGGCGCTGCGCAAGGTGCCATCAAAACGCGGCGTGCGCGGGCCTGCCATCGCCGAGCTCATCGCAACGCGTCTCGAGGAAGATATCGTATTGGGCCGGCGTCACCCGCGTGAGCGGCTCATCGAGCAGGATCTCTGCGAGCAATTCAACACGCATCGCGCCGATGTGCGGCTCGCTTTTTTCGAACTCGAAAAGAAGGGGATTATTCAGCGCATTCCAAATCGCGGGGCGATGGTGCGCGACCTTTCACCGCTGGAAGTCACGGAAATCTACGCCGTGCGCGAGGAATTGGAAGTCATGGCAGTTCGCATTTTGCCATTTCCCGTCGCCCGCAGCGACATCAGCAAACTCGAGGAAATTCAGCGCAAGTACAGTGCGGCGATCGACAGCGGCGATTTGCTGACAGTATTCTACGGCAATCTTCAATTTCACCGGACACTCTACGAGTTATGTGGCAATACCTGTCTGATCGAGACGATCGAGCAGCTCGGGCAAAAGGTCTATGGCATCAGATCCTACGCCAATGCCTACCCTAATGCACTCGATCGGGCGCGCCGCGACCACGTCGGCATGATCGCCGCGTTGCGCACGTCGAACCGCAACGAACTGATCGCGCTCACGCGCCGCCATCTTGAGCCCTCGCCGGAGGCCTATATACGCGCGTATCAGCGTCGCTTTGGCGGCGTCAAGCTGACGCCGCGCGAGTCCTAGGTAGCCAATATGGAACGCATCCTGATTACCGGCGCGGCCGGAAAAATCGGCGACGCGCTGCGCAAAGGCCTGCGTGGCAGCTATTCGCTCATCCGCCTCCTCGACATCGCCCCGCTCGGAACGGCCAAGGCCGGCGAGGAAATTCATTCGGCCGACATCCGCGACGTTGCCGCTATGGAAAAATCAATGAAGGGAATTGATTGCGTGGTGCATCTCGCCGGCGCGTCCGAGGAGGCCGAATGGGAAAAGGTGCTGCCGCTGAATATCGAGGGCTGTTACAACATCTTTGAGGCCGCGCGCCGTCAAGGCGTCAAACGCGTCGTCTTCGCGAGCTCGAATCATGCCGTCGGTTTTCATCGGCGCGAGCGGTTCATCGACAACACGGTCGCACCCAGGCCGGACTCACGCTATGGCGTATCGAAAGTTTTCGGCGAAGCGGTGGGCCGCCTCTATGCCGACAAGCATGGCTTAAGCGTTGCGTGCCTCCGTATCGGCACCTTCCGAACGCCTGACAGGCCGGTGGATGCACGCGGATTGCTGACCTGGATCAGCCATCGCGACATGGTGCAGCTCGTGCGCCGATGCATCGACTACCCGAATTATCACTTTGTGATTGTCTATGGCGTTTCAAGAAACTTACGCAACCGATGGGACAACGCCGATATGAAGTTCCTCGGCTACCGTCCCGAAGACGATTCTGAAGTGTTTGCGGCGGAAATACTGGCGCAAGGCAAAAAAGAAAATGAAATCGCAGCGCAGTTTCACGGCGCCCATTATTGTCCGATGGAATTTACTGGCGATACGTCTCGGATTGACTGAACGCGATACGCCGGCATTCTGTCATCTTGTTGAATAAACCTTCATGGGAATTTCGAAATGCATTTTACGGTTTGGTAAGTCGGATGGCTGAATATCAACCGCGCGCCGGGATAGGTCTGAGCCTCGGCACTTTATAGAGAGGCTCCGGCGCACAGCCGGAGCTTTTTTCATGTTGGAAAGGCGAAAGACCTCGAGACACCGCGTCCTAAAGGCGGGAACGATTGCGTTCAATCGCGCCGGCGGAATCAGCTGCAAGGTCCGCAACCTCTCGGCAGCCGGAGCATGCCTTGAGGTTGAAAGCCCGTTCGGAATTCCAGACGATTTCACGCTGCTGATTGAAAACGATCACATTCAGCGCCCGTGCCACATATCGTGGCGAAAAGACAAGCGGTTCGGGGTTACGTTCAATTAAGCCGGGGGTCGCTTTCCGCCGATAACGAAGGCGGGAGCCGCAGCGACAGCTGCTGCCGATAATGCCGATTTCCGTCAGGCGGCCGCGCGCGCCTTGTCGCCGCGCTCCAGCGATTGCAGCACCTCATCCGCCGTCTGCACATCGCCGAACAGACCGTAGAAAATTGACAGCGTGGCGTTGTGCTCCTCATCGTTGTGCGTGGCCGTGCCGTCGGACACCATCACGACCTTGAAATTGAGCATCATGGCGTCGCGCGCGGTGCTTTCGCAGCAGACATTTGTGGCGGTGCCGGTGATCAACAGCGTGTCGATGCCGCGATCGCGCAACAGGCGCTCGATATTGGAGGAGCCCTGGATAAAGGCGCTGTAGCGTTTCTTGGTCACCTGCGCGTCCTCGGGCCTGATGTCGTTCAGATGCCAATATTCGTAGCCGTCGCCATCCACCTCCATGGCCGCATAGCGGCGTTCGTAGCGTTCCGGCGTGTGCAGGAATTTGTGGTAGTTCGACCAGCTCTCCCGCGTATCGTGTGTGCCGTTGCGCACCCAGACCACCAGGCCGCCGCAGCGACGCAGATCGGCGGCAAGCCGGTTGATGTTCGGAACGATATCGCGCGATGCCGGGACTTCGCCCTGGTGACCCGGCTTGCAGAAATAATTCTGCATGTCCACCACGACCAGCGCCGTTTTGCACGGATCGATCGCGTCGAAGGGATGTAATTTGCCGGTCCGCCTGGTCATGCGGTCACGGGCGGCTTGCGAGATCGCGATCTTGTGCATCGCTGCGTCCTCAACTAGTCGTGTTACGGGCTCGGTCGGGTCCAATGTGGCATAGAATAGGGTCGGGATCGAGCGCATGGCGTCGAGTTGGGAGTTCTGGATCGATCGCGGCGGCACCTTTACCGACGTGATCGGCAGGCGGCCGGATGGCGCGCTCCTCACCCACAAATTGCTGTCGGAAAATCCCGAAGCCTATCGGGACGCCGCGGTGCACGGCATCCGCCATCTCCTCGGCCTCGCGCCGGGCGATGCTATTCCGGGCGAGCGCATCGGCGCCGTGAAAATGGGCACCACGGTCGCCACCAATGCGCTGCTCGAGCGCAAGGGTGACAGGACGCTCCTCCTCATCACCAAGGGCTTTCGCGACGCCTTGCGCATCGGCTACCAGGCGCGGCCGAAAATCTTTGCGAAGCACATCATCAAACCCGACATGCTCTACGAGCGCGTGATCGAGGTCGACGAGCGCGTGCGCGCCGACGGCACCGTCGAGCGCGAACTCGATCTCGGAGCGGTTCGCGTGGAATTGGAGCGCGCGCTGGCGGACGGCATCCAAGCTGTCGCCGTCGTGCTGATGCACGCCTACCGCTACAGCGCTCACGAGCAGCGCGTCGCGGCGCTGGCGCGCGAGCTCGGCTTCCCGCAGGTGTCCGCCAGCCACGAGGTCTCGCCGCTCATCAAGCTGGTCGGCCGCGGTGATACCACCGTCGTCGACAGCTACCTGTCTCCGATCCTGCGCCGCTACGTGGCACAAGTCGCGGGCGAACTCATGCCCGCCGCATCGGCGGAGCGGACCCGCCTGATGTTCATGATGTCGTCGGGCGGGCTCACGGCGGCCGACCTGTTCCGCGGCAAGGACGCGATCTTGTCGGGGCCGGCGGCCGGCGTCGTCGGCATGGCCGAGACCGGACGCGCGGCCGGCTTTTCCAAGCTCATCGGCTTCGACATGGGCGGCACCTCAACCGACGTGTCGCATTTTGCCGGCGAATACGAGCGCGCCTTCGAAACCGAAGTCGCGGGCGTGCGCATGCGCGCGCCGATGATGCTCATTCATACGGTAGCGGCGGGCGGCGGCTCGATCCTGCATTTCGACGGCGCGCGGTTTCGGGTCGGGCCGGATTCCGCCGGCGCCAATCCCGGACCGAAATGCTATCGCCGCGGCGGCCCGCTCGCCGTGACCGACGCCAATGTCATGGTCGGTAAGCTCATCCCCGATTTCTTTCCGAAAATATTCGGACCCGTCCAGAACCAGCCGCTCGACGCCGACGCGGTGCGCGCGGCCTTCGCCGCGATGGCGAAGGTGATCGGCGGCAGCCGCAGCGGCGAACAGATCGCCGACGGCTTCATCAAGATCGCGGTCGAGAACATGGCGAATGCGATCAAGAAGATTTCGGTGCAGCGCGGCTATGACGTGACGCGCTACACGCTCAATTGCTTCGGCGGCGCCGGCGGCCAGCACGCCTGCCTGGTCGCCGACGCGCTCGGCATGACCAGCGTGCTCATTCATCCGCTGTCGTCGCTCCTCTCCGCCTACGGCATGGGCCTTGCCGACATCCGCAGCGTGCGCCAGCAGGCGATCGAGGAGCCGTTCGGCAACAAAGCGCGCGCGGCGCTCGATAGCGTTTCGCGCCGGCTGGCGCGCGACACGATCGAGGAAGTCGCGGGCCAAGGCGTCGCCGTCGCTAAAATCACGCTGCCCGTGCGGGCGCATATCCGCTACGCCGGCACCGACACGCCGCTGATCGTCGATGCCGGCACGTCTTACCCGCCCCTGAAGGGGAAGGTGAAGCTGTCGTCGCTGCAAGCAATGAAATCCGCCTTCGAGCGCGCGCATAAGGCGCGCTTCGGCTTCATCGACCGCAGCAAGGAGCTGGTCGTCGAGGCGGTCTCGGTCGAGGCGGTCGGCGGCGGCGCGACCTTCACGGAGAGAGCGCGCAAGACCAAACGGACCAAGCTGCCCGCTCCGGCGCGGCGCACCCGCTTCTTCTCCGGCGGCAAATGGCGGCGCGCGATGGTCTATACGCGCGAGGCGCTGGCGCCCGGCCACAAGGTGAAGGGGCCGGCCATCATCATCGAGCCGCACCAGACGGTGGTCGTCGAGCACGGCTGGCAGGCCGAGCTGACGGCAAAGAACCATTTGGTGCTGCGCCGGGTGCAAAAGCTCGCCCGCACCCGCCCGATCGGTACGCATGCCGATCCGGTGATGCTCGAAGTGTTCAACAATCTCTTCATGTCGATCGCCGAGCAGATGGGCGTCGCGCTGCAAAACACCGCCTATTCGGTGAACATCAAGGAGCGGCTCGATTTCTCCTGCGCGGTGTTCGACGGCAACGGTTCGCTCGTCGCCAACGCGCCGCACATGCCGGTGCATCTCGGCTCGATGGATCGCGCGGTCGAGACCATCATCCGCGAGAACAAGGGCACGGTGCGGCCCGGCAACGTCTACGTCATCAACGCGCCGTATAATGGCGGCACCCATCTCCCCGACATCACCGTCTGCACGCCGGCTTTCGAGGGGCGGAATATTCTCTTCTGGGTCGCGTCGCGCGGCCACCATGCCGATGTCGGCGGCATCTCGCCGGGCTCGATGTCGCCCAACGCAACCACGATCGAGCAGGAAGGCGTTTACATCGACAATTTCAAGATCGTCGAGCGCGGCCGCTTCCGTGAAAAGGAAACCTATGCGCTGCTGGAGGGCGCGAAGTATCCGGCGCGCAATCCATTGCAGAACGTCAACGACATGAAGGCGCAGATCGCCGCCAACGAGATGGGCGTGCACGAGCTGCGCAAGATGGTGCGCTATTTCACGCTGCCCGTGGTTCGCGCCTATATGCGCCATGTGCAGGACAATGCCGCGGAAAGCGTGCGCCGCGTCGTCGACCGGCTGCACGACAGTGTGTTCAGCGTCGAGACCGACCAGGGCTCAACCATCAAAGTGCGCATCAGCGTCAACAAGAAGAAACGTGAAGCGACGGTCGATTTCACCGGCACGAGCCCGCAGCAGCCGTCGAATTTCAACGCGCCCGAGCCGGTGACGCGCGCCGCCGTGCTCTACGTGTTCCGCGTCATGGTCGATGACGACATCCCGATGAATGCCGGCTGCCTGCGCCCGATCCGCATCATCATTCCGAAAAAATCGCTGCTGTCGCCGGAATATCCCGCTGCCGTGGTCGCCGGCAATGTCGAGACCTCGCAGGAGGTGACCAACTGCCTGTTCGGCGGCCTCGGCGCCATGGCCGCGGCGCAGGGCACCATGAACAACCTCAATTTCGGCAATGCGCGCTATCAGTATTACGAGACGATCTGCTCCGGTTCGCCGGCCGGCCCCGGCTTTCCTGGCACCGACGCGGTGCACACGCATATGACCAATACGCGGCTCACCGATCCGGAAATTCTGGAATTCCGTTACCCGGTGCTGCTCGAGGATTTCCACATCCGCAAGGATTCCGGCGGCCGCGGTCAATGGAACGCCGGCAACGGCATCCGCCGTACCATCCGCTTCCTGGAAAAGATGGAGTGCACCATCCTTTCCGGCCATCGCCGCGTGCCGCCGTTTGGGCTTGCCGGCGGCGGCGACGGCCAGGTCGGCGAAAACTGGGTGCGGCGCAAGGACGGCCGCATGGAAAAGCTTGCAGGCGCCGACGCCACCATCATCGACGCCGGCGAAGCCATCATCATCCAGACGCCGACCGCGGGAGGCTATGGCCGGTCACGCGGATGAATGCGGCTTGGTTATCCGGGCCAGTTTCGGTGCCGGCGTGCGGCGCGCTGCTGCTTCGATGATCTCGAAAAAGCCGAAGGCCAGCAGACCAAGCGCCGCAATTCCGAGTAGCACCGCACCGTAAGATTGATGCTGCATCGCGCGCAGCACACCGGCCAGGCCGACCGCTTCCCGCGAATTGGAATCGTAGGCGGCAACACTCAGAAAACCGCCGAACACGAGGAACACGAGAGCGCGCGTCAGAATTCCGTACGATCCAAGGACGACAGCCATGACACGCTGCTCCTCCGTCGCGTCGAGCTGATGGCGGTAGGCCGCGCGAAATGCCTCCACCGTTAGTCCGATTGCGACGCCGGCGAATCCAATTGCGATCAGCGCGATCAATCCGCGGCCGAGCGGTTGCGCCATTAGCCACCCCGTCCATTCGCGCGCCGACTCATCCTCGCTGATTTGCCGGTGCTCGCCCGTGATGCGTAAGGTCGCCGCGACGAGCGCAGCATAAAACAGGCCGCTGCCCGCCAGCACACCGCGGCGCATAAAGCCGTAAGGACTGCCGCCATGCCGCTCGGTGTCAAAGATGGATTGCAGCAAACGCCAGCCGGCAAAACATGACAAACCGGCGGCAAGGACCCACAAGAAATAACCGCCGAGCGGCTCTCGAAATGCGAGCTCCAATGCGTCGCGCACACCCTGCGGATGCGCGCCGAGGCCGCCGGCGGCAAGGAGCGCGAAGCCGCCGATGATCAGAAAAACGACGCCACGCGCCGCGTAGCCAATTCGCACCATCCAGACGAGAGGCCCGCGCGTCGAAAAGTTGGGCATAAATCCTCTTGCTGCATCTTGATCCCTAGATAACAAGGCGTGGATGGCGGGAGTTCCATGGCGGAAAAGAGTTTTGGGCTATTTCACGACGATTTTCGCGATATCGAGTACTTCATATTCGCCTTGTCGCCGTCCCAATAGAACGTGTAATCGAGAACGACATCGCCGCCATTCGGCAACGGCAGGACCGCATTGCAGACGACCTGCTCTTTGCTCTTCGAAACCGTCTTGATCGGCTCGTAGCGTACCGGCTCGAGGTTGAGCTGTTTGAGGATCTCGGTAAGCGTTTGCTTGGCGCGCGCGGAATCGCATTCCGGCAGCACGAACCGGTCGCGCAGCCCGGTATAGATAAACACACCGGCAACCGCGACCGCGGGGATGCCGATGAGACGAAGCGCCAAACGATAGGGTCTTGCCGACGACGATCTTGTCGCAGACCAGCGCCGCGCACGAATTTTGGCAGGCTGTTTTGGCGAAGATTCTTCGGTCATCTCCGCACGCCCGTTACAGCGACTTGACGATCTCTTCCGTCATCTTCTTGGCGTCGCCAAGGAGCATCATGGTGTTGTCGCGGTAAAACAGCGGATTGTCGATGCCGGCATAGCCCGAAGCCAGCGAGCGCTTGTTGAACATCACGGTGCCGGCCTTCCACACTTGCAGAACCGGCATGCCGTAGATCGGCGACTTCGGATCGTCCTCGGCGGCCGGATTGGTGACGTCGTTGGCGCCGATCACATAGGCGACGTCGGCCTGGGCGAATTCCGAATTGATGTTCTCGAGTTCGAACACGTCGTCGTAGGGCACATTGGCCTCGGCGAGCAGCACGTTCATGTGGCCCGGCATGCGGCCGGCGACCGGATGGATCGCGTATTTGACGTCGACGCCTTCGGCCTTGAGCTTCGCTCCCATCTCGCGCAGTGCGTGCTGCGCCTGCGCCACCGCCATGCCGTAACCCGGCACGATGATGACCTTGCCGGCGTTTTTCAGGATGAAGGCCGCGTCCTCGGCCGATCCGATCTTGACCGGGCGGTCGCCGGCCGCAGCGGCGGGTCCCGCCACTTCGCCGCCGAAGCCGCCGAGGATCACCGAGATGAACGAGCGGTTCATGCCCTTGCACATGATGTAGGACAGGATCGCGCCCGAGGAGCCGACCAATGCGCCGGTGATGATCAGCGCCGAATTTCCCAGCGTGAAGCCGATACCCGCCGCCGCCCAGCCGGAATAGGAATTGAGCATCGAGATCACGACCGGCATGTCGGCGCCGCCGATCGGAATGATGATGAGCACGCCGAGCAGGAACGAGGCCGCCGCGATCAGCCAGAAGGTGACGTGCTGCTGCGCCTCGAAGAACCAGACGACGAGCGCGATGAGGCTGAGCGCGAGCGCGATGTTGATGACGTGCCGGCCCGGCAGCGTGATCGGCGCGCCGCTCATGCGGCCGGAGAGTTTCAGGAACGCAATCACAGAACCGGTGAAGGTGACGGCGCCGATGGCGACGCCGAGCGACATTTCGATCAGGCTCTGGCCATGGATGGCGCCCTCGCTGCCGATGCCGAAGGCCGCCGGCGCATAGAGCGCGCCGGCCGCGACCAGCACCGCGGCCATGCCGACCAGCGAATGGAACGCGGCGACCAATTCCGGCATCGAGGTCATCGGCACGCGCCGTGCGATCACGGCGCCGGTGCCGCCGCCGATCGCCATCCCGACCACGACCAGAATCCAGGCAAGTAAATCGTCCGGCGGATGCGACGCCAGCGTCGTCGCGATCGCAATCGCCATGCCGATCATGCCGAACAGATTGCCGCGCCGGCTCGTCTCCGGATTCGACAACCCGCGCAGCGCCAGGATGAACAGCGCGCCGGCTACCAGATAGGACAGCGCGGCAAGATCGGCGCTCATGAAGTTGCCTCTCTTGTCACTTCTGTTTGCTCTGTTTGCGCTGGAACATGGCGAGCATGCGCTTCGTCACCAAAAAGCCGCCGAAAATATTGACCGAGGCGAAAGTAAGCGCGATGAAGCCGAGCGCGCGCGCCCAGACCGGACCGGAATCGCCGCCGACCAGCCCGACGCCGACCGCGAGCAGCGCGCCGACCACAATCACCGAGGAGATCGCGTTAGTCACCGACATCAGCGGCGTGTGCAGCGCCGGCGTCACCGACCAGACGACGTAATAGCCGACAAAGACCGCGAGCACGAAAATCGACAAGCGGAACACGAACGGATCGACACTGTCGCTTGCCGCCACCGGCGCGCCGGAATGCGCCGCCGCGAGGAGATCGAGCTGGCCGAGGATCGAGAGGGTTATCATCGCGGATCTCCTAATCTTACGCCGCGGTTTTCGGCTTAAAACTCGGATGAACGACCGCGCCGTCGCGTGTCAGCGCCGTCGCCTTGACGATCTCGTCGTCCCAGTTGACGGCAAGCGCCTTCGTTTTCTTGTCGATCAGGACTTCGAGGAACGCATAGAGGTTTTTGGCATAGAGGCTCGATGCCGTGGCGGCGAGCCGGCCTGCGACATTGCGGTAGCCGATGATTTTGACGCCGTTCACGTCGGCAACGGCATCCGGACTGACGCCTTCCACATTGCCGCCGCGCTCGACTGCGAGATCGACCACGACCGATCCCGGCCGCATCGACGCGACCATGTCTTTGGAGATGAGACGCGGCGCCGGCCGGCCGGGAATGAGCGCCGTGGTGATGACGATGTCCTGCTTCTTGATGTGTTCGGCCACCAGCGCCGCCTGCTTGGCCTGATACTCTTTCGACATTTCCTTGGCGTAGCCGGCCGCCGTCTCGGCTGCTTTGAATTCGTCGTCCTCGACCGCGATGAATTTCGCGCCGAGGCTTTCGACCTGCTCTTTCGCCGCCGGCCGCACGTCGGTCGCGGTGACGATGGCGCCAAGCCGGCGCGCGGTGGCGATCGCTTGCAGGCCGGCGACGCCGGCGCCCATGACGAAGACTTTTGTGGCCGGAACCGTCCCTGCCGCGGTCATCATCATCGGCAGCGCGCGGCCGAATTCCGACGCGGCGTCGATCACGGCGCGGTAGCCCGCGAGATTGGCCTGGCTGGAGAGGATATCCATCCCTTGCGCACGGGTGATGCGCGGCAACAGCTCCATGGCGAAGGCGACGATGCCGGCATCCGCCATGGCGCGCAGCGCCTGCTCGTTGCCATAAGGATCCATGATGGCGATGACGATCGCGCCCCTCTTCAGGCGCGATAGCTCGGCAGCCTCGGGCCGGCGCACTTTGAGCACGACATCGGCGCCGCTCACCGCATCGCGCGCCACGGCGGCGCCGGCAGCGGCGTAATCGGCATCGAGAATGCCGGACTTGATTCCGGCGCCCGGCTCGACGGCGACTTCGGCGCCGAGACCGATCATTTTCTTGACGGTTTCCGGGGTCGCGGCAACCCGCGGCTCCCCCGCTTCGGTCTCGGCAGCAACCGCAACCTTCATAATTCCTCCGACTGCGGCACGGCCGGCTATGAGGCCGATGTCGGTGTCCTGCGGTTCAGATCAGGTCAGGAAAATCGCCATCAAGATAACAATCGAGACGACTATCGCCATCACCACTTTGACCAAAGTGATGAAATTTTCGTACGTCTGTTCGTGAGCGGGGTAATCGTTCCCCGTCGCAGCCGCGTATTCCATCTCAGCGTGATCGGCCATTCCCATCTCTCCAAGCCTCGGCCCGGTGTCGGCCGACTTAGCGTAATTGCGTTTATAGAGCAACATCACGCCGCGCGGGCGCGCTTGTACGGATGTGACCGAATCCCTACTCTCAGGGAACAGGCGGACAAGAGCCATGCTCAGGAAAGAACAGAACGAGCTTTTGACCCAGACCGGCCCCGGCACGCCGATGGGACAATTATTCCGCGCCTACTGGCTGCCGGCGCTGCTTGCCGAGGAATTGCCGGACAACGACTGCCCGCCGGTGCGGGTAAAACTCCTTTCCGAGCGCCTTGTCGCCTTCCGCGACTCCGAGGGCCGCTACGGCCTGGTCGATGAATTCTGCGCCCATCGCGGCGTCTCGCTGTGGTTCGGCCGCAACGAGGAAGGCGGGCTGCGCTGCCCCTATCACGGCTGGAAATACGATGTGACCGGCCAATGCGTGGAAGTGCCGTCCGAGCCGATGGAAAGCGGCTTCTGCAACAAGGTCAAGCTGACGTCGTACCCGCTGGTGAAGCGCGGCGAAGTTTTATGGGCCTATATGGGTCCCACGGAGAAAAAGCCGCCGCTGCCGGAATGGGAATTCGCGCTGGTGCCGCCGGAGCAGACCTTCGTCTCGAAGCGGCTGCAAGAGTGCAATTGGCTGCAAGCCATGGAAGGCGGCATCGATTCCAGTCACGTCTCGTTCCTGCATCGCGGCGACCTCCATTCCGATCCGCTGTTCAAAGGCGCCAAGGGCAACCAGTACAATCTCTCCGACATGCAGCCGCATTTCGAAGTCGTCGAACAGCCCGGCGGGCTGTTTATTGGCGCACGGCGCAACGCCGAGAACGGCAACTATTATTGGCGCATCACGCCGTGGGTCATGCCGTGCTTCACCATGATCCCGCCGCGCGGCGACCATCCCATTCATGGCCATTTCTGGGTCCCGATCGACGACGTCGACTGCTGGGCCTGGAGCTACGACTTCCATCCGGTGCGCGCTCTGAGCAAAACCGAGGTCGACGCCATGAAGGACGGCGCCGGCGTGCACTGCAAATATACTCCCGGGACCTATCGGCCGCTCGCCAACAAGGACAACGATTATTTGATCGATCGCGCGGCGCAGAAGGCTGGCAAGACTTTTAGCGGCGTCGCCGGTTTTGCCATGCAGGATGCTTCGCTGCAGGAAAGCATGGGCCCGGTCTGCGACCGCACCAAGGAGAACCTGGTCTCGACCGACAACGGCATCATCATGGCGCGGCATCGGCTGATGCGCGCCGCCAAGGCGCTGGCCGAGAAAGGCACCACGCCGCCGGGTATCGATCCCGATCACCACAAGATCCGTTCGTGCTCGGTCGTGCTGGCGCCCGAACTCGCCTTCAAGGATGCCGCGAAGGAAGCGCTCAAAGCCATGCCCGGCGTGGCGCAGACGACGGTTTAAGCCGAGTAGCCGGCTCCAGCCATGTCCGACACCGTTCCCACGCATCGGCTCACCCATGAGGCGAGCCTGAAAATGCTGATGGCGGGCGTGACCAAGGCGAATGCGCTCGGCTGCCAGGTGAGCCTCGCCGTCGTCGATCAGAGCTGCCGGCTGATCGCTTTCTTGATGATGGACGGCGCGCGGCATTTCTCGATCATCACCACGCAAAGGAAAGCGATCACCGCGGCCTCACAGCGTATGCCCACAGGCTACGCGCCGGAGGAGAATGCGCTGAGCATGTCGGTGCGCATGGACGACTTCACCAATGTCCCGGGCGGATTTCCGATCGTGGCCGATGGCGAAGTCATCGGCGCCGTCGCCGCCGGCGGCGCCAAGATCGAGCAGGATGTCGAGGTCGCGAAAGCGGCGTCGGCGGCGCTCGGCTAAAGCGCGCCGCGCATCTCCTTCGCCGCGGCGCGCACCGCCTTGATGATGTTCTGATAGCCGGTGCAGCGGCAGAGGTTTGAGGACAGGACGTCGACCAGTTCCTCGTCCTCGATATGCGGATTTTTCTCCAGCACATTGGCGGCGAGCATCAGGAAGCCCGGAGTGCAATAGCCGCATTGCAGGCCGTGGTTGTCGATGAAGGCCTGCTGCAGCGGGTGCAATTTGTCGCCGTCAGCGAGACCTTCCACCGTGCGGATCTTTTTGCCCGCCGCCTGCACCGCGAACATCAGGCAGGAACGCACCGCATCGCCGTCGACGATGATCGTACAGGTGCCGCAGATGCCGTGCTCGCAGCCGATATGGGTGCCGGTCTGTCCGCAATCGTCGCGGATGGCGTCGACCAGCGTCTTGCGCGCCTCGACGCGGATCGGATAGTCGCGGCCATTGATATTGAGCGTGATGTCGAATTTTTCGTTCAT
>Ga0182024_10013954_pt1 | contig 15584 bp, 12 predicted proteins | sample P32metaG_FD_120480 | JGI IMG/M metagenome (GOLD analysis project Ga0182024, IMG submission 120480) | Permafrost microbial communities from Stordalen Mire, Sweden - P3-2 metaG (Illumina Assembly) | ecosystem: Environmental > Terrestrial > Soil > Wetlands > Permafrost | place: Sweden: Stordalen... | reverse complement strand
GCAATCAGGCGCAGTTCTCCACGAACAGTGGCACGAGTTGGAGTGAATGGCTCTGCAGCGGAACCAAGACGCTAGGTGACCTGATGCTCTATTTTACGCTCCAATAGGTCACCAGTGTAATATTGGGATTAAACCGAAGGAAGCTTCGCAGCACTTCTAGCGGGGCGCGACGTGTATCGCTTTTGAGGATGCCCCAGGTTCTCTATCGCCGCGACGTGCCTCGCGAATTCCGTCCGTGGAATCCGAAAGCAATCAGTAGACCAGATGCGGTAAATCTTCCAGCCTAGCCGCCCCAGGATCTCCTCACGCAGACGATCTCGGTCACGCACAGAACACGCTTAGTGTAGTGTGAACACAACAGATGCCACTGATATCGGTGACTTTGAATTCAAGTTTGTGGCTATTTGGGATAAATACCCGCCGCTATGAATCTCGATGCGCACTGTCATATCGAATCGCAGCCCTGGCCGTCGCGAATCAGCGATGGCCTTGTTGTTTATGGTAGGTAAGCGGGTAATCTGGCTCGTGATTATGGCCCGGCACTGTTGCCAAGATTTCGTAGCCGCGATCGATCAATCTGGCTGATAACAAACTACCCGTCGCATCCTGTACGCGACGGCGAATACCGTCATTTCTCCAGTGAGGACAGAATAAGAGATGCCCGCCCGGCGCAGCGAGTTGTTCAAGCTGCGCGATCCACTTGCTGAAACGCCAAGGCGTCAGCGGTAGTTTTTCCGAAAGAATAGCGTGATCGGCTACGACAGCCCCCTTGCACCAAATCACGTCGAAACTTTTGCCCGGGAGCTGCCGCAATTTGGAAAGATGATTCAGCCGATAAGACGTAGTGAAGCCCTTGAGGCGATTATATGTAAAGAAAAAGGGATCAATCTCCGTGAATGAAACGGACTTGCCGCCTCGCTCGTGCCAGACGTCAAGCGTGTCGCCGTAGCCCGGACCCAAATCGAGCAACGTCAGATCGCGGGGAACCACGCGGAGACTCTCCAGAACCGCAAGGAACTGCGAGCGCTTGTTGCTTGAGGCGTTCTGGTAGGCCAAGAATTTTGATGCTTTGACCCTACTGAGGTACTTGGAAAACTGGTCGAGGCCCTGCATGCGATTCAGTGCGCGGTCGTGGAGTTGCCAAGACAGCATTTGTAGCATACTCATATGAGCTTTCTTAGGTACCGATCTCAGTATAGGTGAGTAAAGAAATATTGATATCGGATGTTTCCCGTATTAGTGAAAAAACTCGGCACATACGTCGAGGGCGGGTGGCGCATGCTTTGAAGAGATTTTGAATTTTCGGGTGGCAGACCCTCTCGCTTTTAGAGGGTCTGAGTTTTGACCTTTCTGTGGGATTGCACCTCAGTGGACGCGATCAACGCGAATCTTGATACAAGCCAGTTGATTGCGCCTCCCGTTGTGGTATTGTTTTGCTCCAAAAATGGCTCACGTGAACGCAACCTTTTTGAGGTACGCGATAGGGAAAATTATTCAGATAATTTTCATGTGGAGTTGTTATGCTGCGGTCACCTGCTGATTATGGGTTTGCTCGTTGCGGCTAGATTGTGCTTTTCCGAAGCCGGTGCGGAGCTTACGCGCCAGGCGATATCCAACCGGCAGGGGCCGGGGGCAGGAGGAGAAGGAATTCATGGGTAATTCATTCGGACTTGTAAATATAGCCATGCCTGAAGGGCGGCTAGACGTTCGCCCAAGTTATTTGTCTTTATCGAACAAGCGATTTTCTCTGTTGGCGTTGGGACTCGCGGTTATGATCGCTCTGCCAATCTCAAATGCGGTGGCACAGTCCAATTCTGGCGCGGCCGGCGGAAATTCGGAAGTCAAGTTCATCCAGGCGGCGGGACAGGGCCAGGCGACGGTGCCCACGACAGTGACCTTGCAGGACGCGCTGCAGCGAGCGCGAAAGCTCGATCCGACGCTACTGGGCGCCCTCTCCGATGCGAAAAGCGCCCGCGAGGACCGTCTGCAGGCCAGAAACGCCATGCTGCCGACGATCAGTGGGACTTCGCAGTATCTGAACACCCAAGGAAATGGAATTACCCCCGACGGAAGATACGTCACCAACGACGGTATCCATGTGTATCGCGATTGGGCCATCCTGCATCAGGACCTCTCACCCGGGATCCTCATGGGAACGGCGAATATCCGCGCCAAAGCAGCGGAGGCGTTGGCCAATGCAAAGACCGAAATTGCGCGACGCGGCCTGGCTGTGACCGTAACGAAAATTTATTATGGACTGGTTGCCGCGCAACGCAAATATGCGACCGCGCAAGCAGGTCTGGACCAAGCCAAACATTTTATGGACATCACCCAGTCTCTGGAACGCCAGGGACAGGCGCCCCACAGCGATGCCGTGAAAGCGGAAATTGCGTATCGCATTCAGAAGCAGGCGTTTGACGAAGCCAGATTTGCGATGGAAGACACTCGTTTGGATCTTTCCGTTATTCTCTTCCCCGATTTCAACGAAAATTTCAGTGTCGAGGACGACCTCGACTCCGTCCCCGCTTTGCCTCCGTTTCCGGAAGTGCAAGAGTTGGCCGAAAAACAAAATCCCGATATGCGCGTGGCTCTGGAGACGGCTCGCGAAGCGGATTTGGACGTCAAGCTGGCGCAGACAGGATTCCTGCCCACCCTGACGGTCGATGGCGATTATGGCATTGAAGCGAATTGCTTCGGTCTGCATTGCAGCCAGTCGGCATTCGATGCGCAAAAGACAGGCCAGCTTCCCAGCCTCGGTTATTTTCTGACGATTAGCTTGACCGTGCCGGTCTGGGACTGGGGAACGCTGCGGAGCAAGCTGCACCAGGCCGAATACAAACAGGAGTCAGCCAAGGCGGCATTGAGCCTGGCCAAACGGACCGATGTAAGCGAACTCTATGCCACGTATGACGAGGCGATGATTGCCCGGACGGAACTCGATGACTCGAGCAGCACGGCAGAACTAGCGGCGGAGAGCCTGCGTCTTACGAACTTGCGATATCCGGCGGGAGCGGCGCCCGCGTCCGACGTGGTCGATGCCGAGACGGCGCTGGTAACGGCGCGGAATGCGCATGCCGACGCGCAAGTACGCTATCGCATGCTCTTGTCGACTCTGCAGACATTTACAGGAAGTTTTTGAAGGATGGAAAACTCAAAGGCAAGCAAAGGAATGGGAGCAAATCGATGTATTTCCCCCCAATGAATAACAGGATGAACGGCACGTCGCGGACTCAACACGAGGCCCGCCAGAATACGGAAACGGGCAGAATGATCCGCACAGTACTGGTTCTTGTGGCAGCGGGAGTTCTGTTCTCAGGCTGCGGAACGAAGGATGCGGCCGAAGCAACGCCAACCGTAACGGTGCAGGTGGACGGCGCGGAAAAAGGGACGATCCAACGCAAAGTGGTTGCGGACGCGGTCCTGTACCCTCGCGATCAAGCGGCCATCGCCCCCAAGGTCGTTTCGTCGATAAAAAAATGGTATGTGGACAAAGGCAGCCGCGTAAAGGCCGGCCAACTCCTTGGCGAGCTGGAGAACCAGGACTTGACGGGCGCGGCGATGAAGAGCGCGGGCGGCTATGCGCAGGCCCAAGTCACCTACGACATGCAGCTGCAGAAGGGCGCGCAGGACTTGAAGTTCGCCAAGCAAACGATGGATTCGGCGCAGAAATTTTACGACGGCCGCGTAATTCTGCTCAAGGAAGGCGCGGTCTCGGCGAAAGACTTGGACGATGCCTCCATCGCGTTGAGCCAGGCAAAGAATACGTACGAACTCACCCAAAAACAATATGACATGAAAGTCGCCGAGGGGGGATTGAGCGCCGCGAAGGGCGACACGGCAAACGCAGACGCGCAGTTGAGTTACACGAAGATCATCAGCCCCATCAACGGCGTGGTGACCGATCGCGCATTTTATCCGGGCGAAACTCCGCCGGTCGGTATTCCGGTGATCACCGTAATGGATTTATCCGAAATCGTGGCCCGGGCTCATATCGCTCAACTCGAAGCCGCCAGTCTGAAAGTCGGGGACCCTGCAACCATCTACGTGCCGGGCCAATTGTTGCAGATCAAAGGCAAAGTCACCCTGGTGAGTCCCGCAGTGGACCCAAATAGCACGACGGTGGAGGTTTGGGTGGAAGCGCCCAATCCAAAAGGAAGCCTGCGACCTGGAACCAGTGTGCGCGTCGCCATGGTCGCCCAGACGGTGAAAGACACCGTTGTGATCCCCCAGGCGGCCCTATTAACCACGCCAGATGGAATTAACACCGTAATCGTTCTGGATAGCGACAATGCGCCCAGCAAGAAGAAAGTGAAGATCGGTATCAAGGACAGTGAAGCTAAAACCGTGCAAATCACCGACGGGCTGCAAGGCGGTGAGCGCGTCGTCACGGTAGGAGCGTTCGAACTTGCCAACGAAGACGACCCCGTTTTGGCGAAAACCAAGATTCAGGTGCAAGCGCCAAAGATGCCGGACGATGACGAGGACGAGTAATGGCCACAGCCAAGACGACGGGCAGCAGATGCAGATTGGATAGACTGGCCGGAATTCAGGCGGCCATTGCACTTGGTTTTTCAATCACGACTTTGCGACAGGTAAAATTAAATGTCAGATAAGACACCCAGCCGTGCCATGGTACCCGCAAGTCCGGAATCGAAGCATTGGTTTGCCCGACACTCCAAGTCCATTAACTTTCTGGTCTTGACGCTGTCGATCGTCGGAATTTATGAGGCGCTCTCGCTCCCCATTGCTGTATTTCCGGCCACCAACTTCCCGCGCATTATTATTGGCGTGGATAACGGCGTCATGCCCATCGATCAAATGGGAGTAACGATCACCACCCCGATCGAAAACGCCGTCAATAGCGTGCCGGGTCTGGAAGACGTCCGCTCGACCACCAGTCGCGGATCGGCCGAAGTGGATTTGTCGTTTAACTGGTCCGTGGATATGGTTCAGACGCTCCAGCAAGTCAATTCCGCTCTGGCGCGCATTCAGAGCACGCTCCCGACCACGGCTGTGATTGACACCAATCGCCTCGATTTCGCCAGCTTCCCCATTCTCGGCTATAGCATGACTTCCGAGAAAGTCCCTCAAACGCAGTTGTGGGAAATCGCCACGTACGATATCAAGCCGCGCTTGAACCGACTCAATGGCGTCGCGAGCGTCATCATCCAAGGGGGACAGCAGCCGGAATTCCAGATCACGCCAGATTCTTCGAAGATGCTACGCAGCCATGTCGCGGTACAGGATATCCTGGACACGGCAACGCACACGAACATCATCGATTCACCCGGCCTGCTCAGCCGCAACCACCAGTTGTTTCTCGGATTGCTGGATTCCCAAGTCCATAGCGCGGACCAAATCGGCGATATGGTCATCAAGAACGTCAACGATACGCCGGTTCGAATCCGCGATATTGGCACCGTGACGCCGTCGTCGGCGCCGGCTTACACAGTGGTCACGGCGAATGCCACGCCGGCGGTATTGATCAGCATCAATAGGCAGCCGGACAGTAATACGGTGGAAGTGGCCAACGAAGTGCATCAGCAGATCGACGCGCTCCGGTCGAAGCTGCCCGCTGGCGTCGAGTTGAACGTCTTCTACGATCAATCCAACATTGTTCGCGAATCGATCGGGAGCGTCCGCGATGCAATTATCATTGGGTTAATTCTCTCTGGAATAATTATTTGGTTATTCCTGAGAGATTGGGGTACGGCGCTGGCGACGGGACTCGTCGTTCCTGTGACCATCCTCGTGACATTCCTCGTGATGAAAATCATGGGGCAAACCTTCAACATGATGACTTTAGGAGGCTTGGCGGCAGCCAGCGGATTGGTGGTCGACACCGCGATTGTGGTCGTCGAGAATATCGTTTTGCACCGCGACGGCGGCGAAGGTCCGATCGAAGCTGTCAGCAGCGCCATTAAAGAACTTACGGTTCCGCTGGTGGGATCTACGCTGACTCCCATTGTCGTGTTCTTGCCGTTGATCTCGATCACCGGCGTCACGGGAGTTTTCTTCCGCGCTCTGGCGATTGTCATGAGTGTTTCCTTGTTGACTTCCCTCGTGCTTGCTCTGGGTTGGACGACCAATCTGGCGACTTTTCTGATCCGACGGAAGGAAACGCCTGAAACAACCGGCGCAAACCAAGCGCTCGCGGATGAAAATGTATCCGCCGGGTTTTCACAAGAGGAACGCCTCAAGCGCATGATGGCCGCGGAAGAAGCCTCCTTGGAAGGTGGATGGTTCGGGCGCATCATCGGGTTCTATGAGCGCTGGTTGCGCCGCGCGCTCTTGCATCCAGTCTGGCTTGGCGCATTTTGCGTACTTCTGATCGCGGTTTCCTATCTCTGCTTTACGCAGCTCGGTAGTGACTTGCTCCCTCACATGGATGAAGGCGGTTTCATCCTCGATTACGTTATGCCACCCGGGAGTTCACTGGCGGAAACCAATCGCGTTGTGACGCACGTGGAACAGATCATCCGCGATGTTCCAGAGGTGGAAAACACGTCGCGCAGGACCGGATTGCAATTGGGGCTTGCGGCCGTCACGGAACCCAACACCGGCGACATTTCGGTCAAGCTGAAGGACAAACGCAGCCGCGGAATTGACGATATTATCAGCGAGGTCCGCGGCAAAGTGACGTCTCAGGAGCCGTCACTCGACGTGGAGTTCACGCAGGTTCTCCAGGACATGATCTCGGACCTCACCGGCGCACCCGAACCCGTAGTGGTCCAGCTGTTTTCTCCTGACCCGGATGCGCTTACCACATGGGCGCCGCGCGTGGCCGATGCCATGGGGCGCATCCAAATCAATTACAAGAAACCGGTGGTCGATATCGAAGACGGAATCGACAACACAACCAGCGGCCCGGCAGTCGTATTCACCATCAATCCGGTTGCAGCGGCCAAGGCAGGATTCACGACCGATCAGCTCACCACGATCGCTTCCGCTATCGTGGACGGCGAGCCATCCACCACGCCGGTCATTATCAACGACCGCCCTTATACGCTGCGCGTCCGCTATCCAGCGGCGGACCGCGCTTCATTGGAAGCCATGGCCAATACGATGATCGTCAATTCGAACGGCGGGACAGCCACTCTCGGGTCCCTCTCGACGGTCACCGAGGTGCCGGGCCAAACGGAAATTCTCCGCGACAATTTACAGCGGGAAAAAGAAGCCACGGCGCGGCTCCAAGGAATCGACTTGGGCTCCGGCGTGGCCGCCGTGCAAAAAGCGGTGAGCGATTTGCACTTGCCTCCCTCGATCCGCGTGGAATACGGCGGCACTTACCGCGAACAGCAGAAATCGTTCCACGATCTGGTTGTGGTGCTGCTGCTCGCGCTGGTCCTGATTTTCCTGGTCCTTCTGGTCGAGTTTCGGTCGTTCTCGGCGCCGCTCGCGATCCTTTCTTCGGCCATTCTTTCCACGTCCGGTGTGTTTTTCGGATTGTATATTACGCACACCGACTTCAATGTCGCCTCGTTCATGGGATTGATTATGGTGATCGGCATCGTGGCCAAGAACGGCATCCTGCTGCTTGACGCCAACCAGAAATTCCGAACGGTCGGATTCTCGGCTGTAGAATCCATGGTTCAGGCGGGTCGCCGGCGTCTTCGCCCCATCGTCATGACGGCTATGGCCGCCGTGGCGGGTATGCTACCGTTATCCTTAGCGCTAGGGGCGGGTGCGGAGATGCTGAAACCTCTGGCGATCGCAGTCATCGGTGGAATCCTGATCTCGATGGTGTTGTCGCTGATTATCACTCCGGCGATCGAGTATTATATGACGCCAGATAAACAGGCGGAGGTGGATACCAGCGCGATAGTCACGGCGCAGTGAGGCTGGATCGCCGTGCGAAACTTGTTGCGGCCTGAAACGTATTAATGATTCAGAACCAGGCATGTAGCTTTCTGCTCGAACGAAAACTTAAGGAGATGATTCGTATGTCACCAAAGAAGAATGCAGGTTGGTTACGCCGGATTGGCCCCATGGCCGCTCTGGCATTGATTGCTTCCGCGGTCGTCTATGCCGCGCCGCAAGCATCGGGCTACAAAATCATTAAGAGGATGCCAGTGGGTGGCGAAGGCGGATGGGATTACATCACGATGGACCCGGCCACGCAGCGCCTGTATGTAGCGCGTGGATCCCATTATCAGGTGGTTGATGTGCCCTCAGGAAAAGTGATTGGCGACATTGCGATTGCCAATTCCACAAACTCGCACGGCATCGCCCTCGCGACGGATCTGGGCAAGGGCTTCACGAGCAACGGAGACGCCAACACGGTTTCGGTCGTCGACTTGAAGACTCTGAAGGCCACGGACGTCATTGCGATCCCCGGGAAAAATCCCGATTCGATTCGCTACGATGCGGCAACCAAGAAGATCTTCACATTTAACGGCAAGAGCATGGATTCGACCGTCATTGACGCGACCACCGGAAAAGTGATTGGCCGAGTGGACCTCAAGGGCAAGCCGGAAGAGGCCATCGCCGACGGCAATGGAAACATGTTCGTCAACCTCGAGGACAAGAGCACCATCGAGGAATTTGACACAAAGACCTACGCGGTTAAGGGTTCCTGGCCGCTCGCACCTTGCGACGGGCCTTCCGCAATGGCCTATGATAGCGCGCACCACCGCATTTTCGTGGCGTGCGACAAAGTCATGGTCGTAGTCAATGCCGACAACGGAAAAGTGGTTGCGTCTCCCCCAATCGGTGGCGATCCGGATGGCAACGGCTACGATCCGAGCACGGGCATGATCTTCGCCTCCTGCCGCGAAGGACTCGTTTCCGTCATTCACCAGGACTCAGCGGATAAGTACAGCGTCGTCGGCAATATCAACACCCAGTTCGGAAGCCGCACAATGGCCATGGACCTGAAGACGCACCGCGTTTACACCGAGACCGCGGACTTCAAGCCGGCCGCGGCGCCCACACCGGACAATCCACGACCGCGCCCCACAGCGATCCCGGGAACGTTCGTGATCCTCGAAATCGGACAGTAATTAACCTGAATTAAAAAGCGCCCTGGGAAGCGGTTGCTTCCCAGGGCGCTTTTTTGTGAATTGCTTTTAAGTGGCGCGGGCTTCAGCCTGCGGAGGTTGGCGCTATTGCGGGCCGCCTCTGAAGAGGCGGCCTGCAATAGCACTCGCTGACTTCTTCCCTTTTGTCGCCAGGATGAATTTCCGCGCCTTAGCCTTGGCGTAACGCGTGTTTGGTATATACTCTCGCACAGCAACCCAAGTCAAAATCGCATTTTCCATCAGGAGCAAACACCTATGAATTTTTCATCGATTCGACGCGCCCTTGCCGGCCCGGCGGCCTTGTTGCTTGTGTCGCTGATCGCGACGGCACCCGCACGCGCTCAGGCCCCGGTCGACGACAGCAAGACGGTGGTGAAGACAAATAAAATTACAGACAGTTTTTATACCGTGGATGGCCGCGGCGGCACGATCGGCGTGCTCGTCGGCCCTCAGGGAACCTTCATGGTGGATACGCAATTTGCGCCGCTCACGGATCGAATCGTTGCGGCCATCAAGCAAATTTCGCCCAACCCGATTCGCTTCGTGGTCAACACGCACGTGCACCCCGATCACACGGGCGGCAACGCAAATATGGCCAAGACGGGCGCAACGATTTTTGCGCGTGACGAATTGCGCGATCGCTTGATGAATCCCCCGCCTGGCGCCAATGGCCAGCCGGGCACGCCGGCTCCGGACGCCGCGCTTCCGGTCGTGACGTATGAGGGTAAAGTTACTTTCCACATGGACGGAGAAACAATCGACCTCATTCCCATTCGCAGAGCGCACACGGATGGCGACACGATGGTTTATTTTCACAATGCGGATGTTCTGATGACCGGCGACTTCTATCGCTCCATTGGATATCCGAACATCGATCGCGTGAATGGCGGCTCGCTCAATGGAATGATTGAAGGGCTTTCTGAAGTGATCGCGCTTGCCGGTCCGAACACGAAAATTATTCCGGGACACGGCGCCATCGTTGACAGAAATGCTGTCATGGCCCACAGGGATATGATTCTGGGGGTTCGCGATCAAGTTGCGAAACTCAGCCAGCAGGGGAAATCGTCCGACGACGTGATTGCCGCGCATCCCACGGCCTCATTCGACGCCAATGTTTTGCCGGCTGCGCCGAACGGGGATCGCATGGCGGATCGTTTCGTTGGGCAGGTATACGCCGAATTAAAAACGAGCAAGTAACGCACTGGTTGTAATGCTGTGTAATCCGGTGGCGCGGGCTTCTGCCTGCGCCACTGAAATTCAAAATCCATGCCTCCACTCATTTTGGAATCTCTTCAACAACTGAATACGTACGTGGGCAAGGAAATCGCCACCAGCGGCTGGCTGCGGATGACGCAGCAGCGCATTCAGCAATTCGCGGAAATCAGTGGCGACGTACAGTGGATTCACGTCGATGAGGAACGCGCCCGGCGCGAATCGCCCTTTGGAGCGACCATCGCGCACGGATTTTTAACGCTTTCCCTGGCGACCCATTTCATGCGGGAGGCGATTCAGTTGCCGGGCGAAGTCCGCCAGACGATTAATTACGGGCTGAATCGCGTGCGCTTTCCGGCGCCTGTGCGCGCAGGCGAGAAAATTCGCGCGCGCATTGGCCTGCAATCCTACAAAGATTTATCCGGCAGTGTGGAGGCGATTTTCAACATCACGATGGAAGCTGAACATTCCGCGAAGCCATGCTGCGTCGCCGAATGGATTTTGCGGTATTTTTACTAGCAGCGATTCGCCATGCGGCTGCTGTGTAAACTTTCTTCCGCTCAAAAATTCCAAAGGACGGCGGAATTTCTGTTTTCAACTTCCCTTCTGTGAATTCATCGCGGAAAAATTTGTCCAGGCCAGATCCAGAACATAGAGAACGATAACGACATTGCCAAGTCTTTCCGCCAAGTGATTCTGCGGCATCAGCTGAATTACGCCCCACAGCAGGAACGTCCCGGCAAGCAAAACGTTTTTCATTAACTCCGAGGATCGCGGCCGGAGGATCGGCTGCATGAACAAGAATGAAATGCCGATCAGCAATAAAGGCGCAGCGGAGATCACCGCAGTCGAAATGCCCGGAGGAGACCATATTTTTGCATCGCTGATCAGCAGGCTCACGCCGGCTGTCAGTGCTACTGCTGCAAGACCAAAACTGATCCAACGAAAAACGTTGTTTAACATGATGAATGAGTGCGCCCTCTCGCCAATTTAATTTCGCTTCCGTTTTTCATTCTTCCTAACCGCCCACTATAGTTTACTAGTAGAGGGTATCCTGGCGTGCCTACGCCAAAAACAGGAAGAGAACAGCATAGAGAAATGGGCATAAATAAGTCGTGAAAAACACGAAATAAAATGAGACGCCGAGCGATTTTTGTCGTTCGCTCTCTTGGAGGCTCCTTTGTGAAGAAACCTGGAATCGTCACTCCTTGTTGGACTTCTTCCGGTACAATCTCTCGGACGTTGGAGGAGAAGCAGTGAAACAAAGCGCCATTCTGCGCGTGCAGTGCCCGGACGCCAAGGGAGTGGACGCAACTCTCGCGGAATTCATCTACCGCGCAGGCGGCAACATCCTCCATTTTGAACAGCACATGGTCCCGGAACTCGGCCTGTATCTCGCGCGCATCGAGTGGGATTTGTCGGGCTTTCAGATTGAGATGGAAAACTTCGCGCAACATTTCACGCCGATCGCGGAGCGCTTGGATATGAAGTGGCAGATCGCGCTCTCGACCGATCGCGATCGCGTGGCCATTTTCGTTTCCAAATACGATCACTGCCTGGTGGATTTACTTTACCGCTGGCATACGGGCGAGTTTTCCTGCGACATTCCGCTGATTATTTCCAATCATCCCGATGCACAACGGCATGCGGATTTTTACGGCGTTCCCTTTCATGCGATCGAAATAAACCGCGAAAATAAAAGCGCGGCAGAACGGCGGCAATGCGAATTACTGGAAGAAAATAAAATCGATTTAATTGTGCTTGCACGGTACATGCAAATTCTTTCTCCGGATTTCATTGCCAACCACGGGAAACGCATCATCAATATTCATCATTCCTTTTTGCCCGCCTTTATTGGCGCGAAGCCGCATCATCAGGCGTTTGCGCGCGGAGTAAAATTGCTTGGCGCCACCGCTCACTACGTGACCGATGTGCTGGATGACGGCCCGATTATCGATCAGGACGTGATACGAATTTCGCATCGCGATTCGCTTGAGGACCTTGTTCAGAAGGGCCGCGATCTCGAAAAAATTGTTCTTTCGCGTGCGGTCCGATGGCACCTGGAACATCGAGTGCTCCAGTACGCCAATAAGACGGTTGTCTTCGATTAGGCTGCTTTTTAATAAGCAGGTTTTAAGTAGTGCGGGCTTCATCCAGCTCCACTAAAAGCTAAAAAAAGAGCACGACGTCTCTCACGGAGGAAACGATTCTGGTATCCTCGTAAGAGTGCCCAGCAAATGGATTTGCCTAATTTTTGTGTGCATGATGGCCGGTGCCCAGGCGTTTTCGGACGCGTCAGCATTGGCGCAGTCCTCCGCTAATCCAAGTCAGCCCGCGCCAACATCCACACCAGCAACCCCTCAACAAACGCCTTCTGCGCAGGCACAGCCCCCTGCTGAGCCAGCGCCACCTCCTCAGAAAACTCTAGCCCTCGTGGTCATCGATCCCGCCCATGGAGGCGCTGACCCGGGCGCGCGCGGGTCAGCGGGCATCGCGGAGAGCGACGTCGTCCTTGGCTTTGCGCGACTCGTGCGAATTTCGCTGGAGGCACAGGGATTTCGCGTGATTTTGACGCGCCAGGCGAATGAAGATCCTTCGTTCGACGATCGTTCGAAAGTGGCCAACGCGCAGCGCGGAAATATTTTTATTACGCTGCACGTTTCCTCGACGGGACAGCCGGGAACAGTGCGCGTGTATTCCATGCCTCACATGGCGCTGCCACAAAATGGGGCTGTATCGCCTCACGGAGGGCTTCTGGCATGGGACCGCGCGCAATTTAATTTTATCGATCGGAGCCGCCGATTAGCGGAGTTGATTCAGATCCAGATGGCGCAGCGCTTTCGTGGTTCCTCGGAAACTCCATTCGAAGCGCCCGTGCGGCAATTGCGCACGGTAGCAGCGCCTGCCGTAGCCATTGAAGTATCGAGCGTCAGCGTGCCAAACCGCGCGCCGCTCGATCAGATGGGGCCCGGACTCGCGGATGGAGTGGCGCGAGCGGTGGCCGCGTTTAAAATTATTTACGAATCGGGAGGCAGGTAGCACGTTGTCCAAAGGACTCAAAACGACGATCGTGATTCTGTCGGCGATGGTGGTAGTGGGCCTTATCGCGCTGCCCGGACTGCGCCAGGCGATTCAGAGGCTGCAAAGGCCTCCTAAGACGGAAGAGCAATCACGCCGGGAGGTGATGGAGGAACCGATCTCTACGCCCACCGATGTGCAGGTGCAGGCGCAAATGTATTGGCTGTCGACTACTTCGCCGAATTCACTGGAGGCTACCGCGATCCAGCTGCCGCTTTCTGCCGATCCGGTGGAGCGGTCCAGGCAATTGCTCAATGCGTTGATTTTGCGGGCACCCTCGGCAGAAGTTCGGACGCTGCCTGCGCAGGCGAGTCTGCTGGCGTTTTATCTTCAGCCGGATGGAACGGCGATTGCGGATTTTTCAGACGAATTCTCATCCGGGATGCCATCGGGGATTCTGAGCGAGCAGCTTGCGGAGCAATCGATCGTGCAAACATTGGGCGCGAATGTTTCCGGTATCAAGCAGCTGAAAATTTTGGTCCACGGGCAGGAAGCGGAAGCTGTTGCCGGGCATTTGGATCTGTATGGATTTTTTCCTGTTTCAGGATTGGCATCGGCAGCTGTCCCGGGTTCGGTTCCCGCTGCACCATCCGCTGCTTCGCCTGCAACGACCCCAGCGTCGCGTGCTGGGGCTGGCAAAGCGCAGCTTAATCCTTCCGCTAAATAACTCAAATTAATTGTGATGTGCGATTCCCACAGGGGATTTCAGCAGCACAGACTTTAGTCTGTGGGTTTTGTGCTTGCACGCACGGAACCCCACAGGCTGAAGCCTGTGCTACTTAAAAGCTAAACGAGCGGGCCGGGCTTGCTTTTGTATCGCTTCACGATGGCTTCGGCGCTCATGTAGGCGAGTGCCTGGATTGTGAGCGTGGGATTGAAACCGCTCATCGATGGGAACGTGGAGCTGCCGATCACGAAAAGATTCGGGATATCCCATGTCTGGCCGTAGCGATTCACTACGGAAGTTTTGGGATCGTTGCCCATGCGCGTGCCGCCTTCGTGGTGCGCTCCCGGAGCGCCGGGGCTAAGCGCGCCGCGCCACACTTTGGTTGCGCCCATGGCGTGGCCGATTCCTTCCATCTTTTGCATCAGGAATTCGACGCGCGCGAGTTCGTTCGGCCTGCGCCAATCGTAGGTGACACGCGGCGCGGGCATGCCGTATTGATCGCGCACGTTGGGATCGAGGTCGATGGTCTGATCGGCGTAGGCGAGATTTTCGGTTTGCGCGTTAATGGCTGCGTAACGCGTGAAATATTTTCCGAGGAAATCGCGATACGCCGCGCCCCACTTGGGAACTCCCGGAGGCGGGTCCATGCTCATGGCCGTGCCGATGGGGCCGGCTTCGAGGTCCGCGGGTCCAATTGAAATTTGGGCGCCGCGCATGAAGCCCGCGCCGCCGTGATCGAAATTGTCGCCGTTGAAATCATCGATGGTGTGCTTTTGCGCGCTTGGACCCATGTAAACGTTCACGAAGCGGTCATCGTATGCGGCAAAAACTTTTGCCATGATGTGAGCCGTAACGTGCTTGCCCAACTGTCCGCTGGAATTGGCGAGGCCGTTCGGAAATTTATCCGTCTTCGAGAGCAGCAGCAGGCGCGTGTTGTCGTAGATGAACGGCGAGAGGATCACCAGGTCGGCTTCAATCGTGTTGTCCGAGCCGTCCGGACCGTAGTAGGAAACGCCTGTCGCGCGGCCGCTGTTGTCGGTCTTCACGTGGTAGCACATCGTGCCGGTGAGCAATTTAAAATTACCGGTGGCATCCGCTTCAGGCAACTTCGTGACGAGGATGCTGGATTTTGCGCCGACATGGCAGCCGAAGGACTGGCAGAAGCCGCAGTAGGTGCAATTTGCGCGGTCATGATACGGCTGCGAGAGAATGGCGCGCGGCGAAGAGAATGGGTGATAGCCCAGCTTGCGCGCGCCCTCCGCGAAAAGCACGCCGGACTGATCGTCCAGTAATGCGGGGAGCGGATAATCGCGCTTGCGCGGAGCTTCAAAAATATTGCCGCCTTCGATTTTTTTGCCCTGCAAATTGCCCGCTTTGCCGGATACGCCTAATTCGTATTCCGCCTGATCGTAAAAAGGCTCGAGGTCGGCATACGAAACCGGCCAATCGGCGATCGAGGAATCTTCCGGAATGGCTGCGGCGCCATAGCGCTCGATCGTATGCGTGCGCGCTTTAAAATCATCTTCGTGCATGCGCCACGAAAGCGTGCCGTAATGCACCGTGCCGCCGCCAGCTTGATTGCCGTAATTGAGGACCGGCATCGGGCG
>Ga0182024_10013953_pt1 | contig 15584 bp, 16 predicted proteins | sample P32metaG_FD_120480 | JGI IMG/M metagenome (GOLD analysis project Ga0182024, IMG submission 120480) | Permafrost microbial communities from Stordalen Mire, Sweden - P3-2 metaG (Illumina Assembly) | ecosystem: Environmental > Terrestrial > Soil > Wetlands > Permafrost | place: Sweden: Stordalen... | reverse complement strand
TGAAGCTGCGAGGCCACGATCCCACCACAACAATCGTCGCCGCCTTGCGGGAGATGCTTCAAACAGGGAAATTACCCCCGTTGCCAGCGAAAGCTGCTGCACGCGGCTGAAGTGTCACGATTTTTCGAGCGGACGTGAATGAACTGAATGTCCAGCCCATCGATCCGGGTCACAAACATCAACAAGGCGTTTAGCTTCGCCTCGCACTTGCGCCAGTCGTAATCGGATCCCCAATAGGTCGCGAGCTTCTGCATGGTGGCGAGCTGCACGCCTTGCGACGCATCGGTGACCGTTTCCGGCTCGGGCCAGCGTGTCGACGCGATGCGGCGGCGGAGGTCCACCAGCGCTTCCTCCGGGACGTGATATCGGAAGGGGCGGATGGTGGTGTCATCGGCGGGTACCTGTGGCGTTGTGGGAGGCGGGTTTGTTCCCACATCCGCGGCCACGGCAACTTGGGTGCTCCCGGACCCGGACAGCAAGAGCAGGCTCACGGCGCCCGCGACCGCCAGTGCGGAGAGTGTGCTACGCCAGATCAGCGCGGGCGACGCGGTCGAAAGCTGTTGGACTGGATCGAACCTCATGATGAGCTCCTTTGTGAATGGAACAGTTGTCGTGCAACCCGACTTAGGCGCATACACCACTTAGATGCGGCAACGACACATGACCGGTATTGGACGATGGTATCGGTCGCCGCCAACCAATCCGGCGCAGCGACGGTATAGTCTTACCGTGTGCTCGACATAAAGCCGCGGATGAGGTCGGCAATTTGGTCAGCCTCGATTACCAGCAGCCAAAATGGGAGCCGCCATCGACATAGAGGAATTGGCCGGTGACCGTCTCGGCGTCCGTCAGGTACATCACTGCGTCCGTAATGTCCTTGACTGTCGACGGCCGACCCATCGGCGATCGGGCCTCCATCACTTCTTTGGGAGTATGGCGTTGAAGCGGCGTTTCGACGACGCCGGGGGCTACGGCGTTTACACGGATGCCGGATTTGGCGTATTCCATGGCGAGGTGTTGGGTGATCGTTTCCAGGCCGCCCTTGGTCAGCATCGGGATCGAGGCCGTGACGCCTCGGACGGGGTTGCGGGCGAGGGCGGCGGTGATGGTAACGATGCTCCCGCCAGACTTCTGCCCCAGCATTTGCTTGACAGCGAGTTGGGTGAGATGGAGGAAGCCGTCGATGTTTGTCGAGACGAGCAGCTTGATATCCTCGGCCGAGTAGTCCGTGAACGGCTTGTCGAAAATCACGCCGGCGTTGTTGACCAGCGCGTCGATCGACTTGAATCGAGCCAAGGCCGTCCCGACGATCCTGGCGGCGGTTGCCGGCTCGCCGACGTCGCCGTCAACCAGGGCGACGCGGTCGGAAGCCGCGACCTCGGTGGATTGGGTCATCTTCCGCGAATTGGCAACGACGTTGAAGCCGCGCTCGATAAACGCCCTCACGACTCCCGCGCCGATCCCCTGCGAAGCTCCGGTTACGATCGCCGTCTTCCGTAAGTCGCTCATGTTGATCGCCTCCAAGACGTTTGGTCAAAACATTCGATGGCGCAGTCGGTCGGAAACCGCGTTGAGCACGATGCGCGTTCGGCGAACCTTTCGGGAATCGCCAGCCGATTCGTGAGCCTCGTCCTTTGCTGACGGAGTTGAAAGCCGCGTTGGGCGCCGGCCTAGCCATGGATTTTGCTCAGGTAGTATCCGAGGCGATTTTCGACATCCCCCGGCTCGTGGAAGCCGCGCGCGATCAGCGCTTTGATTCCATCCTGGGCGGCGGGTCTCCCGAGCGACGCGATGCACGCATCCCATCCGGCGCCCAGTTCGACGTCCGGCGGCAGGCTGGTGTTCACGAGGCGCTTGGTATTGGCGATCGCCCATTTATCAAACCCCGCAATCCGGGTTGCGAGCGCCTCGACGAAAGCGTCCAACTCGGCGTCCGGCAGGGCCCGATTAACGTAGCCGTAGGCCTCAGCTTTCTCTCCCCGGATATCTTCCGAACTCAAGAGAACCTCGAGGGCGCGGTTTCGGCCGATGAGTTGGGGCAGCCGGGCCATGGGACCGCCTCCGGCAACCATTCCCACCCCCACTTCCCATTGCGAAATAATGGCCTTTTCACGGCTGGCGAAACTCATGTCGCAGGCAAGCGTGATCTCACTGCCGTTGCCGGTCGCACGGCCACGGATCAGGGCGATAGAGACAACCGGCACGCGGGTCAGACGCACGAGAAAATCCGGCCAAGGCGCCAAGCCTGTCGGACCGGCCGGCATTGAGGTCAGGTCCTCCAGCTTGGCCAGGAAATCGGAGTGATTAAGGAAGTAGTCGTCGACCGCGCTGTCGAAGACCACGACCTTGACGTCTTTGTCGGCCTCTAAAGCCTTGATGACTTCCTGGAACTCCCGGACCATTTCCGGCCCCATCACGTTGATCGGCGGATTGTCGATCGTGACACACCAATAGGCGGGCGACCGCCGGGTCAGGCGAGTCTGTGCGGGTTTCATAGCTGTGTTCGCTGTTGTCATTGGATTCTCCTTTTTACTTGTCAGACTCCGGAACTGGATGATTGGGTCCCAACGGTTTGTCGAGGTTCGGATTATTTGTTCGGCGGCTGGAGTTGGTTAATTACCGATGCGCCGGCCTTGCTGACAATCTCATCCTGGGAATCCGTACCTCCCGAACAGCCAACGGCGCCGATAATCGTTCCCTTGTCGATCAGTGGAATCCCACTGCGGGACGCAATCACTCCATCGAAAGCGAGCAGATAGTTGAGATGCATCAGCTGGATACCGTCCTCGAAAATCTTGGTTGGACGCCGGAATGTCACGGCTGCTCGCGCCTTGTGTTCGGCTATCTGAATCGAGGCAAGCATCGCGCCATCCATTCGTTGAAAGGCAACCAAGTTGCCCCCGGAATCGGATACAGCGACGTTCATCTTCCAATTCCGCTGTGTCGCCTCTACCACGGCGGCATGAATAACTGCTTGAGCTCGGGCTAGTGATATCGGGGTCCCATAGGCCACATCGAAAGGCATTTCGTCTGGGACGACATCAAGCGGATTCGACGCGGCGAGTGTTGAACTATTGGCGAGTTCTATTTTGTTGCTTGACATTTGATTTTCCTCTGGCGGGTTCGGAATGCTCACTACGCCGTTTAGATGCAAGCTGAGGGCACGCGGGTATTGGACGATGGTATCGGTTGATGCTTCCGCCTCGGTTCGCATGCGCACCGGCGCCCGAACGCGTCCATTGACGGATTCGATCAGACCACAATCGCGAGAGATCTTCTGGCCGTGAGCCTGCGCGGCCGAATCCGCGTGAGAAATCTCGTACGAGGTCGTCCATTGGTGTCCTGGACGGACGAGTCTGAACCACGATGGCGAGGTGGACACGAGGGGTGTCGCCGGTGCCGGCACGCCGGTGCTGACCCGGGAGCAGACCGATACCAAAGTACAATGGAAATTCGCTGCGGAGGGGAATACGTTTAGACAATGTAGCGACTCACCTGAAGCGATCCGGGGTGGAGAACGAACTGAGACGTTAGCGCCATTAGGACGCCTGCGGTTAATGCGGGGCAGGTCATGAGGAGTTTGTGATGGTCATGCTTTCCCTTGTGTCGGTCGTTGATGACGACGAGTCGGTCCGCGAGTCGCTACCCGACCTGCTGCGGGAACTCGGCTTTACCGTCCAGGCTTTCTCGTCGGCCGAAGAATTCCTCGCATCCGATTGCCTCGGCCAGACCAATTGCCTCATCCTCGACATTGCAATGCCGGGCATGTCCGGCCCTGATCTCCAACGCGAATTGACGCTTCGCCGGCAAGAGATCCCGATCATCTTCATCACCGCGCACGCAGATACGTCCGTCCGTCGACGCCTGCTCGAACAGGGCGCCGTGGAGTGCCTGTTCAAGCCGTTCAGCGAGACGGCTCTACTTGAGGCGCTCGATGCCGCACTGAAAGTCAACTGAGCGATTTGCCACCCTCTTGCACCCTGGCCCCAGGGATATCATGATTTCGGGGAGCGAACCTTCCGTGAAGCGAGCTCATCAATCATGTCGGACATTACACCAATTGTGTTCGTCGTTGACGACGACGTCTCGGTGCGCGAATCGCTGGAACCGCTGATCCGCTGCGCAGGCTGGCAGCCGGAGACTTTCGCGTCGGCGCAGGAATTCCTCGGCCGCCCGCGTGTCCTCGTTCCGAGCTGCCTGGTACTCGACGTTTATCTTCCGGACCTCAATGGTCTCGATCTGCAGAAGCGCATCGCTGGCGATCGGACTGACATGCCAATCATCTTCATCACGGGCCATGGTGACGTGCCGATGACGGTCCGGGCCATGAAGGCGGGAGCGGTCGAGTTTCTGACCAAGCCATTCAGCGATGACGCGCTCTTGGGCGCCATCCGGCACGCGATCGAGCGCAGCCAGACTGCACTTTGTCACGAGACAGAGATGCGGGCGCTCCGCGATTGTTACGCGTCACTGTCCCCGCGTGAACAGGAGGTCATGACGTTGGTGGTCTGTGGCCTGCTGAATAAACAGGTCGGCCGCGAACTCGGCATCAGCGAGATCACGGTGAAGGCACACCGAGGCAAAGTAATGGTAAAGATGAAGGCCGACTCTCTTGCCGACCTCGTGAGAATGGCCGAAAGGCTGCATATCGCACCTGCGCCGAAAAACTGAATACGAGGGTCGCTTCGGAAGGGAGAACATGACACTCAAATGGAGACTAACTCGACGGACAACGCCACGTACTTTGCTTTGTACGTTCTTTCGATGAATTGTGGGAAAGCCATAGCTTTTACTTGCGTCAGCGGCGAGGACGTGGTTATGGTAATCCGAGCGTGATGGAACGAGCCGTCACACTCGGCCCACGTGTATCCCGGCTAAAACACCCTCGGTTTTCTGACGAGAAAAGGAGTCCCGATCATGCGACAATTACTTCTTGCATCGGTTTTGAGTTGCGTCCTTGTGGCGGTAGGGACCGCCCAAGCTAAGGCCGCGTCCAAGGGCCTGACTGGCAAGTACCAGGGAACGATCATGGCCGTCTTGCACAACGGTGTGGTCATCAACATCGGCACCGACAAACCCAAACGGATTGAGGTCTCCTTGGATGACAAGACCGCAATCACCGGCTATGGGAAGAAGGGAACAATCGCCGATTTGGCCAAGGGACAAATCGTCTCGGTGGACGTTTCCAACAACCACGCGAAGTCGATTGATGTGACGGGTGTGGTCGACTCGGGATCGTGAGCGCGTGACGTGAAGACGTGAAACGTGAAGACGTGACAAGAAAGAAGCAAGGGCGACTCTAAACAATCCTTAAGCGCGTAAAATAGCCGCGGCCGGATGGCCGCGGCTCTTTTTGTGTTCACCCCACCTCACGTTTTCACGTCTTCACGTTTTCACGTCTTCACGTTTCACGTCTTCACGTCTCACCTCGCCGCGTTTTCACGTCTTCACGGGACGATGTACCCGCCGATTTTTCCGTTGTGGCCGTTGCCGTCGGTGTAATAGGCGAGTATGCGGGCGCCGTGGAAGTTGGCATCGCCCTTGTAGCCGTCGAGCCGGCCCACGATGTCCAGTGTTGAGCACCCGCTTGCAGTGCCGGTGCCGACAAAGTGATCGCCGGTCAAGGTGAGGCTTGGGGCGGAAAGCGTGGTGGAAACGCCATCGGCGGTGGTGACGCTGGCGGTCAGAATCACCGCGCCGCGACCGACCCTGGATTTGCCGACCCCCGAGAGATAGCCGCCCACATAAGTGAAGTACGTGCCGTCCGTACCGGGCATCTGCTGCTCGACGTTGGGCGTCGCCTGATTGGGGCGGACGTTGGGTGGCCTGCCGTGCGGAGGAGGACCGCCGCCAGGATTATTGTAGCGACCGAGCGGGATGGCGGCCGTAGCCAACCCGAGCGACGCCAGCAGCCATTTTCGACGCATCAAAGCCATTGGCCCCTCAACACCCCAAAATTATAACACTTTTCCGATCCTCAAATTGTACGACGCCTACATGAGAGAGTTATGAGAGTCCTGACACACTGTCGGATACATCATAATCAATTAAGAATCCAACAACTTACGAAAAACTTGCCTTTCTTTCCGGACCGTCGCCCAATGCGGGTCAAGGCCGATCCCGAGTTATTGCCGCGCGCCGGCCAGGCGCGCCCGTTCCTTCACCGCGACGGCCCGAACCGCTGGTTTGGGCCGAACGCCCGGGGGAACTCGAATGTGGAACGTGCTCCCAACACCGGGCTCACTCTCCACGGTGCATCGGCCATTCATCGCTTGCAAATGCGACTTTACCAGAAACAAGCCCAAGCCCAGATGCCCGGCGTCTGACCGATGCGAATCGTCACCTCGGAAAAATGGCTCGAACACGCTCGGCAACTTGTCGGGGTCGATGCCCTGTCCCGTATCGCTGACATCCAGTTCCAAACCCAGGCTGCTCACCGAAGCGGTCACGTCGACCGTCCCTTGCGGCTTATTGTACTCCACTGCATTAGAAAGAACGTTGGTAATTACGCTCTTCAGACGGCCCGGTTGGGTGGAAAAAACCATTTCCGCCGGAAAATCGCGGTGGACCTCGATGCCCCGGCTCTTGCCCAGGACGGCGGCGGCGTTGGCGCATTCGTCCAGCAGGGCGGAAAGGTCCACTGATTGCCAAGGCTCCTCGTGACTGAAGGTCTCGCTGCGCACCTGTTCCATCAGCCGCTCGACCAGCGATCGAAGTTGCGACGCTTCGGCAAGGGCCGACGCCAGCGACGAGCGGTACGCCTCCGCCTGCCGCTGTCGTGCCAGTGACACTTCCAACCCGGTCACCAGGGCGGCGACAGGCGTGCGCAGCTCGTGGGATGCATCGGCCATGAACTTGCGGCGCTGGGCAAACGCCTGTTCCAGCCGGGTGAGCATCTCGTTGATCCGGGTGGCCACCGGCAGCAGTTCCGGAGGCAGGGACTCGGCGGGGATCCTGCGGTCGAGGTGCCGTTCATCGATCGCTCCGACCAATTCGGCGGTATGACGCAACGGCTTGAGCGACACGTAAGAGACGGCGTAGGCGATTGCGGCCGCCAGGAGCCCGCCCGCCAGGCAGCAAGCGACCAGGGTCCATGCCAGTTGGTCAAGCAAGTGATGGAACGGTTCGGCCGAGCCCCTGTAAGTGACCAGCACAGGGACTGGCGTGCCACCTGGCTCGACAGGTTTAGCCAGCGTCTTGAGCGTCACCGAGCGGACCCGGCGGCCGTCGGCAAGTGTCGAGAACGTCTTGGCAACAATCTGCGGTCCGTCCTGCACCAGCTTCCTGGGGTCCTGAGCGGTGCCCGCCCCGGGGCGGAGGGTGCGGCCGTTGGTCGTCGTCTGGATCACGTAAAGGTCGCCGTCCGCATGCGCCGGCAAGCCCATGGCCGGGGCCAGCGCCGAGGCCGGCGCCGTGGGGTTGACCGGGGGCACCAACTCGGGCAGTGCCGACGCCTGCGCGAACAGGGTCTCATCCATGTCGGCAAGCAAAACGGCACGGGTCGTCAGGTACGCGGTTACCCCCGAGGCGATCAGCATCGCCCACACGGTCAGGAGGATGGCACATGCGATCCGGCGCGTCATGATTCAACGCCTAACACGTAACCCTGGCCGCGGCGCGTATGGATCAGCTTCACGTCGAAGCCTTTGTCCACCTTGCTGCGCAGGTAGCCGATGTACACGTCCACAACATTGCTGATGGTTTCGTCATGCTGGTCGTAAAGATGCTCCCAGATGTCGGTTCGGCTGACGACCTGCCCCTGGCGATGGGCCAAGTATTCCAGGAGGCTGAACTCGCGAGCGCTCAAGGCGACCGATTTGCCGGCGCGGACGACGGACTTTTTCGCCGAATCGATTTCCAGGTCGGCGATCTGCAGGACCGAACTGCCCTGGCCATGGCCGCGGCGGATCATGGCCCGCACCCGGGCCAGGAACTCCTCCCAGGAGAACGGTTTGAGCAGATAGTCGTCGGCCCCGAGGTCCAGGCCCTTCACCCGGTCCTCAACCGCGTCCCGTGCGGTCAGGCAGAGCACGGGCATGTTCGTTTTATTGCGGCGGATCATCTTCAGCACCGACCAGCCGTCCACTTTGGGCAGCATGATGTCCAGGATGATGCCGTCATACGGATTGCTCAGCGCCAGATGGCCGGCCTCCTGACCGTCGAAGGCCAGGTCCACCGCGTACCCTTCCTCGCGCAAGCCATCGGCCAGCGAGCGGGCCAGGGACAGATGATCTTCGGCAACAAGGAGTCTCATGGGAGCAGTGGTCAGTTGTCAGCGGTCAGTGGTCAGTTGTCAGTGGTCAATTGTTGCACCTCTTGCCTGCTAGCCACTCCCGGCCATCCGTCACGGCGGCCGGATCGGGGTCGCCAGGTCGATGACGCATTCATCTTGATTCATGCTTAGCACCGAGCCATCGAGCAGGCCGGTGTTCATCCGCGATTTCTGGTGCCAGTCTGGGAGAGAGTCGAACACGAGCACGACGTCGGAGCGAATCGGAGAAGTGATCCCATATCCGGCGAGCGTGGTGGAAGCGATGCCGGTGTCCCGCCAGTCGTAACTGGAGTTGGTGGTGGGGGCCAATTCGTCATCCCCGGGGCACGCGAACATGTCCGGCGAGCAGTAGCGGACCAGGGAATGTTCCCAGGGGATTTCGGTCATTCCGGGATCGGGCAGGTGGTTGGAGTTGTCTGTTGCGTAAAGATGAAACGCCGCGTCAATGTTGCGCAGATGCGACAGGCAGGCGACCGATTGCGAGGCGCGGCGGGCCTGGGTAATGACCGGGAGGAGCATTACCACAAGGACAATAATCACGGCGCCAACGATCACGACTTCGGGCAGCGTAAATCCCCCCCGATCGTCGGCCCGCCAGGGCCGAATGGATCGGCGGGATGACGCGTGTTGCAGACAGTCGCGGTCAAGCCGTACGATCATCGGGGCCGCTCTAGGTGAGACGGAACATGCGTGAGTCCTGGAGGGTTGAGAGCCGATCATTCCCGCATTGCCTCACGCCGTCAATGCAGTACCCGCGTCCTAAAAGGCGAGCGACCTCCCAACGCTCAAGGTCGGCACAACACCAATCCAGATGTTAAGATCAGAGGGATGGAAGTCAAGCGAATTCTCCGCCTGTTAAGCCACAGGCCGCTGCAAGTTTCGAGCAAATCATAGCAGGGCGGCGGGGGGTCGGCAAGGCGCGTAACCCTCTCATCGTCGCCTCATATTCGGCTGCTAGGGTTATAGTACCGGGAAGGGGGGAATTGCTTCATCTGCGGGCTCAACCCCGCGGCCGTCCGCGATTACCGCGGTCGGTTTTTGCCTATTTGTCTTCCGGAGGCGCAGAGCGTGGCGGCGCGTCGCCGGTCCGATCCTTCGCATCACGTTGCGAAGCTCGGCGGCGACGACCCCCTCGCACTACGTGAGCTTGTCGGGAACGTCACCTCCAGCCAGACGCAGTCCGACAGCGTCTTGATCACCGGGTTTTTCATTGCGGCAGGCAGCAGGATCGTTTCGCCTCGGGTAAACCTTGTGGGCTCGCTTAAGCCGGGGACGCCTTGGACGCGGACCTCGGCGGCGCCTTCCAGCATGATCCACGCCACCGGCTGGTCGTAGGGGACCGGCTCTTCCACGCCTTCCGTGAAGCGCACTTTTTCCAGGGTGAAATAAGGGCTGCTCACCAGACGGGAAACGGTGGTGAACATCCCCGCGACGTGCGATCGGGGCAGCTGCCCATCCGGCGCATGGGAGAAATCGATGCACTGCATCGCCTGTTCGACATGCAGTTTCCGCGGCTTGCCGGTGGCGGCCTCGACCCGGTTGAAATCGAAGACCCGGTAGGTCGTGTCGCTGGGCGTCTGCACTTCCGCGGCCAGGATTCCCGCCCCCAGTGCGTGGACGGTGCCGCTGGGCAGGTAGATGCATTGGCCGGGCTTCGCGGGGATGGCCTCAATAAGCTGCTCGACAGTACCCTGCTCGAGCGATTCGCGGAACTGCTCGCGGGTCACGCCGGGGCGCAGGCCTTTGAGCAGGCGCGAGCCGGGGTCGTTCTCCATGACGTACCACGCCTCGCTCTTGAGGTAGGCGTCGTCATGGTCCTGGCAATAGGCCTGGTCGGGATGGACCTGGACGGACAGGTCTTCGCGGGCATCGAGGAATTTCACGAGAACGGGGAACTGGGCGGGTTCGCCCTGGCCGACCAGGGGGACGTCCCCCATGAGATCGGCGCCGAACTCGCGGATCGCCTGGTGCAGCGACTTGCCGGCCAGAGGGCCGTTGGCCACCTGGCTGCTGACCCAATCGGACAACGGCTCGACAACGCCGGGAGGGAAGTCATAGAGCTCCCAGCTTTCGCCGATCAACTTTCCGGGGGGCAGTGGTTTGTTGAGGACGGTCTCGAATTTCCGGCCGCCCCACATTTTTTCCAGGAGCCGGGGAACGAACTTTAGCGGGTAGAGTGACATAAATAGCTGCTCGAATGCGGGACTCACCACGGAGACACGGAGGACACGGAGAATATAGAAGAAAGAAAACGCATGTAACTGGCGCAACTTGCGCCCCGACTGACGCCATAAACCGCAACAACTTCTTTATCAGCCGTTTCTTCTCCGTGACCTCAGTGTCTCCGTGGTGACAAATTTGGGCTAAGCCGATTGTTTACATTGTGCGAAGCCCGATAAACGCCGCTCGGACATTTTCTCTTCGTGCAGTCGGCGGGCCGGGCGTGTACAAAGGATATCGGATCGAAGGGTTTGGGTCTGTGTGAAAACGCACCGGGCTTGCGGCGGGCCGGAAATGCCCCAAATGCGAGGCGGAACGACGAAGCGACTCAACCAAAAGAGTCGTTGAGGAGCGACAACGAAGCAGATGGCGCGTTTCCGGCCCGCCGCAAGCCCGGTGCGTTGTCACACAGACCCTGAAGGCTTAGGGCGGCCAGGCCAGCCGCGGGGCGATGCCTCGCGGAGGTATCCCTGCCAGAAATGCGTGCGACCCGGGCGGCCAGCGGGTTGCAACAATTATAATCCGAAGGGATTCGGTCGTATGATTCAATTCGACGGTGACCCCAACGTGCCAGACGAAGCAGATATCCTCCACACCGCTGAAAACCACGGCAAGTCGGCTGGCACAAACGGCACAACATCGCCGGCGGCGTGCGGCTTGGCGGCCGCCGAAACCAATACGCAGGTGAAAACGTTCGTGATCGACACCAACGTCTTGCTCCACAACCCCAACGCGGTATTCCTCTTTGCCGAAAACGACGTAGTGATCCCGTTCGACGTGCTGGAGGAACTGGATAAGTTCAAGGCCGGCACCGACGACCTGGGCCGCAACGCCCGCTCGGCAATTCGCCATCTGGACAGTCTGCGGATGAAAGGGGACCTCTCGGCGGGGGTTGCCGTCGAACAGACCGGCGGGCGCGTCCGGGTGATCCTGGAAGAAGACCAGAAGCTGTGCCCCGGCCTGACCGCCAACACGCCCGATAACCGGATCATCTGCTGCGCCCTGTCGCTGCAGCGCCAGGGTGAGCGGGTGGTGTTCATCTCCAAGGACATCAACGCCCGCATCAAGGCCGACGCGCTGCGGCTGGTGGCCGAGGATTTTGAAGCGCAAAAGGTCGATTTCGATAAGCTCTACACCGGGTATCGCGAGGCGCAGGTGGCGGGCAAGGTGATCGACACGCTGTTCAGCGAGAAGCAGGCACGCATCGATGCGCCGGACTTGCTGGCCAACGAGTTCGTCCTGCTCAAGGACCGCAACGACCCATCGCACACGGCACTGGCACGGTATCGCCCAGATGTGGGCGCGCTCGTGCCGGTGCGCAACCGCCGGGGCCCTGTCTTCGGCATCCTGCCCCGCAATGTCCAGCAGACGATGGCGATGGACCTGCTGCTGGACGATTCAGTCAAGCTGGTGTCGCTGATCGGTAACGCCGGCACCGGCAAGACCCTCCTGGCCATCGCCGCCGGCATGACCAAGGTGCTCAACGAGCAGGTCTACCAGAAGCTCTTGTGCGCCAGGCCCATCATGCCGCTGGGCAGGGACATCGGCTATTTGCCGGGCGACAAGGACCAGAAGCTGACCGCCTGGATGCAGCCGATTTTCGACAATATGGCGTACCTGCTGTCGAACCGTCTCACCAGCGACGCCGATCACAAGCCTCACGCCGCCTCGCTGTCCAGCGTGGAGCAGCGGATTCAGCAATTGATGGAGAGCGGGCAGGTGGTGCTCGAGCCGCTGACCTACATCCGCGGCCGGTCGATCCCGCACCAGTTCATGATCGTGGACGAGAGCCAGAACTTGACGCCCCACGAGGTGAAGACGATCGCCAGCCGGGTTGGCGAGGGGACCAAGCTGGTCCTGACCGGCGATGCCACGCAGATCGACAACCCCTACCTGGACAGCAGCAGCAACGGGCTTAGCTACCTGGTGGAGCGGCTCAAGGGCAAGAACATCGTGGGACATGTCACGCTGACCAAGAGCGAACGCTCGGAACTGGCCAGCCTGGTGACGGCGGAATTGTGATCTTCGCTGAAAACGAAGCAGCCCGACGGGAAATGGCTTCCCGCCGGGCTGTTGCCTGCGCCGCACTGATCGTCAACGATCACGGAGTGGCGGGCTTGCTGGTAGCCGATTCGGACTTGGTCACGACCGATCCATCCGGTTTCTGGACGGTCTTGTCCGTATGAGTATCCGTCGAGCCATCGGGATGAGTGACTTCGACATCGTGCTCCGACTTGGTTTTGTCACAGCCGGCGAGAATCGGCATACCTCCCGATACGAGAACCAATGCCAGGGTGCCGATCAGTTTTGTTTTCATTTTGTTCATAGGAGATATCCTCGTTTTCCACTCGTTGGAGGGCCTGAAACGCGGCTCGTCCGGTTCAGGTCGCTGTCCGATCCACTGGGATGGCGTCATGGGTTTTGCTTATTGGTTTCCTTCACCACGTCGCCGTTGGGCTGCTGCGTGACGGTCGTATCCTGATGGGATGGGAGACGGTCCCGTCGGGGTGCTGCACGGTTTCGGAGTTGTGCGACAACTCGTGCTCGCACCCGCCTGTCAAAGGCAGCGCCGCGAGGCCAACACCGATCGTCAGAGCCAATAATGAACCTGTCACCGTTTTCATCTGTGTCCTTTCGTTCGTTTCCGTTCGACCGGAGAGACAAAAGCAAAGGCTGGGCCACTCCGCGGCGAACTGACGATTTTGCCGGTTCAAGTTCGCGCGAGAGAATGACAAGTGGGCCGCGCCCGCATACAGTACCCACTTCCCCAACTGTTGAGGTTAAGCATGGAAAACCCGCCAAATTCGAGCACGACACCAACCGCACCGGCACCGCCGGCAACTGAGGCCGCACCGGCGGCCGCGACAGGAACGACCATCCAGTATGACGATTTTGCCAAAGTGGAGCTCCGCATCGGCACCATCCTGGAAGCCAAGCCCGCCCCCAAGGGCGACCGGCTCCTGGTCCTGCAAGTGGACCTCGGCGCCGAACGCCGGCAGATCCTGGCCGGCATCCGCCAGCACTACCAGCCGGAGCAACTCGTCGGCAAGCAGATCATCGTCGTGGCCAACCTCGCCCCGCGAACGATGATGGGCCTCACCAGCCAGGGAATGCTCCTGGCCGCCACCGACCCAATCACCGGCCGGGTCATCATCGCCAGTCCGTCAGAGCAGGTGGCTCCTGGAAGTAAAGTGAGTTGATTATCCCTAATGGTCCTTTGTCCTTGGTCCCCGCGCACTGCCTTTTGACGTGAAAAGTGAGCGGTGAGAAGTGGCCAGTGACAAGTGACAAGTGACCGTGAACCCAAGGCCAAGGACCAATGACAAAGGACAAAGGACCAAGGACAAAAGGACTTGCTTCGTGAACTTCACATCTCGAACCTGGCGGTCATTTCCGACGCGCGCATCGAACTGGGTGCCGGGCTGAATTGCTTCACCGGCGCGACCGGAGCAGGCAAAAGCCTGGTGATCGGGGCGCTGGAAGTGCTGCTGGGCTTGCGCAGCCCGGCGGAGATGCTCCGCCCCGGCGTGGACGAGGGACGCGTCAGTGGCGTGTTCGAAGCCGCCAACCCTCAACTGCTGCACAAGATCCGCTCCGTCACGGACGTGGACGTGGCCGCCGACGGCGGCGAGTTGCTGCTCACCCGCCGGCTCTATGCCAGCGGGCGCAGCTCGGTAAGCCTCAACGGTAATCCGATCACACTGGCGATGCTCAAGCAGGTCAGCGAGAACCTGGTCGATGTCCACGGCCAACACGACCACCAATACCTGCTGAAGCCCGCGAACCAGGCCGATGTGATCGACCAGTTCGGCGGCCTGTGGCCGTTGCGGCAAAGCTATCACGAGGCCTACCAGAAGGTAGTCAGTTCCCGGCAACAGTTGGCCGATCTCTCTGCCGGGAGGGCGCTGCGCGAACAGCAGTTGGAGCTTTACCGCTTCCAAGCCGACGAGATCGACGCCGCGGGCCTCGATCCGGCCGAATTTGAGCGGTTGGCGGCCCGGGCATCCATCCTGCAGAACCTTGAAAAGCTGAAGAAAGATGCCGGCGGGGCCCACACCGCGCTCTACGACGCCGATGACTCGGTCCTCGACCGGCTCAAGACGCTCTCGGGGGCCTTCGAAGAGTTGTCCGACCTGGACGTCAACCTCAAGCCGGTCTCCAACGGGTTGCGCGACGCGGCCATCCAGGTGGAAGAAATCGCTTTCGATCTTTCCCGCTACCTCGACAAGCTGGACCTCGATCCCGGCGAGCTGGCGGAGACCAGCGACCGCCTGAATACCATCAACCGCATCCTCAATAAATACGGCTCGGCCAGACGTCAACGCGGCTTACCTGGCAACGCGGAATCGAGCGGCCCCGCGGCCGACATCCAGGCCACCCTCGCCTATCGGGAGCAGATCGGCGAGAAGATCGCCGAACTGGGGCGCGCAACCGACGACTACGCCAGCCTGCAAGAACAGATCTCGCCGCTTCTGAACGAGCTCAAGCGCCGCGGCGAAGAACTGACGGCGCGCCGGACAGCCGTGGCAAAAAAGATCGGCCCGCTCATCGAGAGGCAGTTGGCCGACCTCGGAATGGAAAAGGCGAAATTCGCGATTGCCCTGACGCCGGCAACCGGCACCAATGCCGGCGAGCCGCTCAATGCGACCCCGAGCGGCTTTGACGTGGTCGAGTTCGTTGCCCAGACCAACCCCGGCCAGCTCACCCAGCCGCTCCGAAAGATCGCCAGCGGCGGCGAGTTGTCGCGCATCATGCTGGCCCTCAAGGGCATCCTGGCTTCCAGCGACCGCATCAGCGTGCTGGTGTTCGACGAGATCGACGCCAACGTCGGCGGCCGGCTTGGTTCGATCATCGGCAACAAGCTCCGCGCTCTGGCATCGCACCACCAGGTCTTGTGCATCACCCACTTGCCGCAGATCGCCAGCTATGCCGACCGCCACCTGACCGTCCGCAAGGAAGTCGCCGGCGGCGTTACCGAAACCAAAGTGCGCCTGATGGAGGGGAAGGAGCGGCTCGGGGAACTGGCAGAAATGATCGGCGGCCAACGCGTCACCGACACAACCAGGGCGCAGGCCCAGGAGCTGCTCGACGC
>Ga0182024_10013951_pt1 | contig 15585 bp, 14 predicted proteins | sample P32metaG_FD_120480 | JGI IMG/M metagenome (GOLD analysis project Ga0182024, IMG submission 120480) | Permafrost microbial communities from Stordalen Mire, Sweden - P3-2 metaG (Illumina Assembly) | ecosystem: Environmental > Terrestrial > Soil > Wetlands > Permafrost | place: Sweden: Stordalen... | reverse complement strand
CCAAGACGATTGATTTTGGTGGTCTGCCTTTTTATTACCTCGCCAAGCTAGACGGCATGTATTACATGGACGCTGGGTCTTGCGAGTTGTGCAAACGTGGGGTACCGACAGAGAAGGTGTGGATCTAAAGAAAGCGTGGATCTAAAGAAAGCGTGGATCTAAAGAAAGCGTGGATCTAGGGCTAGCGAGCGAAACCGCGGTCCTCCAGATGCTTGAGCCGCGCATCGATCACCTCTTCCACGCGGTGCAGTTCGGACCGCCAGAGGTCGCGCATGTCGTCAAAACGCGAATCCATATGGACGCGCAATTCCGCGATGCGCGTATTAGTATCGCTTAGTCGCGAGTTATTTATCAGGATGCCCACCAAGACGGCGAGCATAGTCGGCGCGGCGGCCAAAGCGATTGTAAGGAACTGAGTATCGCTCATGGGCTTTCTTCAGTATCGCTATAAATCCTGAAGCGAGACAAATTTCAAGCCGAATCGCCGGGTCGCGTGCCGCGCGAGTTTCGAGCGACCCCAGGAAAGCCCCAGGTATACTGGAACTTAGAGGTACAAATGGGCCTGTTCTGGCTGCGCATAGCCACCCTGCTGTACGGAGTCGGCCTGCTGCACGTTATGGCGGTCCTGCTCCGGGGCAAGGCAGGGTTTCTCAAGCCTGCGCTATTCGCCTTTCTAGTCGGCGCGGTGCTTCACTTCGTCGCCATCGTCGAGATGTCCATGTCGATTGGGCATTTGCCGGTTGACAATTTCTTTCACTCCGCCACGGTTTGCGCGTTTCTCATCGCAGTCTTATTTTTATTCGTCTATTGGCAGTACGACGCCGCGAGTCTGAGTGTCTGCATTTTTCCGCTGGTCTTCGTTATGACCCTAGCTGGGGCCATGGGCACGCCGGCGCTCTCCTGGCCCAGCAACAACGTCCGCACCGCCTGGCTATTACTGCACGTGACCATGGTTTTGCTCGGATACGCCGCGCTGCTGCTCACCGCGGTCGCCTCCATTTTCTATTTAATCCAGGAGCGTCAGCTGAAACGGAAGAAGTCGCTCGATCTGTTTCGGCGGTTGCCTCCGCTTGGAACGCTGGACAAGCTGATCACCAACGCTATGAGCTTTGGCTTCGTTTTCATCACGCTCGGAGTGATCGCGGGCAGCACCTGGGCGTTCATTGAATCGGGAACGGGGTGGATCAGCGATCCTCGCATCGCGCTGGCGTTCGTCACCTGGGGCTTCTATCTCACCATGGTCTTCCTGCGCGCGACGGCCGGATGGAGAGGCCGCAAAGCCGCCATGATGGCGGTCGCCGTCCTATGCTGTTCGGCCCTGACCTGGGCTGCTCACGTAGGGCTTTCCTCACTGATCGCCAGATGAAATTCTCCATTACAGGCGTAAACCACAAGAGCGCTCCCGTAGAAGTGCGCGAACGCCTGGCTTTCGACGAGCGCTCGCTTTCTCAGGCGCTGCTTGACCTGAAGGGCCGCCCCGGCTTCTGCGAAGGCTTGATTCTATCCACCTGCAATCGCGTGGAAATAGCGTTGACCGCCGAAGATCATACCGGCGCCATGCTCGCGGTGGATCAGTTTCTGGCCGATACGCGCCACGTGGAGCGCGAGTGGGTGACTCCGTATCTGTATTGCTACGAGGACGGCGAAGCGATCCGGCATCTATTCCGCGTGGCCGCCAGTTTGGACTCCATGGTGATCGGCGAGCCTCAAATCCTGGGCCAGCTCAAATCCGCCTACGCCTTGGCCAAGGAGCACGGAGCCGTAAACGGATTTCTCGACAATCTGGTTACGCGCGCCTTCAACGTCGCGAAACGCGTACGGTCTGAAACCGAAATCGGAACCAGCGCGGTATCGGTCAGCTATGCCGCGGTGGAACTGGCCCGCGATATTTTCGGGTCCCTGGACGATAAGAAGGTCCTGATCGTGGGGGCGGGGAAAATGTCGGAACTGGCCGCCCGGCATCTTCGGCGCAGCGGTGCGACGCAGATCTTTGTGACGAATCGAACCCACCAGCGCGCGGTGGAAATGGCCCAGCTGTTCGAAGGCAAAATCGTCGAATACACCAGCTTTTTGAGCTTTCTGCCGGAAGTTGACATCGTCATTACGTCCAGTGGCGCGCCGCATTACATCCTGATCCGCGACGACATGAAGAAGGTTATCGAGGCACGTCGCAACCGGCCCATGTTCTTGATCGATATCGCCGTGCCGCGCAACATCGAGCCGACCGTCAACGAACTGGACAACGTTTTCCTTTACGACATCGACGATCTGCAGAAGGTAGTGGAGACCAATCTGCAGGGTCGCATGGAATCGGCGGAAGAGGCCGAAGCGATTATCCGCGAGGAAGTGGATCGCATGATTGCGCGGCTCAAGACTCGCGAAGTGGTGCCGACGATTGTGGGCCTGCAGGAGCAGTTAGAAACGTTGCGGGCAGCCGAGCTCGCCCGGATGCGAGCCAAATTCGGCGCGCTCACACCGGAGCAGGAGCAGGCGCTGGAAACTTTTTCGAAAAGCATGATCAATAAAATCGCGCATGGGCCGATTTCAGAGCTTCGGCGTCAAGCGTCGCTGCCGGATGGCCAGCATTTCATCGCCGCCGTTCGAAAGGTGTTCCGCCTCGAATAGCATGCTAACTATCGGCTCGCGAGGTTCCCAGTTGGCCTTGTGGCAAGCGCGCTGGATACAGGCGCGCCTGGAGGCGCTCGGTGAAACCTGCCGCATCGAGATCATCCATACTACGGGCGACAAAATCACCGGCGTGCCCCTTTCCAAGGTTGGGACCAAAGGATTGTTCACCAAAGAGATTGAAGAAGCGCTGCTCGCCGGAACGATCGACTTGGCGGTTCATAGCCTAAAGGACATGCCGACCGAGCTGCCGCCGGGACTCACGCTGGCCGCGATTCCCGAAAGAGAAGATCCGCGCGATGCGCTGATCGGCCGCCGCTTATCGGAGCTACCTCAGCAGGCCCGAGTGGGAACGAGTTCCCTGCGCCGTGCCGCGCAACTTCGCGCTCTTCGGCCGGATTTGGAAATCGAAAATATTCGCGGCAATCTCGATACGCGGCTGCGGAAGCTCGACGAAGCGCAGTATGACGCGATCGTTCTGGCGTCGGCGGGCCTGCGCAGGCTGGGTTGGGAGAAACGCATTGCCGAGCTGCTCGATCCCCAGGTCATGTGCCCGGCGGTGGGCCAAGGCGCGCTGGCGGTTGAGACGCGCAACGATAACGATCGGGCTCAAGCCGTCGCCGAAACCCTGGATCATCCCGACACGCGAACTGCTGTTACGGCCGAAAGAGCGGTGCTCGCGGCGTTGGGCGGGGGATGCCAGGTGCCCATTGGAGCCTATGCCACGGTGGATCATCACAGCGTGCAGCTGCGCGCGATCATCGTCTCGCCCGATGGCACCGAGATTGTTCGCAAGAAAGCCACCGGCGCGAGAGCCGATGCCGCGGCTATTGGCCGAACTCTCGGAGAACACCTGTTGGCCGAAGGGGGCAAGCAAATCCTGGAAGCGGTTTACGGCGCCGCATGAGTAAGGTCTACCTGGTAGGCGCGGGCCCCGGCGATCCGGACCTGATCACATGGAAGGGCCGCAAACTGCTTGCCGCCGCCGACTCGGTGCTCTACGATAACCTCGCCAACGAGCATCTGCTGGAATTAACGCCGAAGGCTTGCGAACACGTGTACGTTGGAAAGAAAAAATCCGTGCACGCGTTTCCGCAGGAAGAGATCTGCCGGATGATGGTCGAGCGGGCGCGGCGCGGCCTGACCGTGGTTCGTCTCAAAGGCGGCGACCCGTTTATTTTCGGGCGCGGCGGCGAAGAAGTGGAAGCGCTGGTGGAGGCCGGCGTCTCGTTCGAAGTGGTTCCCGGCGTCACGTCGCCTCTGGGAATTGCCGCCTATAGCGGCGTGCCGCTCACGCATCGCGCGCATACCAAGGTCGTAACGTTTGTGACCGGCCACGACGTAGCCGGCATCGATTGGAGTAAGATCGGCCAATCGGAAACGCTGGTGATCTTCATGGGAATTTTCTCGATCCATGAGATCGCGGCTGAGATCATCAAGGGCGGCCGATCTGCCGGGACTCCCGCCATTGCGGTTCGATGGGGAACGCGGCCCGATCAGGAAACAGTGACCGGCACGCTGGCGACCATCGCCGATCGGATCGATCAGGCGCAAATCAAGCCGCCCGCGACCGTGATTATCGGCGAGGTGGTGAGCCTGCACGAAAAACTGAACTGGTTCGAAAAGCTGCCGCTGTTTGGCAAGCGAATCGTCATCACCCGCGCCCAGGACCAGGCCGGGGAGTTGTCGGAACGGCTGCGAGCGCTGGGAGCGGATGCGATCGAATTGCCTGTGATTTCGATTGAGCCGCCGGCCGATCCCGCGCCGCTCGATCGCGCCATCGACGAGCTGGCCACTTATGACTGGTTGATTTTCACCAGCGTGAATGGCGTCCGGTTCTTCTTGGAGCGCTTGGATCAATCGAAATACGATTTGCGGTCGTTAAAGGCCCGCATCTGCGCCATCGGGCCGGCGACGCGCCGAGCGGTCGAAAATCTGCACCTGAAAGTCGACCTGATGCCCGAGGAATACGTCGCAGAAGGAGTGCTGAAGGCCTTCGCGGGAGAGACATTATCGGGTAAACGTGTTTTATTGCCGCGTGCAGCCGTGGCGCGCGATTTGATCCCGGCGGAGCTTGGCAAGCTCGGCGCGCGAGTGGACGTGGTGGAGGCCTACCGCAACGTCATCCCGCCTAATGCCGCCGCGCGAGCGCATGAAATCTTCGGGGCGAGGAAGCCGGATTGGATCACGTTCACCAGCTCCTCCGCTGTGAACAACTTGCTTGCGATCGCTGGGCGCGAAGCGCTGCACGGCCTCCGCATTGCCTCCATCGGTCCTGTTACCTCAGCGACGGCGCGCGCGCACGGCTTAACCGTCGATGTGGAGGCCAAGCAGTTCACGCTGGACGGCTTGGTGGAATCCATTCTCAATCACCAGAGGTATTCTTTGGCTTGATTGCGGCGCTCGTAGCTGTCCAATACATGCACCACGCGGAGCTTTTTAAGTTTGGCGGGGTTTAACGCGCCGATCGGAATATATACGATGCGCCGGTTCAAATGCGCGGCAATCGAACGGAAGATAGATCGCGGCGGCTTGGCTGCCACGTAGACGACGTAGCGCTGCACTGAATAATCGAGCGCGGCCAGCAGCAGCCGCTCGGGCTTATTCTGCGCGAAATCGTAATCCGCATCGGACCATACATCGAACATGCGCCGCGGCGGCAGCGTCATCAGGAACCCGCCGTATTCGGCACGGCCGATACCCGGGCCAACCAGGTGCTCGAACGGATAGGTGGAATAAAACGCCATGTCCGATTCGTTCTGGTGCTCGCCGAGCCAAGTGGTCAGATATTGATAACGGTCCTCCCGATCTTCATCGAAGACCACCACGGCCGCGCCCACCTCGCCGGCGACGCGATCAAGCTGCCGCACAAAAATTTTGCGTTGGTGCCAGTTGCGAATCGTCTCCCGCAGGTCGATCCCATCCAGAATCGAGGTGGTGAACGGCTCGGTGCGCGAGCGCTCCTCCGACAGCATGCTTTTGGCCTTCTTCTTCAGGAATCGCCCGTAGTCTTCGATGACCAGATCTTCGGGCGGATAGGAACAGATGGCGGTTCCATCGGTCTGGCGCGCCCACTCGCCTTCAAATTGCTCCTTCTTGCGCTGCTTCAGTCCACGTGGGGCCAGACGCTGTTTGGGGCGGGGAAGACGACGCCGCAGCCGCAGCTTTTTCGTGTTGAGCCAAATCTCTTCACCCGAAATGTTCACCGTTTCCAGCAAATCGCTCGAATCTTTTTGCACCGGATAGCGGTTGGCTGTTTGCCATACTTCGTACGCATAGTTGTCGTCCACCACCGAACGCGCGGCCACAGTGAGATCAAAGACGCCGGCCACTAAATCGTTTCCGATGGATGCCAGGTTGCGAGTAAACCGCGCCATCATACGGCGCTGCCAATACTCCACCTTCTCGCCGGTGTTCTTGACGTATTCTTTTTCCGCATCGCGCAGCAGATCGAATTGCACCTTGGGCCGGTCGACGAGTTCGGCGTTCGCCATGTCGAGCCGAAACTGCTCATAGCGATCCTGCAGGTAGGGGTACTCGATGGTGATTTCGGCCAAGCAGCCAGGATGAGGATTCAAGAGCCGGATTTCGGCCGGTTTCGGGCGGCTGGGCGACTCTTGCGGCATCTCCATCGCGTCTAGAAGCGGGTCCAGCATATTGAGCGACACCACTGTGAAAACGGACGCGAGCGGATCGGTGCCCTGCAGCTTCCAAGCCATGCCGGCGGCGTGCGCGGCGATCTCTTCGTTGCGCTCCTGCGGATAGACGCGATAGGCTTCGATGTACTTTTCGAGGCCGATGTGGCGGATGGAATACGGATCGGGATAAGTATCGGGCAGATGCGGGCGGTCGCCCGAGTCCGGCTCAATGAAGATCACCTCGGCGTCCACTTCCAAGCCCGTGCGCACGGCCTCCGTGAATGGATCGCAAGGCTCCACGGGAACGTAGATGCCGCGCTCGTCATCCTGCGGGTCGGGGTAAAGGATCACCGACATTTCGGGCAATCGCACCAGAGCCTGCAGGTACGCGTCCTCCAGAGAACCGGGCAGTTCGACGGCGACAATGCGAGGTTTGTCGCGCAGAATCGCGCGCCGCAACTCGATCGCAAACTCCAGCCGGCCCGGAATTACGGGAAAATAAGTAAAATTCCCGCGCCGCAGACTGGACGGATCTTCCGACGGCCTAGGAACGAGGGACATAACGCAACGCCTCGTCTCCCAGAGTTTCGAGAATGGCGGTGCGCATCAGAAAACGCTCGTCGCTCTGATGGGACAAAGTCAGGCCATTTTCCATGCATTTCAGCTTCATTACGAAGCGCGCAATGTTGATGCCGTCTCGAACCGTGTAGCGCTCGTCGGCGGAATGGGCCTGTTGCAGAAATTCCGTCACGTAGTTCAGAATGTGCTCTTCGCCGTAAGGCAGATTTTCCTTGAGGATCGCGTATTCTTCGTGGCGCTCGGGAAAATCAATCGTAATCTGCGGCTGCAGGCGCGAGTGGATGTACTCAGGTAGATCGAAGGTGGAGGCGTCGTCGTTCATGGTGGCCACCATGCGGAAGAGCGGATGCGCCTTGATTTTGATCCCGGCCACGATGGATTCGACGTAACGGCGGTTGTCGAGCAGAGGAGCGAGACTGGCCCAGCTCTTCTCGCTCATGCGATTTCCTTCGTCTAGAATCGCCACGCCGCCGCGAATCATGGCTGTCACCAGCGGAGAAGCGACATAACGCAGCCGCGATTCCCCTTCGATCACGGGCGTAATGAGCAAATCCTCCGGCCGTGTATCGACCGTGGCCTGCATGATGTAGACTTCGCGCTGGAGCCGTTTGGCGGCCGCATAGGCCAGCGTGGTCTTACCAACGCCCGGCTTGCCGAGCAGACGGGGATTCATGGGCACATCCTGCGGATCTACAACCAGCCAGGAGGCCAGCAACTGGCGCATCACCTCGTCCTGCCCGACCCAAGCGATGGTCAGCTCGTCAGGATGCGCTAGATGAAGAGTCACCCCTTCGATCTCGACAACCATATGATTGTTATTTTACCGTAGCGATGGCGCGCTGCCGCAAAGAATTATGCTGCCGCGGACGCAAACGACACGCGAGGCCGCTGTACGTTAGACAATTCTTGGTAGGCTAGCGCGAAGGCTTCGGCCATCGGCTGACAGCCAGGCGAGGGATAAAGCTGAATGAAGATCTGCTGGACTCCATGAGAGTCGAGAGCCTGACAAATTTTGGCGATGCTGCCCGCGGTGCCGTGAATGCAGGTGCCACAATCGAGGCCGAGGGCGGAACATGTCTCGGGCCGGTGTTCAGTGAACTGGTCCATAAGCTCTCCCAACCTGCGTACTAGGTAAATGCAATTATTGAGGCTTAGGGCCATTTTTCCTATAGTACCGATGAGTGGTTTCCTCGGATCTTTTGCGGGTATGTGGAAAACCTGAGGAAAAGTCACTGCGAGGCGTGATTTGTCGTGAGATGGCTGACGTTCGCAACGTGAAATTGCTGCCCGGAGTAAGATGAACCAAAGCCTTATGTTACTAACCGCTGGCACGCAGCTTGGGCCGTACGAGATTGTCGCTCCTCTCGGCAAGGGCGGCATGGGTGAAGTGTATCGCGCGCGCGACACGCGTCTGCGTCGTGAAGTGGCGATCAAGGTTTCCGCCGAGCAGTTCAGCGAGCGATTTGAACGCGAGGCGCGGGCGATTGCATCGCTGAATCATCCCAACATTTGCCAGCTCTATGATGTCGGGCCGAATTACCTCGTGATGGAGTTAGTCGAGGGCGCTGAGCCGAAAGGCCCGTTGCCGCTCGATACCGTGCTCGCGTACGCACGCCAGATCGCTGACGCCTTAGACTCTGCGCACGACCGGGGAATCGTACATCGCGACCTGAAGCCCGCCAACATCAAGATCAAGGCGGATGGAACGGTGAAGGTGCTGGACTTCGGCCTGGCGAAAATAGGCGACACACCGCCTCAAGCGGGCGCCACCCTCACCATGGGCGTCAGCCAGGCCGGGATGATCCTCGGCACGGCGGCGTACATGAGCCCGGAGCAGGCCCGCGGCAAGGAAATCGACCGGCGCGCCGACATCTGGGCCTTCGGCGTGGTCCTCTACGAAATGCTGATGGGCGAGCAGCTCTTCCGCGGCGATACTATCTCCGACACGCTGGCGGCGGTGCTCATGCGCGAACCCGACCTCGGCCGTGTGCCTGCGTCCGTGCATCGACTGCTCGCGTCGTGCCTCGAGAAAGATCCAAAGCAACGATTGCAAGCCGCGGGCGATTATCGGTTGTTGCTTGGGACTACCGAGGACGCACCGGCCCCCGCAGCATCGCGCCCAAGCTACACCGGCTGGATCGCAGCAGCGGTCTTGGCCCTGGTAGCCGTAGCCGTTTCCTTCATTCACTTCCGCGAAGCCCCGCCGCGCGTGCTAAAAATGTCCGTGCTGCCTCCGGAGAAAGCAGCGTTCGCTGAGATCAGTCTTCCTGCCTTATCCCCCGATGGCCGGCACTTGGCCTTCGTGGCCGCCCTCGACGGCAAGTATTCGGTTTGGGTGCGTGACTTGGACTCGCTCGTAGCCCGGCCGTTGCCTGGAACCGACGGTGCATTCTACCCCTTCTGGTCGCCCGATAGCCGCACCATCGCGTTTTTCACGAACGACAAACTCAAGAAAGTCGAAATAGCTGGCGGCCCGGCGCTAACTTTATGCGGTGCCGTCTCCGCGCGCGGCGGAACGTGGAGTAAGAACGACGTGATCCTCTTTGGGGCCAATAACAGCACGACCTTTCGTGTCGCTGCGTCTGGCGGGAGTGCTATAGCCTCGACTACACTCGACGGGACCTCTGGAGAGACCAGTCACCGCTTTCCCTGGTTTCTGCCTGACGGGCACCATTTTCTCTATACCGCGCGCCATGTCACTGAACCGGAAAAGACCGCAGTTTATGTCGGAGATCTCGATTCCAAGAATCGCAAGCTCGTCGTGACGGCGGATTCCAACGCAATCTACACGGCGCCGGGCTACTTGCTGTTTGTCCGGGAACGTACGCTGATGGCCCAGCCCTTCGATGCTGGAAAACTTCAAACCACGGCTGACGCGGCCCCGATTGCCGAACGGGTTGATGCCGGTGAAATTGCCGGCCAAAACCAGTTCTCCGCCTCTCAAACCGGTGTGCTGGTATATACGTCAGGGAGTGCGGCGGCAAACCCGCAACTCACCTGGTTTGATCGATCCGGTAAGCAGCTTGGCACTCTGGGCATGCCCAGCCTCGTGAATTGGGGGGCCATCTCGCCCGACGGTAAGACGGTTGCGGTGGACAGGATGGATCCGCAAACTCATGTGTACGACATCTGGCTCCACGATCTGGTCCGCGGAACCGCTTCCCGGTTCACGTTCGGTCCAGGGTCGAACGAGTTTCCAATCTGGTCTCCGGACGGCAGCCGAATCGCTTTCTATTCCCAACGGAATGCGGTTGGACAGCCGTTCCAGAAGGCTATTGCCGGTGCGGCGCCGGATTCAGTCCTGAGCAAGCCGATAGGGGAGCCGCCACACGTTACGCGGGTGGACGATTGGTCGCGCGATGGCCGTTACATCATATTGGACGGCCCTGATCCTAAAACCAAGTTCGATGCATGGGTACTCCCCACGTTCGGTGACCGGAAGGCCGTCCCTTATCTGCAGACAGAATTCAACGAGTTCTACAACAAGCTATCGCCCGACGGCCAATGGCTGGCTTACACCTCAGATGAGTCGAAACGGGAAGAAGTCTACGTACAGACGTTCCCCACCCCCGGAGGCAAGTGGCAGGTTTCCAGCAACGGGGGCAGCCACTCCATTTGGAGCCGCGACGGAAAAGAGCTTTATTTCCTCAGCGCGGATGGGAAAATGATGGCGGTGGATGTCAAGGGTACCGGCACGAAATTCGAAGCCGGCGTGCCGAAGCCGCTCTTCGACGTGCGCTTCCCTGGTAGCGTGAACGCCTGGTTCGACGTGGGCCCTGACGGCCGGTTCCTGCTCCCCATCCAGGTCGACGAAGCAAAAAGCGTCCCCCTGACCGTCGTCGTCAACTGGACCGCGGCGTTGAAGAAGTGAATCACTTCAATCGCATTTTAATTCGCGCCACCAATTGGGTCGGTGACGCCGTCATGTCGCTGCCCGCGCTCCAGGCCATTCGAGAGCGGTTTCCCGATGCGCATATCGCCATCCTGGCCAAGCCCTGGGTAGCAGGACTGTATGAGCGCGAACGAGTTGCTGACGAAGTAATTTTTTACCAAACGAACCCAAGCTGGAAGATCGGCCTCTCGCTGCGCCCCAAAAAATTCGACTGCGCCATCCTGCTTCAAAACGCCTTCGAAGCGGCCTGGATCGCGTGGCTCGCCGGGATTCCGAATCGCATCGGGTACAATCGGGACGGCCGTGGGTTCCTGCTGACGCGCGCCGTCGCCCCGCCGAAACGCGGCGAGATTCCGCGACACCAACGTTTTTATTATCTGGAGCTGCTAAGACGCGCAGGGCTGATCGACGGTCTGCCCCAATGCGACGCGATCCATTTGACCCGGCCGGGTTCGCCCAACGGCAAACGAGTAATCGGCATCAGTCCGGGCGCTGCCTATGGAAATGCCAAGCGCTGGCTTCCCGAACGCTTCGCCGAAGCGGCGGCTGAGCTGGCCACAAAACGCGGTGCGTCCATCGCGTTGTTTGGATCGGGCAGCGAGCGGGCGCTCTGCGAACAAGTCGCGCAGCGGCTGAACGTGCAGCACGTGACCAACTATGCCGGCCAAACCAGCTTGGCCGAATTCATCGATCTGGCTGCGGCCTGCGAGCTTTTCTTGACCAATGACTCGGGGGCGATGCACATCGCCTCGGCGCTGGGAATTCCGACGGTTGCAATCTTCGGCGCCACCGACGACACGGCCACGGGCCCCACCGGCCCAAAAGCGCGCGTGGTCCGAGAACCTGTCGAATGCAGCCCCTGCCTGCTGCGCGAGTGCCCCATTGACCATCGCTGCATGACGCGTGTCAGCGCCGGGCGGGTAGTCGAGGAAGCGCTGCAGTTGCTAGACTAGGCTTCTTTGGACACTCGATCGAAAATCGTCTCGTACCAGGAAGTACGAGAAATGTTGCGAGACAAACCGGCGCGCTGGGTTTCAGGCTATTTCGATCCATTGTTGGCCGAACATGTCCGTCGATTGCGGGAATGCGTTACAAACGGGCAACTCCTGGTGGTCGAAGTCGCCGATCCAGCCCAGCCGCTGCTGCCACAACGCGCGCGGGCCGAACTAGTCGCCGCTCTCGCGCTGGTCGATTATGTAGTTCTCGGCAACGGCCAGCCGTCCGCTGGCATCGTGGATGCGGAAGTAACCACACAATTCGTCGAACATGTTTTGCGCCGGCACAACGGAGCAGCCGAATGAGCGCGCCTCGCATCCTGGTGGTTCGCTTGGGAGCGATGGGCGACGTGGTGGCCGCGCTGCCTGCCGTTGCCAGCCTGAAGCACAGCATTCCGCACTCCAGGATCACCTGGGTGATCGAGGCGAAGTGGAGCGCGCTTCTGGAGGGCAATCCTTATATTGATTCGGTGATTCGTTTCGACCGGCGGACGCTCTCAGGACTGTGGGATGCCTGGCGGGAGTTGCGCGCAGAGCGATACGATCTGGCGGTGGATTTTCAAGGCTTGATCAAATCGGCTGTGGTTGCCACCATTGCGCGGCCCGACCGCATTTTTGGCTTCAACGCGACCTACGCGCGCGAATCGCCCGCTTCTTGGTTCTATTCGACCAAAGTGCCCATCCGGTGCTATCACGCCGTGGAGCGAAATCTGGACCTGGCGACGGCCGCGGGCGCCACCAACATCCTGCACACGTTCCCGCTGCCGCCCGGAGAACCAGAGGGCCAGTTGCCCGAAGGCGCGTTCGTACTCGCAAGTCCGCTGGCGGGCTGGGGCGCCAAACAATGGCCTTTGGATTATTATTCGAGGCTGGCCGAGCGGCTGCAGCGTGAATGCCGTCTGCCATTGGTGATCAACACTCCATACCCTGTTCGCATTGACGGCGCCACGTCCCACGTCTCCGGTATTTCCGGGCTCATCCACGCCACCAGGCGGGCTACCGCGGTGATTGGCGTGGATAGCGGCCCTCTGCATCTGGCCGCAGCCTTGGGTAAACCGGGCGTGGCTATTTATGGGCCTACCGATCCAGCCCGCCATGGACCGTATGGGGGCACGTTCACCGTGTTGCGAAGCGCTGCCGCCACCACCACGTATCGCCGAACCAGCGAGCCGGACCCGAGCATGCGCGACATCGGACCGGATCAGGTGTTCCAGGCACTGGAAGCGATTCTCTCGGCTGCGAACAAGCGTTGACACGCGGATGAATGTTTTCCCCAAGCCGTACGCTGACGTAGTTCAGCGCCTGCGCGTCCCGGCAGGATTCGTGCTGGTGGCTGCGTTTGCCTGGCTCTCGCAACCGAGTTTTCGATCGCTCGCATTCGGATTGCCGGTATCTTTAATTGGCGTGTTGCTGCGTGCGTGGGCCAGCGGCCACCTGGAGAAGAACATCCGGCTGGCAGAGAGCGGCCCCTACGCATACGTGCGCAATCCCCTCTACCTCGGGACGCTGATCGTCGCAGCAGGTTTGGCGATCGCGTCGCGCCGATGGCTGCTAGGGGCGCTGTTTGCGGTCGTGTTCCTGCTCATCTACCTGCCGGCCATCCAGCTCGAGGAGCAACATTTGCAGAAGCTCTTCCCCGGTTTTGCGCCCTACTCGAAGCGAGTTCGCTCTTTATTGCCCACACTAAAGACGGCGCCGGCAGAGGGCCGCTTCCGCTTCCGCCAGTACGTTCGCAACCGCGAATATCAAGCCTCGCTGGGTTTCCTGCTGGGAGCGATGTTCCTGGTGGTGCGAGCTATGGTACTCCACATTCATTGAACTAACATGAGTCCGCCTAGTATTCTGGGATCATGTGTGGAATTGTCGGTTACATCGGCAACCAAAAAGCGGTGCCTATCATCCTGGATGGCCTTCGCAGGCTGGAATATCGCGGATATGATTCCGCTGGCATCGCAGTTCTGAATGGCGATAATCATCTGGCGATCCGGCGAGCCTCCGGTAAATTGCGAAATTTAGAGGACGCGATTCGCGTGAATCCGTTGGATGGGCCTTACGGCATCGGCCATACGCGCTGGGCCACGCACGGCCGTCCCACCGAGGAAAACGCGCACCCGCACCGGGATTGCACCGGCGAGATCGTGGTCGTGCACAACGGCATTGTCGAGAATTATTTGCAACTCAAGCATCAGCTGCAATTGGAAGGGCACAAGTTCGTCACCGAGACGGATACCGAAGTCATCGCGCATTTAGTCGAGAAATATTACGACGGCAATCTGGAGGAGGCCGTCCGAAAAGCAGTGAAGGATCTGACTGGTGTCTTTGCGCTGGCCGTAATTGCCAGCTCCGATCCGAACAAAATCGTGGCCGCGCGTTCGGGCCCGCCGGTGGTCATCGGCCTGGGAGATGGCGAATATTTCGTGGCATCTGACGTTCCGGCCATCCTGAGCCACACGCGCGACATGTTTTTCCTGGCGGATGGCGATTTGGCGATCCTCACCCCGGAAGGCGTCCATCTCACCGATTTCAACGGCCGCCCGATCAAGCGCCAGGTCACTCACATTCTGTGGGACCCGGTAATGGCCGAGAAGGGCGGCTACAAGCATTTCATGCTCAAGGAAATCTTTGAGCAGCCGCGCGCCGTCCGCGACACCATGCTCGGGCGCGTGGGTCAGGAGTCAGGCCGCGTCTTTCTCGACGAGATGGACATCAACCCCAAAGCGTTTCGGGAGGTTCAATCTGTGAAGATCGTGGCCTGCGGAACCAGTTGGCATGCGGCGCTGGCCGGCAAGTTCATGATCGAGAAGCTGGCGCGGATACCGGTGGAAGTGGATTATGGCAGCGAGTTTCGTTATCGAGACCCGATTGTCTCCAAAGACGTCCTCACCGTGGTCATCTCGCAATCGGGCGAAACGGCCGATACTTTGGCGGCACAACGCGAGGCCAAGCAGAAGGGATCGAAGACGCTGGCTATCTGCAACGTGGTCGGATCGATGATCACGCGCGAAGCCGCCGGCACTCTAATGACGCATGCCGGGCCTGAGATCGGCGTAGCTTCCACCAAGGCATTCACTTCGCAGCTCACGGCCTTGTTCATCCTGGCGATGTACTTGGGCCAGATGCGGGAAGTGCTGACACCGGAGGAATCCACCGCGCTGGTTCAGGAACTGATCCGGATACCGGGAAAACTCGAGACCATTTTAAGTCACGAGGAGATTTACGACGAGCTGGTGAAGAAGCTGTTCCGTGCCACCGACTTTCTGTTTCTCGGCCGGGGCGTCCATTTCCCGATCGCCCTCGAAGGGGCGCTGAAGCTCAAGGAGATTTCCTATATTCACGCCGAAGGCTATCCGGCGGGCGAGATGAAACACGGGCCCAACGCGCTGATCGATGAAAACCTTCCCGTGGTTGTCTTATGCACGCGGGACCGCAAAAGTGAAGCCAGCCGGCTGCGTTACGAGAAGACCATTTCCAATATTCAAGAGGTCAAGGCTCGCAGTGGCATAGTGATCGCGGTGGTGTGTGACGATGATCGCGAGGAAGTGGGCAAAATCGCGGATCACGTAATTACGATTCCTCACAGCGATGAGCTGCTGCTGCCGATTCTCGAGATCGTGCCGCTGCAACTGCTGGCCTATCATATCGCCGTGCGCCGGGGCTGCGACGTGGATCAGCCGCGGAACCTGGCGAAAAGCGTGACGGTGGAGTGAAGCAACTCACTCACCAGATTCATATCGCGACGCGTGGCAAAGGCCTGTATGAGTTCACTCGCGAGATCGAAGAATGGGTGCGAAACCAGCGTGCGCAGACGGGCTTGCTAACGGTCTTTTGTCAGCATACCTCGGCGTCGCTGGTGATT
>Ga0182024_10013950_pt1 | contig 15586 bp, 11 predicted proteins | sample P32metaG_FD_120480 | JGI IMG/M metagenome (GOLD analysis project Ga0182024, IMG submission 120480) | Permafrost microbial communities from Stordalen Mire, Sweden - P3-2 metaG (Illumina Assembly) | ecosystem: Environmental > Terrestrial > Soil > Wetlands > Permafrost | place: Sweden: Stordalen... | reverse complement strand
TTTAATGGGGCGTCCGGTTGCCATGTGCATGGCGCCGGACGCCCTTTTTCTTCTGCGGCATGCGCCTTTACGTTACGATAGACACAATGCCAGTTGAATTCGCAACCGTTGAACAAGCAATTGAAGAGTTCCGTCAAGGCCGGCAAATCGTCCTGGTAGATGACGAAGATCGCGAGAATGAAGGCGATCTTGCATTACCGGCCGAAAAAATCACGCCCGCAGCGATCAATTTCATGGCCAAGCACGGCCGGGGCCTGATTTGCGTCACGCTCACCGAAGATCGGTGCGACGAGCTTAGCCTTCCGCTGATGTCCGCCATTAATACGTCGGCGCTGGGCACAGCTTTCACGGAATCGATTGATGCACGCCGCGGCACCACGACCGGAATCAGCGCCGCCGACCGCGCCACCACGATTCTTGCTGCTATTGACCCGGCGACCAGGCCTGCCGACCTAGGGCGTCCTGGTCACGTTTTCCCGTTGCGCGCACGCCGCGGCGGCGTGCTCGTGCGCGCCGGGCAGACCGAAGCGTCGGTCGATCTGGCCCGCGTCGCGGGTCTCTACCCGGCCGGCGTAATCTGCGAAATCATGAATGACGACGGCACCATGGCGCGGTTGCCGCAGTTGGTGGAATTTTGCCGCATTCATGACATGAAGCTGTTGACCGTGGCCGAGTTGATTCGCTACCGCATGCGCCACGAGCGTTACGTGCGCCGCGTTGCGGAAACGGTGCTGCCCACGCGCTATGGCGACTTTCGCATGATCGTGTTTGCCAGCGATGTGGATCGCGAGCAGCATCTCGCCCTCATTCGCGGCAACCTGTCCGGGCCGCCGCCACTAGTGCGGGTACATTCTCATTGCCTCACAGGCGACGTTTTCGGGTCCACTACCTGCGACTGCTACGAAATCGTGGCGCGGTCGCTCGCGGCCATCGCCCAGGAAGACCGCGGCGTGTTTGTTTACCTGCACCACACAGGACGCGGGTTCGCCATCGAGCAACCCGCACAGACAGCCGCCGCGTCCATGGAAATGCCGCGCGTGCTCTACCACACGCGCGGGCAGATCGACGGCGACCCGGCGCGCCAGCGCATGCTGCAGCATGAAAGCGGCATTGGCGCGCAAATTTTGATCGACCTGGGATTGACCGGCCTGCGCGTGCTCACCAATCATCCGCGCAAGCTTGTGGCGCTCGAGGGTTACGGCCTGACCATCTCTGATCAAGTCCCTGTCTTGATTGCCGGAAAGAAAGTCACGCATCAACAATTCTAGACGCAGGTGCCTTGCTCTGTTCGTTGCGCCCGGATTGTCAGGGCTTCGCGGGTTTGGCGGACTTGCCTGGGGCGTTCGGCATCACTTTGACGTAGGGCTTGATCTGGCCAAGTTTGCGTTGGGTGATGCCCCGAATCGCCAGCAGATCATCGACGCGTTGAAACGGGCCGCTCTTCTCGCGAAATTGCACGATGGCGCGAGCGGCTGCCGGCCCGATGCCGGGAAGCTGCGCAAGTTCTTCGGCGCTGGCCGTATTCAGATCGACGGGAGTTGCAGGAGGCGTTTTTTTGCCCTGGGCCATAGCGGCGACGCCCAGTGCGGCAAATAACAGAAAAACCATCTGCAGGGACGCATAGGGCCGTGCTAGGTGCTTACCGCGAAGCAGCTTCGTCGCGGCTCCGTTCATGACCGCTCCGCCGTCGCCAGCTGCCTGCAACACAGCGGCCTGCGAGACAGCATCTCGCGGCGCAGCACAACACACCGCACAACGAAATTTCGTGGCACTACGGCCTCTCGCTACGCCTTGGGTCGCTGCGCCTTGGAGTGGCGTTGCGCTTGCCGCGCCAAAAAAAATGCGCCGACGCAAAGCACAGCAGCGACTCCCCTGAACACCCATGTTTCACCGGTCGGCAAATTCTTATTCGCCGCCACGATGAGCAACATGAAACCGAGCAGGAACAGCGAAAAAGAAAGTTTCCAGCGCCCTTGGTTCTGCCGCAAACGCGTCGGATCGGTGCTCGGATCGGGTCTTCGATCGGGGTTTTCGCCGGGACCGGGATCGGAATTTCGGTCGGTAGCCCGATAAGGAGCCCGGCCGGCAACTTGTGCACTGGCTTGGTCGGCGGCCTCATCAGCACGTTGATCAGCACGTTGATCAGCACCTTGATCGCGGGGTTCAGCCGTCACTCCCGGCGGCGCCTGCGGCACCATCGGCGCCGCAGCATCGGGCCTTTTCTCGGTCGACGTTTTAAAGCGGTTTTCAGCCACTTCAGTTTCCCTGTGCGCTGTACTCCGTGACTTCGCCGAAAAGCTTGGCCTGATCGGCCAACTGCCGGCGATCGCCCACAATGATGATTTGGGCGTTGGCCGAATCGAAATGAGCGCGGGCGGCCGCCAGCACGTCCTCCGCGGTAAGCGCACGAATACGCGCACGATATGTCTCGAGGTAATCCTCAGCCAACCGCTCGAGATACACGCCCGACAGCTGGCCCGCCAGGCCATCCTGCGTGGCCAAGCCCAGTGAAAAGATGCCGCTCAGATAATTTCGAGCGTCGGCGAGTTCGTCTTCGCCCACCGGCAGCGCGCGCATACGGTCCAATTCATAAAACATCTCGGTGAGGGTGGCCGCCACCACTTCATTACGCACGGCCGCATGGATGCTGAAGTATCCGTGCTGCCGGAGCGCGTTCACGCCGCTGCGCGGGCTGTACGTGTAGCCCTTGGCTTCGCGAATATTCATCACCAGCCGCGAATTAAACGCTCCGCCATAAATCGAGTTTGCCAAACCTAGAGGCAGCCAATCCCGATGCTTGCGCGTGATGGCCCTATTTCCCACGAGGATCTGCGCCTGTACCGATTCCGGCAGGTGCACCAGGTACACGTGCCGGCCATGCAAGTCGGGCAATGCGGGATTGGGAGCGGGCGGGGTCGTGCGGGGTTTCCAGGATCCAAAGACGCGCTCGATTTCGCCCAGCATTTTCTCCGCGGAAAAATCTCCCACGAGTACGAGCAGAGCATCGGAAGGCCCGTAATACGTGCGATAGAACTCGATGAGCTGATCGCGCTGATAGGCTTCTACCTGCTGTTCGGTGGGCGAAATAATCGCGTAGGGATGCGTCCCGAAAACAACACGTCGCAAGCGCTCGCGGGCCAGGAACGAAGGCGTGGCGCGCTCGATGCGCAATGCCTCGATCATCTGGCGGCGCTCATGCTCGAACTCCTCCTCGGGGAAGGAAGCGTTGCACGCCAGATCGGCCACCAGTTCCAGCAGCTGCGGAGCAAAATCGACCAGGCCGTTGAAGGCGATGGCGCTCGTGTCGGCGCCGGCGCTGGTGCCGAAATCGGCACCCATGCGCCGCGAGTCTTCCTCGATTTGGCGACTGGAGCGCTGCTGTGTTCCGGTGCGCACGACCGTCGCGGTAATTTCCGCCAGACCGGGAGCCACCGCGGCTGCAGCGGCATTCCCACTGCGAAAATACAGCTCACCCGTGAATTTTGGCACCGTATGCGCTTCGACCAGCACAACTTCCAGGCCATTGGCCAGTTTGCGATAGGTCCGTTGCGGCCAGACTACGGCTCTTTCCGGTCCCAGCGCGGGAACGCTCCACACGTCCGGAGACGCCGAACGTGACTGCGATTCGCGCATGATTGCGTCAGCCATTATGCGGAGCCTTTCTTCGCCGGCTGGCGAATAACCAACGCGCGGCGCGACGGATCCAAATATTTCTGCCCGGCGGCGCGTACCTGCTCGAGCGTAACGTCGTCAAAGCCTTCTAGAATGGAGTTCACCAGGCGCGGATCGTCATCGAACAATGTGAAACAAGCCAGATAATGCATTAGACCGTACCGCGGAATGTAGCCACCGTGTCCGCCTTCGAGCGACGAAAAATAATCCGAGCGAAATTTCACCTTCACCTGTTCCAATTCATCGCTCTCAATGCCCTTCTGCCGCACTTCCTCCACCACCGCGTCATAGGCCGCCAGCGCTTGCTCCGGCGAATGCTCCGGCTTGTAGAGCAGCCGCGAAACCAGCAGCGTCGGCCCGTTGTAATCGAATAAATCACCGGTCGGGTATTGAATGCCGCCGCCAGTATCGACCGCGATCTGCTGCTCCTGCACCAGCTTTCGATACACGCGACCGGCGCGGCCGCCGTGCAGCGCGTGATCCAGCATGGCTAGTGCAAACCAGTCCTGCGTGCGGCGTTCCGGCGCGCGATACCCTACCGCGATGCCCGGCAAGGTGCCGAATCTTTCCTCCACTTCACCACGGCGTTCTCCATCGAATGGAGCTTCGCTGACGTCTGCTTTGGGCTTCGCCGGGCCTGCCGCGATATCGCCAAAATGGCGGCGAGCCAGCGCGATCCCTTCCTCTGGGGTGATATCTCCGAGCATCAGCAGGACCGCGTTCGACGGCGCGTAGTACGTATGGAAGAACTGCTGCACATCCGAAAGCGTAGCGGCGTCCAGATCGGCAAAATCGCCGTAGAAATTATGGGCGTTGTGCCAGTTGCGGAAAGCGATGGGAGGCAGATCGAGCCAGGGAAAACCGCCGTACGGCTGGTTCAGCACATTCACACGGACTTCCTCTTTCACGACATCGCGCTGGTTGCGCAGATTCTCATCATCCACTTTGAGGGCGCGCATGCGGTCCGCCTCAAGCCACAGAACGCGCTCAAGTGCGTTTGATGGCACGGATTCGTAGTAATTGGTGACATCGTAGTGCGTCGAGCCGTTCAGCACGCCCCCGGACGAATTGACGAGCTTGATGTGCACCATCTTGGCGGCGTGTTCGGAGCCCTGAAACATCATGTGCTCGAAAAGATGCGCGAACCCACTGCGTCCGCGCGGCTCGAGCCGAAATCCAATATTGTAATAGACGCCCACGGTGGCCACTGGCGCCGCACGGTCGGGCGATACCACCACGCGTAAACCGTTTTCAAGCGTCGTGTTTTCCACCGGGATTTTCAATTGAGTCAATGGCGCTCCCTTCGCGTATTGCAAACCGGTTGTGCGGCCCGAGGCATCCTTTGCGCTACGTTGTGCACGCGCCGCTAGCGCATGCGACGGTCGCCAGGCACATCGCCACACTGTGATAGCATAATCCGGTCAGCGATTTTCTGTCTGGGAAAATTCCTCTTGCATAACTTTTGGACGGCGCTCTTTGGAACGATCGCCGCTATCTGGATCGTGCAATCCGTACGCGCCATCCACGGCATGCTTCACGTTCCGTATCTGGAGCAAACGGCACCGGTAAGCGACTCCGAGGCTCCTGCGATTTCAATAATTCTTGCCGCGCGCGACGAGGCTGACAAACTTCGCGAAGCTCTGGCAACTTTGCTCGCACAGGATTACCCGCGCTACGAGGTCGTGGCCGTCAACGACCGCTCGCGCGATGCCACGGGCGATATTTTGCGGGAATTTTCTCGCACAAGCAATCGCCTGAAAGTGATTACTATTGCTCAATTGCCTCCTGGGTGGCTTGGCAAGCCACACGCGCTGACGCGTGGCACCCAGCAAGCTAGCGGCGAATGGCTGGTATTCACAGACGCGGACGTGCAGTTTGCCCCCGACGTGCTGCGGCGGGCTATGCGCATGGCCACCGACCGAAAATGGGATCACCTCGCGCTATTCTCCGGTTTCGATCTGAACGGATTCTGGGAGATCACCACGATCACATTTTTCTGCCTGGGTTTCATTTTTGGCAATGAGCCCTGGCTTGCGTCCAATCCCCGCTCCGCGCGCTACGTCGGCATTGGCGCGTTCCAACTTCTGCGACGCTCGGTCTACGATGCGGTTGGCGGACATGGCGCACTCGCGATGGAAGTGGTCGAGGACATGAAGCTCGGGAAGTTGGTTAAGCGTGGCGGGTTTACCTCCGGGTTGGGCATCGCCACCGAATCGATTCGCCTGCGCTGGTATTCAGGTGCAGGCAACATTGTGCGGGGACTCACGAAGAACATGTTTGCAGCCACCGGATTCTCCTTGCCACTGGCGCTGGGCGGCATACTGCTCACGCTGGCGATGAGCGTGCTTCCATTCGTCGGCGTTGTTCTTGCTTCAGGATGGGCGCGCATTTTCGCGGGCCTGGCCGCATGCGTAGCGCTCGCTGTCCACGCGGGCGTTGCGAAGCGCGCCAAGGTTTCGCTGTGGTATGGGTTGACGCACCCGCTCGGCGCGTCGCTGTTTGCCTACATCATTGCGCGCTCCACAGTGGTAACGCTGGCGCGCGGGGGAATCGTTTGGCGGGGCACCTTTTACCGCTTGAAAGAGTTGCGCCGCGGCTCGGTATAGAAGTGGGCGAAATCAACACACCCAACGGGGGTATTCTCATGCCGACCACCGTCTTCCGAGAACGGCTGCTCTTATATTTTCCACGAGTAGCAACACAAGTGCTGCTACGCACTTCGACAGCTTTTAAGAACTGTTCTCTCGGCTTGCGCTGTGACAATGTTAACTGCGGGTCAGCCGCGCTTGGACTTCGTCGAACGAACGGGCGGTGCTGTGGGCGCGAGCGCTGCTTGTGGCGCGGCCACTGCGGCCGGACTTGGTGCGGGTGCGGCTGCGGCGGAATCGGGCAGTGCCAGCAGGGTGAACAATCCACCGAGCTCGCGCTGCTGCAGTGCGCGAATGCGGTCGCGCAGGCCTGCGGCGCGCTCGAACTCAAATTTCTTCGCGGCTTCGCGCATCTGGATTTCCAGTTGCGCAATCACCTGCCGCAATTGCTCCTCGCTGGTGATCTTCTCCGGCATGGGATCGTCAGCCGGTACCGTGACGTAATCCGCTTCGACCATGGCCGCGAGCTTCATGTCCACGCTCTTGATGATGCTTTGCGGCGTGATGCCATGCTCGGTGTTATACGCGAGTTGTTTGGCGCGCCTGCGGTTGGTTTCCCCAATCGCCTGGACCATTGATCCGGTCATCACATCCGCGTAGAGAATCGCCCGGCCATTGATATGGCGCGCGCAGCGCCCGATGGTTTGAATGAGCGCCGTGGCGCTGCGGAGATAGCCTTCCTTGTCCGCGTCCAGAATTGCCACGAGCGACACTTCGGGCAGATCGAGCCCCTCGCGCAGTAGATTGATGCCGATCAACACGTCGTATTCGCCGCGGCGCAAATCGCGCAGAATGCGCACGCGCTCGAGCGTCTCGATTTCCGAGTGCAAATAGCGGCAGCGCACGCCGACCTCGGCAAAGTACTCGGCCAAATCCTCGGACATGCGCTTGGTGAGGGTCGTGACCAGAACGCGCTCGCTTTTTTCCGCGCGCTGGCGAATCTCCTCTAGCAGATCGTCCACCTGGCCCTTCACCGGGCGCACCTCGACCTCAGGATCGATAAGGCCCGTGGGACGGATCACTTGCTCGACAATGACGCCTGCGGAGCGCGTCAGTTCGTAGGGACCTGGCGTCGCGGAAACGTAAACCACCTGGTTGGTGCGATGCTCGAACTCCTCGAACCCGAGCGGCCGATTGTCGAGTGCCGACGGCATGCGAAACCCGTACTCCACCAGTGTCTGCTTGCGGGAACGGTCCCCGTGGTACATCCCGCGTACCTGTGGGATGGTTTGATGCGACTCGTCGACGAACAGCAGATAATCCTGCGGCAGGTAATCCAGCAGTGTCGGCGGAGCTTCTCCCGGAAGGCGCCCGGAGAGATGGCGCGAATAGTTCTCGATGCCGTGGCAGTAGCCGATGGTCCGCATCATTTCCACGTCGAACATGGTGCGCTGCCAAACGCGCTGCGATTCGACATATTTTCCCTGCTTGTCGAGTTCGGGCTTCCACCACGCGAGCTCTTCGAGGATGCTGCGAATCGCGCGGTCCTTCTGCTCGACAGGGAGAACATAGTGCGATTTCGGATAGATGGGCAGACGCGCCAGCGGCTCGCCACGCACCTCTCCACTGAGCGTATCGACGACCCGCAGCGTATCGATCTGGTCGCCCCACATTTCAATGCGGAATGCGTTATCTTCATACGGCGGATGGATTTCGATGCTGTCGCCGCGCACGCGAAACGTTCCTCGCCGCAGGTCTTCGCCGCGCTCGTACTGGATATCCACAAAGCGCCGCAGCAGAGCCTCGCGCGAAGTCCTCTGCCCAGGCTCAAGCATCACCAGCATCCCGTAATACGCCTCGGGCGACCCGAGACCGTAAATGCAGGAGACCGAGGCCACGATGATGACGTCGCGCCGCTCGAAAAGCGATCGAGTCGCACTCATGCGCAGCCGGTCGAGCTCGTCGTTGATGGTGGACTCCTTTTCAATGTAGGTGTCCGACGACGGCAGGTACGCTTCGGGCTGGTAATAATCGTAATAGCTGACGAAATATTCCACCGCGTTTTGCGGGAAGAAATTGCGGAATTCATTGAAGAGCTGCGCCGCGAGCGTCTTGTTGTGCGCGAGCACCAGCGCCGGCCGGTTCACGTGGGCGATGATCTTGGCCATCGTGAACGTCTTGCCCGAGCCGGTTACGCCCAGGAGCACCTGGTGCTTATCACCACCTTCCACGCCGCGTACCAGATGGTCAATGGCCTGAGGCTGATCGCCGCAGGGTTCGTAATCACTCGCAAGTTTGAAGTCCATGGTGGGGGGCCATACCGGCGCGGATTCCACGCGCTACCGCAACAGGCAATTATAACGCATTCATCCAGTTCGCCCCGCTGTTCGTCCCGCCGCACCGCATTCGCTCGCAAATAATAGAGCATCTTCAGAAAAGAAATTGTTCAGGTTTATTTCTCTTGCAGGGAGGGTAGCGGCCGCAATATTTATTGCGGTGGTGCGGTGGGCTGCGCGGGCATTTCCGAGGTGGCTGCAGGAGTTTGCGCGGCTACTGCGGCGGGAAGCAGCGACAGCTGGGAATGCGTGCGTACCGTGCCGGCGTAACGCACCGAAAATCCCGCTGTGTTTGAGATACTGACGTCCATTTTTTCCGTGCCTGTTTGCGTTACGCTGACCACCCAACCGCTCTTTAACGAAATATAACTCAGGCTTTCGCCCTCACCCGTCCAGGCGCCTTTGGTGTGCAGCCCCTTGTGGCGGTACTCCTCCGGAGTTGCATCGTGCGCGGAACGCCCCGAGACGAGTGCAAGCCGCGATAGGATCAACGCGCACGATTCGCCTCCTGCAACCATATTATTTCCGGCAGGATTTGCTGCCTGGCACGCTTCATTGCGCAGATAGCTCGAATCGGTTCGCCAGATCAGGCCTGCCAGCGGGATCGAGCTTGCGACCTGCTGCGAGCCCCAGCTTTCCCCAGGCACGATTCCCTTTGCCGGCGCCGACGCGTTGCCGGAGAGTTGCGCCAACCATTGTTCAGCCGCGCTTCTGGCGTTTTCGCCGGCGACAATGTCTTCTAATCCGCGGATATCCGAGATACGTCCATCGCTCCCTAGCGTGAATTCGATTGACCGTCCGTCGAGCTGCGCGTATTGCTGCTCGATACCTGCAGCAGCAGGATCGGGGGTGTCGCTTTGTATTGTGGCCAAAGATTTTTCGTAAGTGGTTCGGATGCGCACTGGACCGACGCCGCCGGGTATAGCGTTTCCGCGCTGCTGGGCAATCGTAGCCGCCGTCTTCGCTGAGATCGGCGCATGAGCAGGAGTGGAAGTATTCGCGGCATCCGGGGCGTTCATCACTTCCAGCCGCACGATCGCGTCCCACGTCACGACGAGTTTGGAAGGGCCCTGCGGGTCGAGCACCGCCCCGGTGTGGGTGGTTTGACTGGTAGTCTGAAGTTCAATGCGGTAGCGCATGACGTCGCCCACTTGGAGTTTGGGCTTAAGGCTGGTGCGCGGAACCGATTCGGAGGTACCCGCGCGTTTGCGCGAGTGTGGCGTGGACTGCGGTTGCGGCTGTGAAGGCGTCTGCGCGCTCATAAGGATTGGAAAATTGAGCAGGCCGCAAGAGAGTGCGCAGATCAGTAACGGGGCGAAGCGGCAGAACGGTACGCGCTTCATGATCATGCTGGACTCCACCACAAATTCTGCGCCCCGGTGCCATGCCCAAGGCGTACAAAGTGAAACGAGCCCTGCATACCTGAGGTTCGATGCGCCGCCGCTGCAATGTTTTGCTTCAGCGTGGGGTGCGCGACGCTGCCGCGCCGTTCCTCGTCCCGGCCAATCGGGTCTGGCGCGTCCACTGTGGCGCGTCGAGCGTTCCGCCCCCCACCCACTCATCATGAGCCGGGACGTCACCTCCATCGGCGACAGGCTCGCCGCTGCGCGTGGACTGGACTCGGAGATCCAACTTGCGCGCAAAATCGACATTTCCCTCGACTTCAAACTGCTCATCGCGACCCGCAAGTGAAAACGGATCCAAACGAATACGTGCGTCGCCGACGTGAAAAATGGCGGTTGTTGCGGCGAATCGGCCCCCGTCGGAGGCCAGTATGTCGGCCGCGCTAGGCGTGCCGGACGCCAGCTCGAGATCGGCCGGCATTAAACCAGTCAAGACCGGTTCGTGAATGCGCAGCGTTCCGTCTCCTTCGAGCGATTTCAGAAGATTGTCACGCCCGACGCCTCGCGCCGTCAGGCGCAATTCCCCCGAGGCGAATCCCGCGACTCGGCCCGCGAGAGATCCCGTAGTTGCAGTGACAGCACCCAGATTTGCTCGATCGATCTGGCCATGAAAGGTGTAGGCAGGATCGGCGGACAGCCTGGCCTCGAAATCGCCAGCAATTTGGCCACCGTAGAAGGCTGCTTCCGCGCCCCGAAGCACAAGGTTTCGTCCGCGGAGTTCCGCACCAGAGTCGAGCTTCTCGATACGGAATGGACTGACAGAGATTTCCCCGACACGTAATCGTCCTCGGGCGTTCAGACGCTCGACCGTGACCTCGCTTTGCGGCGTATCGCCCGAACGTGCGGCGAATGGCAGAAGTCGAGCCAGCAAACTCGGACGGGCGCGTGGCCCCAGCCAGCGATCGAGCTCTTCGGCATCCAGGTGATCGGCGGAAAGATCGAAAGTCCATCCCTCGTCACTTACACGCCTGTGGAGCGAGCCTCTCCAGTGCGCTCCCAATGCCCCAGCCGAAGCGATCGTAACGCGACGCTCGCCGGGCCGCACGTCAACATTTGCGGTAACCACCAGAGGTTGGTTGAGTACGCTGCTGCTTATCTGCATCCCGCGCAGCTCGAGCGTGCCGCTCGCCGAGGTTGCCCCGCGATGCAGCGCTCCAGTCCAGGCAAACTGCAGCTCCGAAGGCCCGCTGACGTGCCAATTCTTGATCCAGTCCGTAATCCATGCGGTCGTCCAATTTGCTTGTGAATCTGCCGCCGCATGGAGAGTGTTCGAGTCAGAACTGTTCCCGCCGATGACGCGGGCTGCTCCCTTAAGGGTTCCCGCGCTCGCCAGTTGACTTGGCGCCTGATCAAGGGTGCGACCGGCTGCCGATGTCCTGCTCTCGGAGTGCAAAAACGCCTGCGCTATCGCCGCGATATCCTGGGTGCGCTGCGTCTCGCCAGAAAGCGCAATTCGATATTGCCAATCGCGCGGCCAAACGCCCGAAGGAAACGGTCCGAGCGTTCCTGCAATGAGTAGGCTGCCGGCTGGGGGTGGCACGGGTTGAGTTATCGACACCGCTCTCCCGGGTCGCGCTGCTGGGGTCGCGGATATTCCGGGCAGGGTTACCGATATTGGCGCTGCGACGAGAGTGCCGTTTTTCATCATAGCCAGGATGCGCCCCACCTGAAGTGGCGCCGGTACGCCCGTCATACGGACAACCGCTCCTTCACTGGCTATGTCGGCTTGCTCGATACGCGGCGGCCAATCCACAATGCTCGCGTCCATACCCAGGGAGCCATCGGCGGTGAGGTCGTCGGTGACATTCGGCTGGAATGCGCGGCGCCAAGACAACAGATCATCGAAGACGATGTGCGAGGAGACGACTTTCGCACGCGGATGAAAGCCGTTCAACCAGTCCGCGCTTCCGGTAAGATCGAGCCGCGACCGTGGCGAAGCCAGGACTAGACGGCTGATTTGCAGGTGCCGATCGGCCGGCCGCCACGCAGCGGCGAAGCTCACGTTCAGCAAGGGGTCTGTCGCGCGCCCGGCGAGATCCCAGCGGTGGATACTGGCAAAAATCGCCGTGCCGCCGATATTCCATTGGGCGGCGCGGGCATTTGTCCCCTTGGTATTTTTGGCATATTCAATCGGCGAGGCATTTTCAATTGTTGCGGTAACTTCAGCCCCCACGAGGCCGCGCACGCCAAAGTCCCGGCCGCTTGAGAGCCGCATGGCATCGGCGAGGGAAGCTTGATTCCAGCTGAGCGTGAGCGCCGCAGGCCATAGCCGATCCGAGGTGCCCGAGATGGTACCGCGCAACCGGAGCGTGCCGCTGTCTTGCAGCGCCACCGATGTGCGCATCGGAGTGGCCGTGAGATCGAGGCTCCAGCGGCCGGAACGGTCTTGTTCCAAGTGACCGCTGACGCCAATGAGGGCGAACGGGGTCTTGACGGTTTCGATTTTAAAATTGATACGCCCACTGTCGACATCGATGTACTGCAGTCGCTTGACCACCGGTGCCACGGCAAACTCCGCGCCAACCGCCGACGGTACTCCGGCCGAATTCCTCACTCCTTCAGTGGCAGCGACCGTTGCAGACCGTGCCGGTGGCAGCCAACTCTCCACGTTCCAATGGCCGTCCGGCATGTGCACAAGGTTGAGACTGGGACGGGTGAGCGTCAGCGTCCCGAACTCCACCTTACCGCGCAAAAGCGCACTCCAGCGAAGACCAGCGGTAAGCCGGTCAGCGCGAAGAAAATATTCCTGTCCAAAGCGCGGGTCCTCGGAAACGCTGACGGAATCCGCTTCCAATCTCGGTCCGCCGAGCAGGCTGAATTCAAAATGTCCCACTTCGACCGGCCGGCCAAAGCTCACCGCGAGCCTGGTAAGCAATGAACGCCTCGCCCAGCCGTAATGGAGGGCGCCCGAGACGCCCCAACTCGCAGCGCACACCGTCACCGCCGCCCAAACAAACAGGCGCAGCCAAAATCGTCTATTCATGATGGCTGTTCATCGCGATAAATCGAATGGTCGCAAATCTGCCGGGGAAACAAAGAGTGGCGGGTCAATGGACCGTTCGCAACATCCGGTTCCACCGGGTGCGCGTAGGCAGGTGGATCAAGCCATCAATAATACCGGTGATGCCGCCCGAGCCCGGGCGGTCGGAATACTCGTCCTCCGTCGTGAGAACGGACCAATAGATCACCACAGGCCGGCCCATAATGGCTTCGCGATTTACGAAACCCCAGTAACGGCTATCCCAGCTATGGTCGCGGTTGTCACCCATGGCGAAATAATTGTTGGGTGGCACGATGACCTCGCCGTCTCGCATGTAGTTAAAGATCTGGCTGGCCCACTCCGGCTGCATGTTGGAAAGCAGTTCGTCATGGCTCGCAGGCGGGAAGTTATAGAGGAAGGGATCGTAGGCCGCAGCTGAATCATGATAGGCATAAGGTTCATCGAGTTTTTGGCCGTTGACGTAGACCTTTTGATCGACAATCTTCACACGGTCGCCCGGCAGCCCGATGACTCTTTTCACATAATGAGGATGGTCCTGAAAAGGAAATTTGAAAACGATGACGTCGCCCCGGTGCACCGCGCGATACGGCATCAGCACGTCGTACCAGTTGTCTCGACCGCCGAAAACAAATTTATTCACCAGCAGGTGGTCCCCTACCAGCAGCGTGGGCTCCATGGACTGTGAGGGGATCTTGAAGGCCTGGACAATGAAAGTGGTGCCAAACAGCGCGAGAATGATGGTGACCAGAAGCGATTCGATATACTCGCGTACCGAGGTGTGATCGCGCTCGCGAGCGTGCGCGCCGCTCGCTTCCCGTTCGGCTACCCGCGTTGTTTCCATTAGGTTTTCGGTCATCTCATCTCAGGTCTTGCGTCATCTCACGTCTTGGAAGACTGTACCTGCTCGAGCACTTGCTCGAGCGCCTGCTCTGCGGCGGACTGTTCCGCTTCTTTCTTGTTCGTCCCCGTCCCGGTGGCGCTTACAAGCCCGGGCACGTTAACTTCGACCCAGAACATTTTCTGGTGGTCCGGGCCGGACGCTCGCACCAATTCGTAGCGAGCCGGCGGTACACCACGCGCTTGCAGCAACTCCTGCAGTTCCGATTTGCGGTCGGAACGGCCCAGATTGCTGCCCTCCGCCTCAATGGCGGCGTCAATCAAAGTGCGTGTCACGAACTCACGCGCAGACTCCAGGCCGCCGTCCAGAAAAATGGCCGCCACTACGGCTTCGAACGCGTCGCCCAACAGGGCCGGCTTCGTGCGACCGCCTGTCTTTTCCTCGCCGCGGCCCAGCCGTAAATACTCACCCAGTCCAAGGCGCTGCGCGGCGGTGGACAGCGACGCTGCATTCACGATTCGCGCCCGGCTCTTGGAGAGCTGCCCCTCGCTCCAAAGCGGAAACGCTCGAAACAAATGTTCGCTGGCAAGCATCTCGAGTATCGCGTCGCCCAGGTATTCGAGTTGCTCGTTATCCTCCCGCAGTTCGTCCGAGCCGACCTCGGTGGTGGCCGACGAGTGGGTCAATGCCCGCTCAGCCAGAACCCGGTTTCGGAATTTGTACGCGAGTGCATGTTCAAGATCATCCAGCCGTGACTCAATCATCCGCTATCCACCGTTCCCAAGCCTACTTCGGCGCCTCCAGCTGATTCTGAGAATCTTTTTTCGTCTGGTCCAAGGCAGCCTTGCACTGCGGCTGCAGAGGACCAGTCGCTACACACTTATTGTACGCCGCAATGGCGTCGGTAAAATGATTTGTGGCCTCGTTTGCCTTGCCCAGCAAGTAGTAGTCGACCGGATCCGGGACAGAGGCCAGTTGCACCGATTGGGACAGTTCGGTGATCGAGTCCGGATACTTGCCCATCTGGAAATCGGCCACGCCAATGCCACTGTGGCACATGGAGAGCTTGTCATTTTTCACTTTTTGGAACGTCACATCGTCGATATCCGCCGGCTTGGGCATCGAGTTCAACAATTCCACCCCGTGACGCCCGAAGGTGACCGCCTTTTGCAACTGCTGCGGCGCATCGGTGGTCTTGGAGTTGACGCGCCGTGGAATGGCCATGGCCATCAGCGGCAACACATCGACGTTGTCAGGATTGATTTCCAGCGTCTTGTTGCCTGCGACCAGAAATTTATCTTCCTGACCGGTAGCGAGGTAGGCGGAAGTGAGCGATGCGTAGACCGCGCCAACATAGACGCTCATGGGATATTTCACCAAGAACGCCTCGCCCACATCGATCAAGTGCTTCTGGTCCGCATTTCGCGCATCATAAACGACCTTGTACGCGGCTTCCTCCTCCTTGCTGACCGTCGGACCTGCCGGTGCTGCAGCGCCACCCTGACCTTCACCCGGCTTCTGCTGATCCAAAGTGGGTTGCGATTTACCTTTCGCCGGTTGCTGTTGTTGCTGCTGCTGTTGCGCCCAGCCTGAAGCGGAAATGCACAGTCCCAGCAAAACGAGCGCGGTCGCCTTTCCTATCCAGTGCGTCATTGAACGTTCTCCTGTCGATAGTTTGTTTTGAGCCGCCAGCTGGCAGGCAGCCCATCGTTTCCCCAAAACGAACTCACCCCTTGCAGAAAAACCCC
>Ga0182024_10013949_pt1 | contig 15588 bp, 13 predicted proteins | sample P32metaG_FD_120480 | JGI IMG/M metagenome (GOLD analysis project Ga0182024, IMG submission 120480) | Permafrost microbial communities from Stordalen Mire, Sweden - P3-2 metaG (Illumina Assembly) | ecosystem: Environmental > Terrestrial > Soil > Wetlands > Permafrost | place: Sweden: Stordalen... | reverse complement strand
TTCTTACTGGAAACCATTCCTCAGTTCCGCAGTAGTTACAAATGAGAATGTCGATAGTAACTGCTGTCTCAGTTTGCTTGTGCCTCGCCAAAATACCGATCTGCCTTTGAATCAAGTATGTAGGTGCCCATTTAGCCTACTAACATGTAAAAACTGATCTCATGCTGCGCCTATTGAGGCTCCTGGCTGTTCTCTTTACTCGATTGTTTCGCTCTCGCCGCGACCTGCTTTTGGAAAACCTGGCTCTTCGGCAGCAGCTTTCCGTTTTCGAGCGAAAGCATCCGCAGCCGCGACTTATTCCCTCTGACAAATTCTCCTGGGTGACGTTGCTGCGGGCTTTGGCCAGGATGGAGGCGCGCATTAATTCTCGTCGAGCCAGAGACCGTTGTTCGTTGGCATCGGAATGGATTCAAGCTCTACTGGACGTGGCTTTCGCGGCATCGACGCCGTGTGGGAAGAAAGCGCGTGCGCCGGGAGCTGCGCGAACTGATCTTCCGCATGGTCGCCGAGAACCCCACCTGGGGCGCGTTACGGATTCACGGCGAACTGAAGATGCTTGGCTTCGATATTTCGGAGCTATCCGTGCTGCGCCGGATGCGAAAGACCCCTCGCAATCCTGAGCCTGCAAAGAGATGGGCGGCTTTTCTGAGCAATCACCGCGAAGGGATTGCAGCGATGGACTTCTTCACCGTGCCGACGCTCACCTTCGGCGTTCTCTACTGCTTCTTCGTCATTGCGCATGACCGGAGGCTGATTCTTCACTGCAATGTGACCAAGCGCCCGAGCAGTGCTCGGGTCGTTCAACAATTGCGCGAGGCATTCCCCTACGACTCGGCACCCAGCTATCTGATCTTCGATCGCGGCTCACAATTCAATGAAGAAGTAATTGACACGATGAAGAGCTTTGGCATCCAACCGAAGCGGACCAGCTTCCGAAGTCCGTGGCAGAACGGTGTCGCGGATCGCTGGGTCGGCAACTGCCGCCACGATCTGCTCGACCACGTCATCGTTCTCAACGAACGGCACTTGAAACGCCTGGTGAATGAGTATGTCCGTTATTACCACGAGGACCGAACTCATCTTGCGCTGGCAAAGGAGACGCCAGCGGGTCGTGAAGCAGTGAGCAAGCCCAATTCGGGTGCCAGGATTATAGCAATGCCAAGGCTTGGCAGCTTGCATCATCGCTACGATCTGGCTGCCTGAACTGCCGCTCTGAACATTTTTCCTTTAGGGCTGAAGATGAATGTCGGGGAAGGGTGTGTCCGCTGGCCCTTTGTGACCCTTTTGGCGCTGCATTCTGGACTCCCGGCCATCACCAAACATCTGCTTACTCAGTCGAAAATCCCTTTCAAAACTGTCCTTGACTTCAAAACTAGGTGCATTTTGTCCCCAGATGGAGTTTTGGCGAGGCACAGCTACAAAATCGACCACACTGCTGTGGTGGTGAAAAGCAGATGCGTGACCGAAATGGCCTATATAGCCTTAATTATCAATATTTACGCTGGTCGGGGCGGAGGGATTCGAACCCCCGGCCCTCTGCTCCCAAAGCAGATGCGCTACCAGGCTGCGCTACGCCCCGACGTTCCAGCTTGATTGTATCGCGAATCGTACTCAATAACGTACCCCGGTGGCCGGAGCCAGCATGTGGCCAAGCCAGATAAGCAGCCACACCACGAGCACAATGGGGATGGCGAAGACCAGCGCCAGTGCCGCGGCCAACAGCAACAGAAACACCCAGTCTTTGCGGGTATGCCGGTGAGGCTCGCCCAGGTGCAGGCAAAGCAAGCGGTAGTTGCGGCGGTTGGCCTTCCAGGCAACGTCGAAGATGTCGCCGAAGAGGGGAATGGAGCCCACCAGCACACCGATGCCAAGATTGGCGGCCATGCGTACCAGCGTGACGTAAGGTACGCCGCGAATCCAGGCTGCCAGAGGAATGATGAGCGAGAGCAGCCCAGCCAGCACGTCGCCCAATCCGGGAACCAACCCGATGATCCCGTCCAGGCCGAAGCGGATGCCGGTGCCGGGGATGCGAAAGGCCTCGTCGAGGAGAATTTCAAGACCATGCAGGGTTCTGTCGCGGAAGAGCCATGCGCCGTGGTTCCAGCGATCCGCTCCCGCAGACGCGGCTGGCAACTGGGTGTTTGACGGGATGGGATCGGGGCGAGGCATGGGCGCTTCTCTCCGAGTTGGCAACGGCTGCCAAACCTGATTCGATGCTACAATCGTAAGGGTATACGGCGGCTATAGTTCAGTGGCAGAACGCCTGTCTGTGGCACAGGATGTCGAGGGTTCGATCCCCTCTAGCCGCCCCAAATTGCAGGAACCGATAGAGTCTGTCTTTCTTGAATAGCTTCGAAACAGCCAATTTACCGAGTCCCGTGATCCCTGAAATCCACGAAAATCAAGAGCTTTACGACGGGTCCGCAGGACTGCCAGCATGGCTGACTGGGTTTGAGCCGCGGTACGGCCTAAAGAACGGCCACCTGCAAACGATTGTGGGAAATTTTCTGCCTCGGCCGCCCTTTCGGCTTGCCAGCGTCGCGGAGACGGTCGAGGTGGACCCCGCCGATGGCAGCCGCGTGCTGTGCAATTGCCACTGGCAGGCCGAACCGGAGCGGGCTGCGCGGCTCACACTGATTCTGGTGCATGGGCTTGAGGGCTCGTCGGACTCTCAATATATTCAGGGCATTGCGGCGCGGGCATGGGCTGCCGGCTGCAATGTGATCCGCATGAACATGCGCAACTGCGGCGGGACCGATGCGCTGACGCCGACGCTCTACCACTCCGGATTTTCCGGCGACGTGGCTGCTGTTGTGTGCCATTATGCAGAGCGCTTCGGCCTGGAGCGGGTGGCGCTGGTGGGCTACTCGATGGGCGGCAACCTAGTGCTCAAACTGGCTGGGGAGTGGGGCAGCCGGCAGCCGCTGGTTGCAGTAGCCACGGTCTGCCCAGTCATCGATCTCGCGGCTAGCGCCGATGCCCTGCACGAGCCGGCCAACCGCGGCTATGAGTGGCGTTTCCTGCGCCGGTTGATGGAGCGCTACGCCCGCAAGGCCGAGCTGTTTCCCACGATGTATGCGCCTCGCGGGGAGATCGGACCGGTTCGCTCGATTCGCGAATTTGACGACAAGATTGTAGCCCGGTACTGCCATTTCCGCGACGCTGACGGCTACTACTACCGCGCGGCCAGCGCCCGCGTGATCGACCGGATTACCGTGCCGACTCTGATTCTGTGCGCTCAGGACGATCCGTTCATTCGCCTCTTTCCGGAGACTCGCGACCGCCTCCACGCGAATCCGCACATCACCTTTGTCGAGACCCGCCATGGAGGCCATTGCGCCTATCTCTCGAAGGACCGGGGCGATGAGATTCATTGGGCGGAGGCCGCCGCGATTCGTTTTTTGCAGGTCGCAACCGGGCAGGCTCATGGAAGCTGACTGGGAGTTCGAGGTGGGTGGCAGCGCGCCTATGGACAATGAAGAAGCCTGCGAAACTTCAATCATCGATGCTCCTGTCATTGACGCGCTTTGGCCGGGGTTCGTCGACCTGCGCCACAACCCTGAATGCGCACGCCAGTTGGCCGAGGCAGCGGAACTGCTGGGATTGGCTGAGGCTCTAGCCATGCTGAATGCAGCTGCCTCGCCGGTCTGGACCTCGAAGTGCGACGTCTGGCCTGTCGTTGACTTTGCGGAGTTCGATCCAGACGAGCTGGATGCGCCGGTTGAATGCGCCGCCCACGCCATGGGCTGTTATATCGATCTTTTGCCCAAAGGTGATGGGCAATGGGGCCTGCCCGATGAGACCGCCGCTGCGTGCAAGCGCGTGTGCAGCGTGCTCCACGCCATACCGCTTCGCTGCTGCCGCGTGGATCTGGTCATCCGCCGGGCTTTTCTCGCCCCCGATGTGGTGGGCTTGGGAATCACCGCTTACCTGACCTCTTGCGGACGCTCCCCGGCCGAGGCTGCGGAGACGCTTCGTAACGCTCTTGCAGCATTTGCCGGTGTACTCGCGGGCGACTCGACGCTACAATGAGAGAGCGTGGGCGAGTAGCTCAATTGGATAGAGCATCAGCCTTCTAAGCTGAGGGTTGTGGGTTCGATCCCCGCCTCGCCTACCACAAAACCGCCGTTGCCGAGGATTGGGGACTGGCACAGTTGGACAGTTAGACAGTTTCTGTGGATTTGTGCTGCTTATTTTTAGCAGCCGATGAAAATAAGGTGGTTAAATAAGAGTTTTGCATGGATGCACAGTAGCACAGAGGCTGTGTTTCTATGCTGTTTGACGGAGCAAACTCATGATAATGAGTTAGTTATTTTTGACGGCACAGTTAGACAGCGCAAAAAACGATGCAAAAGTATGTTGACTGCGACGGCCGGGGTGTAACTGGTTTCTTCCCTGATCTTTACGGTGAAGTTGCACATTGGTTCGACCGCGATGTTGCGCATAGGTTCGCTCCTGGGGATGGCGAGTTTTTATGGCTTTGCTGTATTCAGTATGCGACTCAAGAGGGTAATTATCGGCAAGCCGCCTGCGGTAGGGCTGACTGCACCGATGGTGCGGAGGACCTCTGTAACCCTGCATCGCCATCGCAAGTATTCAATGGCGAGACGCCCCTTTGGCAATTTTAGGATAGGCTCTGGGATGCACGGGCTTAAGGTTGGGACCGGACACCAGCCCGGTGCATGGACGGTTGAGGTCCGTGGTATCCCACCCTTTCCGCAAAAAAACGCGGAAAGAATGGCCCAACCATTTTTGAAGGAATGTTCAGGTTCTGAAAAACTTTGGGTAAGCCACCCGCCTGCGCATTCATTTACGGATGGACAGATATGAACCCGCGCTTGGCGTGCTCTGGATGTGGATCTGGGGCGGCTGGCCTTTGGCCGATCAGGAATTCCGGTGGTCGAGCTTGGCGGACACGATGGCTTCCGCGGCTTGCACGGTTTGCTCCAGCGTCATGCTGGTCGAATCCAGCAGAACGGCGTCTGGCGCGGGTTTCAGCGGCGAATTTGCTCGGTTTCGGTCGCGTTGGTCGCGGGCGCGCAGGTCGCGGATCACCTCTTCCGGCTGCTGGGCGGGCTCCGGGCCGGGCTGGGCGACCTGGGCAACTTGATCGAAGCGGCGCAGACCTCGCACTTCAGGAGCCGCATCCAGGAAGATCTTGACTTCGGCGCGGGGAAAGACCACGGTTCCAATGTCGCGGCCCTCCATTACGACCCCGCCCGCTGCGCCCAGTTCCTTCTGTAGGCCGACCATCCAGGCGCGAATGGCGGGAAAGACGCTCACGCGCGAGGCCGCGTCGGTGACAGCTTGATCGCGGATCAGGCTGGTCACGTCCTCGCCGTCGAGCAGCACGCGATTGTCGTGTTCGGTGGGTTCCAGGCGGATGGTGGTTTCGGCGGCTAGCGCCTCGAGTCCGCTGCTCCCGTCTAAAGGGCGCGCGGCGCGTAGCGCCTTCAGAGCGAAGGCCCGATACATGGCTCCGCTCTCCAAGTTGAGCAGGCCAAAGTGGCGGGCCAGATGGCGGGCAACTGTGCTCTTGCCCGCGCCGGCGGGGCCATCAATGGCGACGATGATCTTGCCGGCAGGCGTGACAGAGCGCGAACGAGCTTCTTCCAAACTCATGCGCGCTTTTTCGTCTCCTGCTTGGAGTTGGGTTTGGGCCGGGCGGTAAAGCCAAACTGCTTGCTGTTTCCCGCCTTTGCGCCCGCAGTCAAAGCTGGCTTGCGGCTATTGCGTCCTCGCACATCGGTCCGGGCCTCTGCACGCGCTCCAGACCTTACGGCACTTCTTGGGGCACTGCTGCCGCGGGTCAGGCTACCCGGCCGAGCGGTGACAGTGGGCTTGCCGACGGCCTTTGCGCCGGTGCCATGGCCATTACGCTTGCCCCATGCAGGAGCAGCCGATTTGCCTGTCCGCACTGCGGAAGCGCCGTGAGCCGGACGCGCGGCGCTTCCATTGGACTTTGCACCTTTTAATGAACCGTTGCCGTTGCGCACACCATTGACGGAGTGAGCCCCGTTGGCGCTCTTTGAAGCATTCGGGCTCCAACGCGCGCCAGTAGCTGGCCGGGAACCGTTCGCTGTGCGTGCGCCGGTGGGCCGTGCCTTCGCTGGACGGACCTCTGCGCTCGCGCGCCGAACAGGACGAGCACTGGAACGGCTGCCAGAGGACGATTGCGCCGGTTTCCGGTCCCGCGAATGAGCGACTGGGCGGCTGAAGTGGGGCCGTACCGCTGCGTTCTTTGCGCTGGCGGCTGGCTTGCGGGCCGCAGCGATCCGGGGAGCGCGGGGTTCGTCGGATTTACGCGATACTTCGGGCACCGGCGAGGCTTGCGGAACAGACTTCGGCGCTTCAATTTCCAATGTCTCCTCCTCATGGTCCCAGGAGCTTAGGAAATATGCGGAGGCCGGCATGGACGAACTGGAATAGATGGTCGGAGCTGTCGCAAACTCCGGTAGCGTGCCCGCAACGTAGAAATGCGGCGCATGGCCCATCGATATGGTGTGCACCTGGCGAGTGGCCACCAAGCCGCGGAGCACTTCGCGAATCTTGCTGCGCGCGGTGAGAGGCGCGAGAAATAGCTCGACCTCTTCCATGCTGGCCGCAATGACGGCCTGCAAATAGATGGACGCCAGAACCGAGATGGCCGTGACTTGCGAGGTGGAGGCGCCTTCGGCAATGGCCTTCTGAAAGCGCGTGCGGAGCAGCTGCCACTGGGCGGGCTGGCCGACCGCGGAAACAACCGGGATGATGCGAAGCTGCTGCCAGAGCTCGGTGATGGCGCGCAGAACTGCGCCTTCGGTCACTTCTCTGCCCAGCGCATGAGTAAGAGATGCAAGGACTGTGTCGCCCTGTTCCAACTGCTTGTAGGCTTGCACGGCCAGTTGCGAAACCTGGCGGGAGCCAGTCAGTTGCGGGCTTCTACGCCAGTCGCGGTCGCCTCGGAGAGCATAAACGTACGGCAGAACCCAAGCAGCGACTACATAATCCGGCTGCTCACCGGGGTGACCAAGCAGATTCAACCGCACTGCCACGCCGTCGGTCTCGAGGCGCACCAATAGCTCTTCAGCCAGAGCAATATGCTTGGGATCGGGAGTGGCGTTTTGCTGGCCTGCTACGGCCTCTACAAAAGAAGGCGCTATCGAAGAGGAAAACTGCCGCCGGGGCAAAAAAAGACACAATCCGGTTTCTTCAATCCAAGTCCGGGCATCCTCAAGCGTGAGTGCCCCGTGTCCGTTCTGGCGCATCCTTTCGGCGCGCGATGCTTCCAATTGCTCTGCTGTCAAAGAAAAACCTCGCTTCCAGGCTTGCATGTGGCAAAACCAAAAGATGCTGCGTCCTGTTCAGGCCTGTTCAAGGTCGCCGCATGTTCATGTTTGCGCCGACTTAAATGATGCACTTCGGGATGCACTGTCCCTGGTTTTGCTTATGGCACTGGGCTACCCTGACTCCTGAGAGGGGGTGGCCACCTTCCATGTATCAAATCCGATGGAAGGCCCGCTGGATCTCCTTCCAAGAATACAACAAAGCTATTGGACGTCCATGCGGGCAACTGGTTGGGTGGCTAGTTTTTGCCAGCTCCAACAGTAACCATTCCATACGAACGGGGTCAAGAGGCATGTTGACCTTGATGGCGGAGTGACAGGCGATGGAGGCGGCTATCCGCGTGCGCAGAGCCTTAAGATCCTCATTCTGCTTGGGTTCGTCAGAATCGGCGCTCGATTGCTCGATTACCTCGGCCAACATGCGCTCCAGAGCCGCTCCCTCAAGGCCCACCGGCGCAGCCTTGACAGCAAGTGTTTGTGGGCCAAAGGGTTCCACCTCAAAACCATTACGGTCCAGCTCATCGGCTATGGCCGCAAACACCACCATCTGCCAAGGCTTGAGTTCCACGAGCATGGGCATCAGTAACCTCTGACGCTGCACTCTTTCGACCTGGCGATCTCTTAAAATTTTTTCAAAAAGTATTCGTTCGTGTGCCACATGCTGGTCGATTATCCACAATCCATCGTCGCCTGCGGCCAAAATGAACGACTCGCGCAACTGAGCCAGTGGGCGGAGGGAACCAAGATGGTTAAGGGTGGCTGCTGCCTGTTCCGCCTCCACCAGGGCTGTAGCTGCCGCCGTTCCGTCTCCATTGGCGCTCGTGCCGGCGGAGCCCGCGGAGCAATCACCCGCATCAGACGGACCTGCGGGCTGAAACAGCGCGGCTGCAGCCGCGCCCCAGGCCGCCCGGTCGAAAGCCAGCGCATCGAAGTTCCGGGCGTCAAAGGGTAGCTTGCCGGGAACGGGAGAAGGCTGGCGGGGAGTGAGCTGGAAGCGCTCGGCTTCGGCGAACGATGCGTCCGGTTCGGAGTCGGGCAGTGGCGCTGGATATGCACTTTCTGGCGAACCGGGCAGGGGTGAGGTTGCCGGAGGCATCAGTGAGGGGCTGGCGCCAGGCGCTGTGTGCGCATCCAGGAAGCCAGCGGAGGGGCGGGCTTTGACCAACGCTGTGCGCAGGCTGTCGCGCACAAAATCGTGTACCCGGGTCGATTGCCGGAAACGGACCTCGGTTTTGGCGGGGTGAACGTTGACATCCACCTCTTCGGGCGGCATTTCAAGGAAGAGCAGCACCACCGGAAAGCTCGTGGGCGGAATCACATTGCGATAAGCCTCGGTGATGGCGTGCATGAGCAGCCGGTCGCGGATCAAACGCTTGTTCACAAAAATATAGATCGAATTGCGGTTGAGCTTTTGCAGTTCCGGCTTGGAGTAAAAGCCGCTGAGGCGGAGGGTTCCAGGGTCGCGGACGGGATCTGCCGGATCCTTTTTCCAGGGAGGCGCCTCGGGCAGGCCGGCGTGGTCCAGCGGGGCTTCGGCGGCGACGGGCAGCAATTGGGCCAGCGTGTCCTTGCCGAAGATCTGGTAAATGCGCTCGGCGGTGCGAGTTACCGGAGGGGCAGAGACGATGGTGTGGGTAGCGGAGACCAGCTCGAAGTGCTTCTCGGGGTGGGCCAGCGCGTAGTGGGTCACGAGCGCCGTCACGTGGGCCAGCTCTGTGCTCTCGGCACGGAGAAATTTGCGGCGGGCCGGGGTGTTGAAGAAGAGATCGGCCACAGCCAGGGTGGTTCCGCGCGGCAAGGCAGCATCGTCTACATGCAGGATCTTGCCTCCGGCGATCTCGATGTGGGTTCCGGCAGCTTCGTCTCCGGTGGCCGTCTCGAGGGTTACGCGGGACACCGACGCGATGGAAGGCAACGCTTCGCCGCGAAAACCCAAAGTAGCGATGGAGAGCAAGTCATCTGCCGTGCGCAACTTGGAGGTTGCATGGCGCTCAAAGGCCAGCAGGGCGTCGTCGCGATTCATGCCCTGGCCGTCGTCGGCTACACGGATTAGCCGCCGCCCACCTGCCTCGACCTCGACACGAATGCGGCTGGCTCCGGCGTCAAGGGCGTTCTCCAGCAGTTCCTTCACGACCGAAGCAGGACGGTCCACCACCTCGCCGGCGGCGATCTGGTTGGCTACCTGATCGGGAAGAATACGGATGCGGCCCATAGCTCCTTAGGGTAAATCAGGGATAGGGACTGAGGGACTAAGGGACTGAGGGAATAGGGTGTGACGCTGGGGATGCACCTGTTTGCCTGCCGGCGGGCGTTTCGGGGGTCAAAAAGCGCACCTAAACATACACGGAATTCGGGAGAGTTTGGGAAAAATGCGCGAGTGAGAAATGGGAATATCTCCCGCAAATCAACGGCCCAAAAACAGCCCTCCGGTTCCAGCTGAAGTGTGCTGTGGTGTCGCACATCTCGAGAAACAAAATAATACATCACGTACTACGTTCATATTTGAACGTAGTACGTCAATATTATACTTGACAACGTTCATTTACGAACGTACCATTTGAACTATTGGCAGCGAATTGCCCGAAAGAAGGAATGTGTCCACGATCCTTGATGTCGATCTAAATCATGAATTTTGGGCAGACTTGCAAGCCGCCCGATCCGCAGCCAATAGAGAGGCGGCAAATACTGGTGGCGCTGTGGTCCGTATCGAAGCCATTGAGATCCAGGCCCATAAGATCTCTCTCATCGGAACGATCCCTTTGACCGCAATTGACCGCGATGAGGGGCATCGGGAGCGAAGTCCCTCCCTCGGATCACTCCACACGACATGGGGCGCCGTGCTCAATCCAAGCCGTGAATTTGGCTTTCTTGTCGTTCACCACCCGGTTACCTTCAAGCCTTGCTCAAACGAGTCCGACGATCTGTGCAGGGTCGCAGTGGTTCTTGATCGCACCTTCAACACAATACCGAACACAGCCCTTGGGCCGGTTTGTTGTAAGAAATGCAGACAGCCCATCTCCCGAGAAAGGCTCCTAGCAAGGCCCGGAGCCAGCCTCTGCACGACCTGCCAAGCAAAAAATGAAAGGATTCCTAATGGAAATTAGCGCGCTTGTAGAAGAACAGAAATGCAAGACCCTCGAAGATGCCCAGCGGCTTGCGGGAGCAGAGGTTGCGAACACGGGAGGGTTTTCCGTGCCCGTTGTTAGATTTCGCCAAGGATCACGCAAGATGCTCACTGGTGCCTTGCCAATCAGCTGGATGAGCAGCAGGCTGGAGGCAAAGGCTGCTAGCCGACAAGGATCCATCCTCCAAACTCAGTCAGCAATGAACCGCCCCGAGATCGCCGATCACACGCGGGCCATCGCGAATTATATTCGGGAAAACCACAACAAGAAGTACATCGTTCCACCCTTGACGCTGAATATCCAACAACGGGTACACCTGTACACCGTTGATTATCCCGCAGAGTTCTTGCCCGGTTATCTCGTAATTCCGGCCACAGCTAAACTCGCGATTACGGATGGGCAACATCGCAGGAGCGCCCTCATTGAGGCATTAAACGCAATGGAAAACGACGAACAGGCTGAGTTCGGCCGGGACGCAGTTGCCGTTATGATCTCATGCGAAACTGAGCTCTCCCAGATCCACCAGGATTTCGCAGACTGTTCAAAGACTAAGGCGTTACCGCCCAGTCTTCTCGCGGTTTACGACCTTCGGAATCCGGCGAACAGGGTGGTCGCGGACCTCGAATCCCGCTGCCTGTTGTTTAAGGGCAGAATTGATTCCACAAGCAAATCCTTGAGCAAGAAATCCACGTACCTGTTTCTCGCAAATCAGGTTCGACAGCTCATTAAGGAACTCCTGTGCGGCTCTTATGCCACGCAAGACACGGTGTTCGAGAAGCGCGCCATGGAGCTTTTGTCATCCGATGAACAATATGCAGAGGTGGTCGATCGCTTTGCTGGGTACCTCGACTATTTGACGCAGAGAATTCCTGTCTGGCAAGAGATCGCAAGGCTTAAAGCTGGGGGCTTGGAAGCGAGCCAGATTCCAGCCAAACGCGAACAGGGCTGGGTTTGTCTCACTGCAACAGGTTTGAACCTTATCGGTCGTGTTGGTCACAAGCTATTTACGGATGGTTGTTGCGAATGGGAGAAATATGCAGACGCACTCGCAGCGCTCGATTGGCGGAAGTCTGGTCAGCTGTGGCAAGGGAACATTATTAAAAGCAATAAGGTGATGACCCAGCAGGTCCCGTTACGCGAGGGATATGAAAAGGCCTTGGATGCCATAGGCTTGGGCTCCCAACCTCCGCTACCGATAAGCAGCTGAGACGATCGAAAGTAGAGGGGCATCCCGCGGACCACTCCCATGTCTGAAAATCCAGACATGGGGCACCCATTCATTTGGGGGTGGTCAGATCTGTACCACCCGCCTTTGAACCCCGCACCGCTTTCCCGGTGTTCCGTCTTCTTGAGAGCATCCCTCCGCGGCTAAAGCCGGGGTTGTTTCTGTTGGCTTTTATGCGGGGGTTGAAACCCCCGCCTCCCTCCGGATCGGGTTTTCCGCAGCCCGTAAAGCCCGTCGTTTAATCTCTGCACCTTGCGGCACGACTGAAGTCGTGCCCTGACACAAAGCCGCCCCCTTCAAACCGACTCCCAGGTCCGAAAATCCGGACATCCACCCGGCCTGGGGGGCACCCAGATTTGAGTTATTAACTACTATTGGGACCTGTGCCACACGTCCGATCTGACAATCAAGAACGGATGATTGAGGTTGGCGGTATCCCACCCTTTCCGCAAAAAACGCGGAATGGATGGGGCACCCGGCAAATCTTCTAGGCTCGATCGGATTCAATCCTTACGTAATCCGGGCTCTTGGCGTATTTGTCTATGGCTGCGAGAAACTCCAAGTTACTGGACCCGACGCCTTCGACTCGATCATAGAGATGCTCGTCGAGAAACGAGGCCGCCCGGCCGACGACCAAGATATTTGCCAATGGCCACCGGTGCCTCACATACTCCGCCACTGCCAATAACTGGAATGAGCCGAGCCTGTCGCTGAGGACGGCAACTTGCGGCTTTTCTTCATGAGGCATTTCGGCCACGTCGTAGCACGTGGAGGCAGTTTGCACCGACTCGCAATAGCCTGACAAGAGCAACTTTCCTGCTTCAAGCAGAACCGGATCCGGGTCGACAAGAAGCGCGACTTTGCCCGTCCACCGATTCTGCACGGAGGGGTCCTTATGCTCGGCAACACAAGTCAACTGCATATCTCACCTGCCATTGGTTGAAATCTCTCTGCCATGGGTTGAAATTTCTCTGCCGCATCGACGATATTGCCGGAAACCAAGAGTACCTCGCGTCCTCGGGAGATAGCAGACAGTCTTCGCGTCAAGGCGCGGTCAAATCCGCCGGAGCGGTAAACGGCGATTCTGGTTCCACAGGGAATCCACGGAATCGCTTCCTCGAGTTCGGGCAAGGTAATGAAAACATCGCCGCATCCCCAGATAATCGGGTTCCTGGGGGGCCTGCCTTCGATCAAATGAAAAATGGTCAGATCCGTGCTGGGGACGATCGCATGCGGCAGGTCTGCTGCGGCGATGCGGCGAAGCCTGTCACCCCTGGGCCGCGAGGCTTTGCCTTTCCACGCAGAGTCGATTGGCACACTTGTACCGGCGAACTCTTTGTTGCGATTCATCCTTCCTCGGGCCAGAACGAGAAGCGCGCAGATCAAACAGGTAATTGCAAGAGACGTTGCGATGCCCATGGGTACTCCTCCCATAGCTCTGACCGACCTCGGCGCAGAGCTAACGTTTTAATGGTTCGTTAGCTTACAGATATTCTTTGCGGTGTATTGACACCGTAATCGAGGAGCGACCTGCATCGGATTCATGGTGATGGAATGCTTTTCAAACCCCGTCCCAAACACCTTGGATGGATGAACTCGGGAAAAGGGTTGCCGCTTTCGGCAGCGGGCACTCACAGAAACCGATGGAAGTCTCTGTCGCGTCAAGCAATCGACGGAGGAGGCCGGAAACGGAGTGCGTGCGCATAGAAGGGAATGGACGAGCGGGCCGGATCTTGTATCCGCGGGCTCAGGCAGATCGTACGCTGTGCCTGAAGGCGGGCGAGCACATTGTCAATGGGCAACTGGGATGCAGCATGAAGATCGCCTGGCAGGATTGCGTAGATCTTCTTGCTTAATTGCTCATCCTGAATGAGCTTTGCACCCGATGTGGGATGGGAATGCGTGGGCGCCGTGTATCGCGATAATTTAGCGTGAAAGCCGCACGCAAAAATTGATGCGGATAGACAAACGATAAGCAGACTTAACGCAGGAGAACTCTGCCTTCTTGTCGGAACCGGTGACATGGACACCTCCTGGCGCTTGGCGCGAAGCGAACCTAAACCGTAGGATTTGGCTCTCCATCCAGAAGCGTGCAAGAACTCAATTGGCTGCGCAGGTTCTGTTTACTGGGGGTTCGCGGTTAAGCGCGGGGAAACCCTCTGGCCTGCTTTACGGATGATTGGACGACTTGCCGGACACTTCGTCATCAATCCCACTTTGAAAGACGCGATGCCCCCGAAGGACGCTCAGGTGGGCATCCAGTGTGGGTACATCGGCAAGTGGACTGAGGTCTAGTGAACTGTTACGGTGACCCGGGCTGTCGATGGGCCGTACTGATTGGTTGCGGTGAGCGTGTAGGTTGTGGTGGCGGTAGGGGTGGTGGTGACGGTGCTGCCGTGGACGCCACCGAGCTTGTCAATGAAATCGTAGGAATCATTGGTGGTCTGCCAGGTGAGGGTCACGGGCGTTCCGGCGGCAACCGATGAAGCCGAAGACTTGAAGCTGTCGATGGTGGGCAGAGCTCCGGTGGGCGCGGAGACGGCGTCCCATCCGGGAAACTCGGGGGTCATTTGCACGACTTCAAAATTGGATGACTGGATGGAATCGAGATTCACGAGATCATCGTCGTTCCATCGAGGGTCCGGCGCACCCTGGAAGAAGAAGTAGCTGCCATTGTCCGCCAAGATCATGCCGTAGTTCTTCATGGCGGTGAGGATAACCTGGTTGGCCGCTGAGTAGCCGGAGATGTCGAAGCTGGCCTTGAGGCGAATGCGCATCCCCATGACGTTGCTCACGCCATAGTCGGTACCGGCGGCATGAGTGGCAGGCTCGACGAAGTATCCGTTATTAGCGTCGTTTCTGGTGTGGGGCAAGGTGAAGCGGATGGCATGGTTGATGGCCCCGGCGGCGACTTCGTCATAGCGGACCAGCCCCGCGAAGACGGAGAGTCCGGCGGCATCGGCCGAGGTCCAACCCCAGGGGCGCATCTCGCTAGCCTGCATGTCCCAGATTGTCTCGGAATCGGCGCTCCAGGCTCCGCTGCAATAGACGGAATTGAAGGTTTCATACAACATGCAGCGGTTGCGATCCAACACGAGGACGTGCTGATCCCCCTGATAGTTGTTGGGTCCGCCGGTGCAGGCGGCCGGCGAACCCTCGATGGGAGCGGTAGGCGGGAACGGCGCATCGGCTACATCGCTCTGACTCGCGTAATTGACCACATCAATGGGAACCAGCGGGGTAGTGCCGGAATCAACGATGACGTAGGGGATGCCATAGTCTCCACCGGCCACCGAGGAAAAGTCGTGATGCAGATGGGTTCCGGCAAAGCCCGCCGCGGTTGTAATGGCTGTGTTGTTGGGATCGAGGGGCGCGGAGGCGATGTTCGTGTTCCAGGCGTAGGTGGATGGGAAGGGGACAAAGCCGTTGAGGCTGGCGTTGTCTCCCAAACTCATGCCGCTGCACGCGGGCTCGGCTGTTGCCGGGTTGACTGTGATGGTCAGGCTCGCCGTCGCGTGGCCGGCGGTGTTGGTTCCGGTGATGGTGAAGGTGGCTGCGGCGGCCGTTGCGGTTGGGGTTCCGGTGATTTCGCCGGTCGCGGTATTGAGGGTGAGGCCGGCGGGCAGAGCCGGAGAGACGGAGTAAGCAGTAATTGCGCCACCCGAGTTAGACGGCGAGTTACCTGAAATTGCTATGTCAACCGTATAAACGGCGGGGTTTGTGGAATAACTCAAGGAGGTTGGAGCAGTGATTGCGGCGGGGTTGACAGTGAAGCTTTGCGTGATTGGTATGGCTGCCGCGTAGGTGGCGTTGCCGGCTTGCGTGGCTTGAATTGAGCAGGTGCCGGCGGAGACGAAGGTGGCCGTCGTATTGGCGACTGTGCAGATGGAGGTCGTGGTGGATGCGAAGGTGA
>Ga0182024_10013948_pt1 | contig 15588 bp, 18 predicted proteins | sample P32metaG_FD_120480 | JGI IMG/M metagenome (GOLD analysis project Ga0182024, IMG submission 120480) | Permafrost microbial communities from Stordalen Mire, Sweden - P3-2 metaG (Illumina Assembly) | ecosystem: Environmental > Terrestrial > Soil > Wetlands > Permafrost | place: Sweden: Stordalen... | reverse complement strand
TAACGGAGATCGCCGCGCGATTGCAGCGCGCTGGTCTTATTCGTTACCGCCGCGGCCACATTGCAGTGCTTGAGCGGTCTGGATTGGAGGCCCGTGCTTGCGAGTGCTATGCCGTCCTCAAGAGAGAATTAGGCCGCTTGCTGTCCGACGTGCGGTACCGCCAGAGCACTTCTGCTATCGCCATATAGCGGTACGACGCAACAGTTGTGTCATCAGCGACGCGAATTCATTCGCTCAGAGCAAGGGCAAGGTTGCAATACGTATTACAACTCATGAGACGCCGCTCGAAGTCGGCCGACAGTTTTCGACATTTGACTACCAGTTCAAACTGGTCGATCCGAACCCTCCAGAGGCACGGTCAACCGTACTGATCCAGCGACCCAACGTCGTCATTGAGAGGAACGAAAAGTCCAATGTCGATGTCCAAGTCAACGACAAATCAGATAAGCCAAAGGACCTCTATACGGAGTTGCTTAAGCTCGATGATTTGCATAAAAGAGGGATACTCTCAGACCAGGAATTTGAGGCACAAAAGAAGAAACTGCAATCTGAAAACTAAGCCGCAGCGCGGGTTTACCGAACGATGGGAGGCGAGTCATGCAATCCGCAAATAGAAGTGCAGTTACTCTGGCATTACTTTGCAGCGCATGCAGCGGTCACTCAGCGTCAACATCCAATCAATCTGTCGCGTCCAAGCCTGTTTCCACAACTCACGGTAAGAACGCCAATGATCCAACAAGATGCCAACGTTGGATCACACGCTTCAAGAGCGAGCGCAACACTCAGTTAGGGCGCTCGACTGGGGCCTTACGCGAATAGAAGTGGACCTTTTGCCGGACATTACCAAAATATTCAGAGATAGCTGCGACGCCGAGCCCCGTAACTGTTTGTACTTACCGACACACAGGTAACAGTCCATTCCGGAATAAATCGTTACCGATGTGCCCGGAACGGACCCTATAATTATTGGCGCGCCCGGAGAGATTCGAACTCCCGACCCCCCTGGTTCGTAGGCTGCATCGGTTCTGGTGCATCTGGGGATTTCGGGACTGCAAAGGCTCCCTGGCGGATAGAAGACCCACAGGCCGCGAATCCCAAATGCCTTATTTCAAGCCGTTTCCTGTCCCTGACGAGAGTGACCTTAGGCGCTTCGGCGGTGGAGCGCAGGACTGTTGTCCGCAGATGCACCAGAACCCTCGGTTGCACGCCCTCATCGAAACACGAAGAACAGCATACGATCCTAATATGAAGCAGAGCGATTCCGGTTTGCACGTCATTACCGAACAAGAGGAACAGACCGATCCGATCACCAACATTCACGCGCATCGCCATGGGGTCCCCCTCCCGCGTCCGGTGCCGCTCGGCACGATTCTAGCGCTTTCAGTTTCCTCTAGTATGGGCGCCTGGGCGATGACGAGGCGATCTCGCGCGCCAGAAACCTGCTGCGGCTTGAGGGCCACGAACGATCGCACCCTTATGCTGGTGGCAATACTGGTCGACCAAGCCTCGGCTGACGATCTGCTGGGTCTGTTCTTTTCCGGCCACTAACTGCGCGGGAGTCCGGTCGGGCACGGCGCGCCGAGCGCGAATCGATCTGCCTTCGGCTTGATACTTTCTTCCCGCATCCATACGTAATACACACGATGATCGGCGTGCATCAAATGTGTTACCAATACGTCGAGAGCGAAGCTGAAGTGAGAGGCGCAATGGCACATCGCGATGACAACGAGCATGTCGGGGACGCCGATTCGAGGGATGTTGCCGTCTGCGTGCAGACGCTCAACCGCACAATTGGCCCGCTCGCAAACCGCCATGGCGCCGCCGCGGTCGTGGCGGCGCTGACCGAAGTAATGGGATGTTCGTCTTGCATGAGCGATGTTAGCTGCGGCAGGGGTATTCGCGCGCTGATGAAGCGGATTGATGTCATTCGTTAAGCCCCCATCATGCTCCCGCGCTCGTGCGTAACCCGAGTCACATGAACGCCGCGCAGCACTGTAACTCCACGATGGCGCTCACGTCTGACAGCGGTAACGCCGCGGCGATGACCCAAGATCATCGCCGCAGCGCCCTCCCTAAGTCCTATTGGACTTTGATCGTGGTGGGCTTCTTGGCCTCAGCCTTCGTCTTCGGCACGTGTATCGTCAACACGCCGTCCTTCGATTCGGCACGGATTGCGGCGTCGTCGATCGCGTCCGGGAGCGCGAAGGTGCGCGAGAAGTTGCCGTAAAAGCTTTCCACCTTGTGGAACTTCTCGTTCTTCTGCTCCTCCTCTTGGCGGCGCTCGCCGCTCAGTGTGAGCATGCCGTCCTCGACCGTGACGTCTAGATCCTCCTTCTTGACGGCCGGCAGAGTGGCGCGAATCAGGTATTCATGTCCCGTCTCGCTGATGTCGACGGACGGCGACCACTCCAGGTTCGCATCTCGGTTTCCGGTAACCCGAGGCCACTGCCCCAACAGGCTTGGGAAGCGGTTGAACATGTTATCCATTGCGGTGAATGGTTCCCACTGCATGAGATTCATGGCTGTCTCCTTCCGATTCAATTTGTACTCAAATTTTACGGTACCCGAATCTTACCGCCCGCGCCATTCGGATAAACACGTATGCGCGTTCGCGCTACGCGTCGGACTCTTGCGCACCGGTCCCGTGGAGATGAACAGCAACGTAAAACTTTTCCGTAAAATACTGCATAGCGTTCGAAGCGAATATCCCCCAGGAAGAGTCCTCACAGTGAACTCAGCCTTTGGTTGGAAAATTCAAATCATCCCTAACGCGTCGAATTGCAGCTGGCGGGCTCGCCGCATTTATCCTCGGGAATCTCGGGATCATTGCTTACTCGCTCTAAAACACGAGCACGCGATCCGCTATCTGGCGCATGAACTGCTGCAGGCGGAAGAGATAACTGGCGATGCCCCTGGCGTGCTAATTCGGGCCTGCACGGTCGCCTGCAGCCGCGCAGCGGTTTTGAAGCGCCCAGGCGGCGAGCGGGATGCGCACGTGCTCTGCGGCGGTACTAATCGCGAATCAGCGCAGCGGCCATCGTTCCAGCGCTTCAATACTGAGGGCCGAAAAGTTGCCGGCACCAGATTTGTACTTCTCTGAGATGAAGATCAGGCGATTGGCAAAATTTGTATTGCGCTCCCTCAACTCTTTGAATTTGCCGAAGTATCGATATACCTGCGCATAGGTGGTTCTGGTGCATGTGCGGACAACAGTCTGCGCGCCACCGGCGAAGCGCCTAAGGTCACTCTCGTCAGGGAAGAGAAACGGCTTGAATTAAGGCATTTGGGACTCTCGGCCTGTGGGCCTTCTATCCGCCAGGGAGTCTTCGCTGGCCCGGAATCCCTAGATGCACTGGAACCGAGAAGAGTCAGGTCCAGGCCCTCGAGCGCACGCAGCCGCTCTTGCCGATGGGACTGGGCTACGTCGAAGGGGTCACGCACGACTACATCCGCCACGGTACCACCACTTTGTTTGCCGCTTTGGATATTGCCAACGGCCAGGTCTTCACCCAGTGCAAGGCGCATCACCGGCATCAGGAGTTCTTGAGCTTCCTGCGGCACATCGAATTAAATGTTCCGCAACACCTGGACGTCCACCTCGTCGTCGACAACTACGGCACGCACAAACACGCTAAGGTCAAAGCGTGGCTCGCACGCCGTCCACGCTTCCACGTTCACTACACGCCCACCTACTCCTCCTGGCTCAATCAGATTGAGCGCTGGTTCGGGCTCATCACGCAGCGCGCCATCCGCCGCGGCTCTTTCGACTCGGTGCCCGACCTGAAACGCAAAATCCATGAGTTCGTCGAACACTACAATCAACACCCCAGGCCCCTCATGTGGACCGCAACGGCCGACTCCATCCTTGCCAAACTCGAACGACTTGGCAAAGTTATCTGCGGGACACAACACTAGCTGTCCATACGCGTGTCTCCGCTCCCAGCTTTCTAATTCAGCGATAGCGGCCTGCAGCTGTGTCGGTGCAATCCTCTGACTCCACGACAACGGCATCCTCGAACCTGCCGCTGGTCCGCGCGACAGGCCGCTCGAGATTCGTGTCCTCGACAGCGAGGTTGATTTCGAGCACCAGTATGTCCCCGCGGAATGTCAGATGGGCGAACGCCTGCGGCTTACATCGCACGCCCAGCAGCCGCTTCGGCCACGTCGCACGTCGTTTGATTCGCAGCCGCAAGGTGTCGACGCTCGATGCCCGTCCGATGCGAGTCTCTCGCCGGCTATGTCGGCCTTGCCTCCGCCCGACATTGGAACGCACTCTCTCCGGAAGATATGAGCCTGTACCGATGGTTCTTTAACACCTTCAACGACCATGGACTTGTTCGCGTGCGCGCGTCCCGCAGCTGTCGACACGCGCACGTGCCAAATGCACCGTGGGCGTCAGGTCCGCGAGTTACGGCGTTTGGTCACGCCGCGCGTAACCGGTCCATCGGAGATCAGATCTTCCTCACCCGGTATCCAGGGCCTCCCGAGGCGCTCCTCGACAAACGCTCGAACCATGCGACGCACGACCTGTGAAGATGTGAGGTCCTCCTGGGCGCACAGCCGCTCAAACAGCGCTTTCTTGCGCGGATCGATCAGGATCGTCAGACGAGCTGTGCGCTCTTCGAGTTGCACGACTTTAGCGCGCTTCATTTACATGAGAATTACATCGTAGGATAATGAAAGCATAATCGGAGTGGTATGATCGCGCAATGACCCGGGACGCGGACCGTTTGCGCGCTTGTCGCACCGTTTCGGATCGCGGCTCATCGGGTCTCCACGCGGTCCTTTACGCCGGCTGCCAGAAAGGCGAAATGAACCATCCGCTGCGGGATAGGTGATGTCGCTCGCGAGCCCTTCCTTCTTGAGTCAACTGGCGGTGACCGGCGTCGGATTATTGCTCGCGCTCGCCGCACTCGGAATATTAGCGGCGCGACGCAGTCTGGGAAGCCGGCTCATCTACGCGGCCTGCATGTTGATTTGTTCAGGACTCGCGGTGGTCGCGCTGGCCGCCCTGCTGGCGCCGCATTCAAGGTCCGAGGCGATCGAGCTTACCGTCGGACTGCCGCTCGGGCGAACTCTCCTGGGGTTCGATCCGTTGAGCGCCGCATTCGCGGTCATCATCAACCTGGCATCCGCGATCGTGAGCGGCTACGCGATTGGCTATGGTGTTCATGCCCGCGAGCCGCAGCGGGTCGTACCGTTCTACCCGGCGTTCATTGCCGGCATGAACCTAGTGCTGCTCGCGCAAGATGCGTTTTCATTCCTCGTCGGGTGGGAATTCATGTCGCTCGCATCCTGGGCGCTCGTAGTCAGCGAACATACTTCCGAGGACAACCGACGCGCAGCGCTCGTCTATCTCATCATGGCCACTGGCGGAGCGCTCACACTGCTGCTCGCGTTCGGCCTGCTTGCCGGCCCGGAGGGCGGTTACGCGTTCGCTCAGATCCGGCGCGCCGCCGCATCCGGCGCCGGCCCAGTCGTTCTGATACTTGCGCTCGTCGGCGCTGGTTCCAAAGCGGGTCTTGTGCCGCTGCATGCCTGGTTGCCGCTTGCGCACCCGGCCGCCCCGAGTCACGTTTCCGCATTGATGAGCGGCGTCATGACGAAGGTGGCCGTGTACGGATTCGTGCGCATCATCTTTGACCTCGCCGGTCCGCCGTCTTGGTGGTGGAGCGTTCCGGTTCTGGTGGTTGCCGGCGTCACGGCGCTGCTCGGTGTTCTGTATGCGCTGATGGAACACGATTTGAAGCGACTGCTCGCGTACCACACGGTCGAGAACATTGGGATCATCTTCATCGGTCTGGGTCTGGCACTCGCCTTCGAGGCGAACGGCCTCGGCGTGGCGGCGGCTCTTGCACTTTCGGCGGCGATCTTCCATGTGTTCAATCATTCACTCTTCAAGAGTCTGTTGTTCCTTGGCTCCGGGGCGGTGCTGAATGCAACGGGGGAACGGGACATGGAACACCTGGGGGGCTTGATTCATCGCATGCCGGTCACCGCGGTGGCATTCCTCGCCGGATGCATCGCCATATCCGCGCTGCCGCCTTTCAACGGGTTCGTCTCCGAATGGCTCACGTTTCAGGCGATCCTTGTCAGTCCGCAACTGCCACAGTGGATTCCGAGACTCCTGGTGCCTGCCATTGGGGCTACGCTTGCCTGTTCAGCGGCGCTTGCGGCGGCTTGTTTCGTCAAAGCGTTCGGGATGACGTTCCTGGGCCGGCCACGTTCGGACGCTGCCAGGGCCGCAAGCGAGACGGATCGCTGGTCTCAAAGCGCAATGCTGGCGCTCGCCGGTCTTTGTCTACTCGCCGGAATACTTCCGGGCTTCGTGATCGACGGCCTTGCCCCCGTGACACAGATGCTCGTTGGTGCGCGTCTTGCGCCGCAGTCCACCCAGCCCTGGTTGCGGATCATTCCCATCGATCCGGCGCGCAGCGCGTACAACGGCGCGCTCGTATTCGTCATGATCCTGATCGCAGCCGCCGCAACGGCTTTTGTGGTCCGCCGGCTTGCCTCAAATTCGCTACGACGATCCCCGGCGTGGGACTGCGGATTCCCGGACTCAAGCCCCGCGACCCAGTACACGGCCGGGAGCTTCGCGCAGCCCATCCGACGCGTGTTCGGAAGCGTCGTCTTTCGCGCGCGGGAGCACGTCGTCATGGCGAAACCCGGTGAAATTTCCACGGCCAGACTGCACGTCGAACTTCACGATACGATCTGGGAAACGCTCTACCTGCCCATCATTCGCGTAGTCGACGTGATGGCCGATCGCCTGAACCGCCTACAGTTTCTGACCATTCGCACGTATTTGACGATCGTGTTCGCAGCGCTGATTTTGCTGCTGATGATTGTTGGAGCATGGCGATGACTCACGAGTGGCTCACACAGCTCGCGCAGGCCGCCCTGGTGCTCGGGCTCGCACCGCTCTTATCTGGCGTGACGCGCAAGATCAGGGCCCGGCTCCTTCGCCGACAGGGTCCGTCCCTCGTTCAGCCGTATCGTGACCTGTTGAAACTGATCCGCAAAGAGGCTGTGATCGCCGAGAACGCGTCGTGGCTGTTTCGTGCCGCACCTTATGTCATCTTTGCCACGACGTGGGTAGCTGCCGCGCTTGTACCCACATTTGCGACGGGCCTCATGTTGAGTGCATCCGCAGATCTCATCGTGATCGTCGCGCTCCTCGGTACCGCGCGCTTCCTGCTCGCGCTCGCCGGACTCGATGTCGGAACGAGTTTTGGCGGGATCGGATCAAGCCGCGAAATGATGTTCGCCTCACTCGCCGAGCCGGCTATGCTGATGGCGGTCTTCACCCTCTCACTATTCGCGGGTTCAACTGAGCTCTCCTCGATCTCAGCCTACATGCTAGGACCCAACGCCGGTGTCAGTATTTCTCTCGCGCTCGCGCTCGTGGCGCTAGTCATCGTCACCATCGGGGAAAACGCCCGCATTCCGGTCGACAACCCCGCGACGCATCTGGAGCTGACGATGGTGCACGAGGCCATGATTCTCGAATACTCTGGCCGGCACCTGGCGGTGATCGAGGCGGCCGCCTCATTGAAGCTTCTCCTCTACCTGTCTCTGATCGCGTGCGTTTTTATTCCGTGGGGAACGGCTCTCTCCGGCGCTGGCGTCCTCGCGTACGCGATCGGACTCGGCGCCTACGCGATCAAGCTCGCGGCGCTGGCATTCCTGTTGGTCATGTTCGAGACGGCCACCGCCAAGATGCGGGTATTTCGTGTTCCGGAGTTCCTCGGCGTGGCGCTCATGCTGGGGCTTCTGGGCACGATCATGCTGTTCGTCTCCCGGGTGTCGCGATGACTCCTCTCGATAGCGATATCGCCCATCTCCTGGCGGGCTCCTTGGTCCTCGTGAGCTTCGTGCTGCTGTATCAGGATCGCATGTTCGCACTGCTTAATTTCTTTGCGGTCCACGCGTGCGTCTTGGCGCTCAGCGTCGGCTGGCAGGCCTATCTGCAGCGCGCGCCACATCTCTTCATTACCGCTCTGATCGCCCTGCTGTTCAAAGGCGTGATCATCCCCGTCGCCCTGCATCGAATCGTCGTGCGGCTGGGGATTCACCGCACTATTGAAAGCGTCGTGAGCATCGGGCCAACGATGCTGTTCGGCATGGCTCTCGTTGCGCTCTCGGTCGTTGTCATGCTCCCAGTGACCCAATCCGCCGGCGCATTCGTCAGGGAGGATCTCGCCTTCGCACTGTCGGTCGTGCTCCTGGGATTCCTGATGATGGTGACGCGCCGCAACGCCGTGAGCCAGGTCATCGGATTCATGTCGCTGGAGAATGGACTCGTGCTCGCTGCGACCGGCGCGCGCGGCATGCCACTCGTCGTCGAGATCAGCGTCGGGTTCTCCGTCCTCATCGCCTTTCTCGTCGTGGGGATTTTCCTGTTCCGCATCCGGGAACGATTCGACACGGTCGAACTGCAGGCACTCGACATGTCGCGCGGCGAATCGGCATGAGTGTGTCCGTCGGATCGGTGGCACTCGCGGGACTGCTCGGCACGCCTGCTTTCGGTGCCCTGCTTCTTGCGGCAATTCCGTCATACCGGGTCGCGGCGGCCCTCAACATGGCCTTATGCGCGCTTACGCTGGTCTGTGCGGGGCTTCTCTACTCGCACCGGCCGGAGCGTTCGCTCTACCTCCTCGTCGATGACGTCAACACGATCTTTCTTATCATCGGTGCGCTGGTGGGTTTCACGACGAGCGTGTTCAGCGCCGGCTACATCGCGCACGAGGTGCAATCGCGCAAGCTCAGATCGCGGGATCTGCGCTTCTATCACGCCCTGTACCAGTTTCTGATGTTTGCGATGGATCTTGCTTTGGTGTCAAACAACATCGGACTCATGTGGGTAGGGGTCGAGCTCGCAACGCTCACGACAGTCGTGATGGTGGGCATCTACCGCACCAACGCGGCACTGGAGGCGGCTTGGAAATATTTCATTCTAGGTTCGGTTGGCATTGGCCTTGCCCTCTTCGGCACGATCCTCGTGTACCTCGCCGGGCAAGAGCACCTGGGCGAAGGCATGCCGGCCATGGCCTGGGACCGACTCGCGGCCCACTCAGCGGGCTTCGATCCGGCGCTGCTCAACCTGTCGTTCGTATTTCTGTTGCTCGGCTATGGCACAAAAGTTGGTCTCGTGCCGGTGCATGCGTGGCTTCCCGATGCGCACGCGGAGGGCCCTACGCCCATCTCTGCCGTACTTTCGGGCTTGCTACTCAATGTCGCGCTGTTCGCGCTGTTGCGCTTCAGGCTGATCATGGCGGGGAACTCCGCCGTCCTCTCGCCCGGCCCGATGATGGTTACGATGGGCGCGCTCTCGCTCGTCTTTGCCGGCTTCATGATCTACCGCCGGCGCGACATCAAGCGCATGTTCGCGTACTCATCGATCGAGCACATGGGGATCATCACACTGGCGTTCGGACTCGGAGGGCCGCTCGCGAATTTCGCTGGCCTCCTGCACATGGCCATGCACAGTCTGACGAAATCCGCGATCTTCTTTGGCGTGGGATACATCTCCCAGCTTGAGGGGACACAGCGCATCGCGGACATTCGGGGGCTGACCCACAGTCAGCCACTCCTGGGATGGTTACTGGTGGTCGGCGTCGTCGCGATCGCCGGGTTGCCGCCGTTCGGCATCTTCACAAGCGAGTTTCTGCTCGTGACGTCTACGTTTGCCCGCTCACCGTGGCTGGCCATTCTGTTAGTCGTCGGCCTCATGATTGCATTCAGCGCGCTCGCGCTCCGGCTTCATGGGCTCGCCTTCGGAAAGACCGACAAGCACCATACGCTGCCCGCCTGGCGTCTCATACCCATGGCTCTGCAGCTGGGTCTGGTCGCAACCGCCGGCGTCTATCTGCCGGGCGCCGTCGTCGAGTGGTTCCGTCATGTAGCCGATCAGCTCGGGTAGGAACTTCGATGCTCAAAGCTCTGTTCGCAGATCTCTTACCCGTCGCTTCACATCGCGGGTGGCCGCGTGTGGAAGCTGATGCTGGAGTGTGGCGTGGCATCGGGGAGGCTCTGCGCGAAGGAAAGCTCGATCTGCTCGGGCTCTGGGGTGATGAGGCAGCCGTGCATTGCGCGCTGTATGAGCCCGCGACGCGGGACATGAGCAGCGCATCGATCAAGGTGAGCGCCGGCGGCAAGGTCCCGTCTCTCGCGGTTTTTCACGCGCCCGCATCACGCCTGGAACGGGCGATTGCCGACCTGTTCGGCTTCGAGATGGTGGGGCTTCCCGATCCGCGGCCTTGGCTCGACCACGGACGCTGGGCTGTGCGCTCACCACTGGCCGAGCGCGCGCCCGGGCCCGAGCCGCCTCGTTACGCATTCCTCGCTGCGGAAGGTCCGAGCCTGCATCAGATCCCGGTCGGTCCGGTACACGCGGGAATCATCGAGCCCGGTCATTTTCGGTTCACGGCAAGTGGTGAGACGGTCGTCCGGCTCGAAGAGCGTTTGGGATACACGCACAAGGGCGTCGAGAAACTACTGTGCGGAAAGACGATCGATGAGGCCGCACGACTTGCCGCGCGCGTGTCCGGTGACAGTACGGTCGCCTATGCGTTTGCCTACGCTCGAGCTGTGGAAACGGCGCTCGAGTTCTGCCCGCCGCCGCGCGCGCTGTGGCTGCGCGCAGTGATGGCAGAACTCGAACGAATTGCGAATCACTTGGGTGACATCGGGGCCATCTGCAACGATGCCGCCTTCTCGATGATGCACGCAGAGTGCGCCATCCTGCGCGAGGAAACGCTGCGCACCTGTGCGGTGGCGTTTGGGCACCGACTGATGATGGATTGTATCGTTCCCGGTGGAGTTACGGCGCATCTCGCCTCTGCCGGCCACGATGCGATCCTCTCGCTGGCTCAACACCTCCGCCAGCAGTTCCCTGAGCTGATTGAGCTCTACGAAAACACGGCGTCGCTTCAAGACCGCACCGTCGGCACCGGGGTAGTCACTACCATGCTCGCCGCGCAATTCGCGGCGGCCGGTTATGTTGGCCGCGCGTCTGGACGCGCTTTTGATACGCGCGTTTGTCGACCGTATCCTCCTTATGATGTCGAGCCGATGGACATGGTGGGGCGCAACGAAGGGGATGTCGATGCGCGGGTGTGGATCCGCATGCTCGAGATTCAGCGCAGCCTCGACTGGCTCGAAGCGGCGCTCGCTTCGCTTCCGAACGGGCCTACGCACCTTCCGGTCATCGCCGGACCCACTGTGAGCGTCGAAGGCACAGCCCTCGTGGAGGGGTTTCGGGGCGACGTGCTCGCCTATGTACGGATCGGACCCGACCTGTGCATCGAGCGATGTCACCTGCGCGATCCGTCGTGGTTTCTGTGGCCTCTACTGGAGGCGGCGATTGAGGGTAACATCGTCGCCGACTTCCCCCTGTGTAATAAGTCGTTCAACTGCTCGTATTCCGGCCACGATCTGTAGTCCGGCGCACAATCTGTAGCCAATCACGGAGTAGACGATCATGCGCAGGCGCCTGTTCAAAAATCTGGTCACGTCACCGAGTACGGAGCCCGTCAGTGAAAAGGAACCTGCGGTGCTCGACGCCGCGGGCGCGGCGCTTCGCGGCGCCATCGCACGGCGCTTGGGACGGAGCCTGGCAATCCGCGAAGTTGATTCGGGGTCGTGCAACGGTTGCGAACTCGAGATTCACGCACTAAGTAACGCCTTTTACGACGTCGAACGATTCGGCATCCGCTTCGTGGCCTCGCCGCGCCACGCCGACGTGCTGCTCGTAACGGGCCCCGTCACGCACAATATGCGCGAAGCGCTCGAGCGCACCTACGCTGCAACTCCAGCGCCCAAGTGGGTCGTTGCGGTGGGGGACTGCGGGGCCGGGTGCGGAGTGTTCGCCAATAGCTATGCCTGCGTGGGTGCGGTCTCGAAGGTACTTCCGGTCGACCTCGTGATTCGAGGCTGCCCGCCCACTCCCACGGACCTGCTGCAGGGACTGCTCTGGCTCATCAGTGACTCGGCCGCACGCGTGGCCACCGATGCGTCGCGTCCATGAGTCACGCGGCGTTCATGAGCGCCGTTCGATCATCAGTTTCTTAATCTCTGCAATGGCGCGGGCGGAGTTAAGATCCTTGGGACACGCTTCGGTGCAATTCGTGATCGTATGGCAGCGATACAGACGGAACGGGTCCTCGAGCGCATCGAGCCGCTCACCGCTGGCACGTTCATGAAGAACCTGTTCTTTCTCGGCACAGACGCGGTTCTGCACTTAACCGGCGGACGCAACCGCGGACGTCTGGGCGTCCTCGTGCACCTGCTTCTCGGAGCTTGAGTCATGGCCGGAACCCCTTTTGACCTGCAGTTGCTGAACCTCTGTGCCGCGCTGCTGCTGCTGCTGTCGTTTGCGATGCTCGCGCAGCGGCGCATCGTGACGCTCGTCAATCTGCTCGCCATACAGGGTGCGTTGTTGTTCGTGGCGACGCTCCTCCTCGCCTGGCGCACAGGCGAGCATCACCTGTATCTGTCTGCTGCACTGACCCTCGCGCTCAAGGTCGTGTTCCTGCCCTGGCTTCTGCACCGGCTCATCCGCCGCCTGCAGGTCTACTGGGACACCGAGCCGCTGCTCAACATTTCGGGCACGATGCTCGTCGGTCTGCTCGTCGTCATCTTTGCCTTCGGTCTGGCACAGCCGATCTCCGCGCTCGCCAGCACCGCCGCGCGAAATTCAATCGGCATCGCTGTGGCCGTGATCCTGCTCTCCTTCGTCACGATGATTACGCGGCGCAAGGCGATGTCGCAGGTGGTTGGTTTTCTCTCGATGGAGAACGGACTATTCTTCGGCGCGATGAGCGCCACTTACGGCATGCCGATGATCATTGAGTTCGGGGTGGCGCTCGATGTGCTCGTCGCCGTGCTTGTCCTCGGCATCTTCTTATTCCAGATCCGCGAGCAGTTCGACAGTCTCGATTTGCATCATCTCGAACTGCTCAACGAGAGGCAGTCGGTCGATGAGAACAAGTCCCTCAACCTGACCCGTTCCCTCGACGAGACCCGATAAATGGAGCTCCTGCCGGTGCTTTCGCTATTCCCCCTTGGCGGTGCGTTCGTCCTCGGCGTCTTCGGAGCGCGCCACTTCTGGCCGAGTGCAGGAGCCTCCGCGCCGACTGCGCGGACTGCGGATCCTGACACGCCGTGCCTGGGACTCGAGGACCTGTTTCCTGTAGCCGCACGCACACAGCGTGCGATGGCAGATCGCTCGAGATTGCGTTCGACCGATCCGGACACTTGCTCGTGGCTGCGCCACGCGGCACACGCGCGATGCGTGAGGCACGCGGTGGCTCATGCGCCCGTGGGCATGAACACGGTGCACCCCATTCGGGTAAGACAATCCGTCGCCTGCAGTGGCCGGCGACAGCCTTAAGGCTGCGTCCGACCCTTCACAGCCCGGTGGCCCCTCGAGACCAAAGCGATGAGAGACATCAACGCGTCTGGGCAAAGTTATCCGCCGACGCTCGTTGTCGACGCCAACGGCAAGGCCGCGACGCAACTCGCCGATCAGTTGAGTCGCAGCGGCTTCTCCGCCGATGTCGCCACAGATTGGTCGACGGCGCACGCCGCAGCCCGCGCCCGGCACTACGGGTCACTCGTAATGGTTGTCGATCCGAGTCTGCCGGTCGATCTGGAATGCCTCGCTCGCCTTCGCGGGACATCACCTCGCACGTGGATCATCGTGGTCAGCGCGGCCACGCAGCCCAAGGTGCAGCGAGAGGTCCTGCATTGCGGAGCGGACTCGCTGCTCACTGCTCCGTTTTCGATGCAGGAGCTAACCTCCCGCCTGTTGGCGTTCTCGCGACGTCCGCGGCTGCGATGACATCGATCCTGTGGCCGAACTCAATCATGCGCTCACCGTGAATTGCCGGACGCCGCCGCTGCTGACAATCGAGAGCCCTTTCCCAGAGCCACGCAGCATGCTGCGCCTCCTGGAAGTGCCTGACATTTGCCAGAAGTCGCTGTGGGAGCGCCTGTTCGATGGAACCTACGACAGGCCGTTCATCGTCGATAGTGGCTCGAGGCGGTACCTGCATTTCGACCTGGACGCCGTGCAGAGCGCCATGCATCTGGAGTATCCGGACAGACTGTGTCTCGCCTACACGCGCAAGATGATGGCGTTCCTTCTATTCAATCATGCCCCTGAGCGCATCCTGTTGCTCGGGTTGGGCGGCGGCTCGCTGGCGAAATTTTGTTACCGGCGTCTGCCCTGCTCCGCCGTCACGGCCGTCGAAGTGAATCCCGATGTCATCGCGCTCCGCGAGGAATTCCAGATTCCAGCGGACAATGACCGCTTTCGCGTGATCCGTGCCGATGGCGCGGCCTACGTATCCGAGCTCCCGCCTTGCAAGGATGTAATCCTAACGGATGCCTGTGATCGCGCGGGGATTGCGCCGGAGCTCGACTCCATCGAGTTTTACCAGAATGCCCGCCGTTGCCTTTCCCATGAAGGCGTGTTAGTCATCAATGTGTGTGGCGACTTGCGATGCCGCGCCGAGCACTTGCTGAAGTTACGCGCTGTATTTGGTGATGACTTCATGGCGTTGCAGGTGCGAGCGGACGGCAATGTCATCGTGTTTGCATTCAAGGAATGTCACCCCAAGATCGACTGGCAGCACCTTGAGACCACTGCGGTCGACCTCGAAGGTAGATTTGACCTGAACTTTCCGAGATTTGTGCGGCGCCTCGCGCTCGACTGGAAGCTGCGCAGATGGCAGCAGCAATTCGCTTGAGGTCGCAGTCCGGCGAATGGCCGCCGATACCAACATGGGTAAAGGCTAAGTACTACCAGATGCTTGCTCCTGGGAGTGTAAAGCGCACGCAGGTTGACATAGTCGTCAATGGTGCCCCTTTCGCGACAGTTCCAGGAATAGAGGTTTTCTAGCTGAGCCAGTGCCATCAGTGCGTCAGAGGCGCCGGTCGTGCGGCCATCAGGCGGTCGGTTTCTCTCTTCACCACGCTATAGCACTCGCAGGACAGCTTTTCCAGCCGTGGCCGGTCCAGCACCGTGATCAGTTCCCCGCTGTAGCGGATGGCGCCGAGCCTTTGCAACTTGCCGGCGGCTTCGATAACGTCCTCAGGGCGCATGCCAAGTATGCTGGCGATGAACTCCTGGGTCATGGTCATCTGGTTGGACGACAAGCGATCGAGGGACCGCAGCAGCCAGCGACACAGTTGTTGGTCTGCCGAGTGATGTCCCGTGCAGAATACAGTCTGAGCCATCTGCGCGATCAGAGCTTGCGTGTAGCGCAGCAGTAAAATCTTCATCTCGCCGTTGCGCTCAAACTCTACCTTGAGCTGCTGTCCCATCATTCGGTAGGCGTGACCGGCGCTCTGCACGATCGCTCGGCGAGGTGTGGTCGCTCCTCCCATAATGAGAGAGACGCCGACAAGACCTTCATTGCCCACCATCGAGATTTTCGCCGATAGGCCATCAGCCCTCAAGGACTGCAGCGATACGACGCAATCGATCGGAAAGTAAACGTGAGCCGCGGTGTCGACGGATTCGTACAAGACTGTGCCCAACGCCATCGGAATGAGCTGCAGCTGGGGATAGACTCGCTC
>Ga0182024_10013947_pt1 | contig 15589 bp, 14 predicted proteins | sample P32metaG_FD_120480 | JGI IMG/M metagenome (GOLD analysis project Ga0182024, IMG submission 120480) | Permafrost microbial communities from Stordalen Mire, Sweden - P3-2 metaG (Illumina Assembly) | ecosystem: Environmental > Terrestrial > Soil > Wetlands > Permafrost | place: Sweden: Stordalen... | reverse complement strand
TGGCTGGGCCGGGGATGGCTGCTTAACGTCAAGCGCTGGCTGGGCCGGGGATGGCTGCTTAACGACCTCCGGCGCCGGAGCATCAGGCGCGGCTTGAGCCCAGGCGTAACCCGAGGTAGCCGCTGCGATGAAGATCCATCTCACCAGACATCTCACAGAATCCCATCGGTATGTTCGCGCCGATTCTGAATAGGACCAGCGGTATAGTAGAGCTTTCGCATGAAGATCATCTCTGAGGCGCCATGTCGCGTGGATCTGGCCGGCGGTACTCTAGACATTTGGCCCTTGTATTTGTATCATCCGGGCGCGGTGACGCTGAATTTTGCGGTGGACCGCTGGACGCGCTGCGTGATCGAGCCGAGGGAGGGGCCGGAGATTCGATTGCGATCCGGAGATTTGGAAGCCGAAGAGACATTTGGGTGCTTCGACGAAATGCGAGCCGCCGACCGGCCGCGCTTGCCGCTGGTTACTTACTTACTGCGGTTTTTCGAGCCGCGCCTGGGACTGGCCGTGCATACCGATTCGGAGGCGCCCGCCGGAGCGGGGATCTCGGGATCGTCGGCGCTGATCATTGCGGTAGCGAGCGCGCTGAACCGTCTGACCGGCGCGCGCCACAGTATCGAAAAACTACGGGAGATCGCCCAAAACGTGGAGGCGCAGATCATTGGCGTGCCGACTGGAGCGCAGGATTATTATCCGGCGATGTACGGCGGGGTCAACGCCATCGAACTTGGAGCGGGCGGCATCCGGCGGGTCGCGATCGCGATCGACGTCGACGATTTTAACGAGCGTATTGTGCTGGCCTACACGGGAGTGCCGCGCAACTCCGGCATCAACAACTGGGAAGTGACCAAAGCCTATATCGATGGAAACCGGGATGTCCGGCGGAACTTCGAGCAGATTACCTCGATTGCCTGCGCGATGCGCCGGGCGCTGGAGAAGCCCGATTGGAAGGAGACGGGCCGCTTGCTGCGCGAGGAATGGTCGCACCGGCGGAAGAATGCGCCGGGAATCTCGACGCCCTTTATCGACCAACTGGTAAAAACCGCGCGGCGGGCGGGAGCGGCGGGGGCGAAGGTGTGCGGAGCGGGTGGCGGCGGCTGCGTATTCTTTCTGGTGGAACGCGGCGCGAAGGACAAAGTTTCTCGCGCTTTAGAAAAGGCCGGGGCGGAAATTTTGCCGGTGAAGGTGGCGACCCACGGCGTTAAAGTTCGCGTGGCGCGGAGCATATAAATAAATGCCGTTACTGGCAGCGATTCTGCGAGGAGAGCCGGCCGGAGAACTCGATGCCGCCGCGTTGGAAATGGCGGCCATTGAGCGGCCCGACCTCGACCCGGCGCCGTATCTGGAGACTCTGAATCAGCTCGCCTCCGAGATTGCTACCCGTTTGGGCCGTGGATACGATGGCCCCAAGTTCGTACGCGTCGCCAACGATTACCTGTTCGAGGAGTGGGGTTTCCGCGGGAATGAATCGGAGTATTACGATCCACGCAACAGTTGCCTGGACGCCGTGCTGGATCGACGGATCGGGATTCCGATTACGCTATCGGTGATTTACATCGAGGTGGCGCGCCGGCTGGGGCAGCCGGTGTTTGGAATCGGGTTGCCGGGCCATTTCATCGTGCAATATAACGACGGCAATTATTCCACGTTCGCCGATCCGTTCCATGGCGGCAAACTGCTGTCTGAAGACGACTGCCGGGTGCTGGCGCGCGAGGTGGGAGTGGATATTTCCGCCGAGCCTTCCACGCTGCAGCCGGTCAGCAACCGGTACATCCTGGTCAGGATGCTGAACAATCTGCGGTCCTCCTATTTCCGGTCGAAGAACTATAGAAAAGCGACGCAGGCGCTCGATCCGCTGGTCGAAGCGTTCCCGGCGAACGCGGAGTATTACAAAGCTCGGGGAGTGGCGCACCTGCAACTGCGCGAGTTTCGGGCCGCCAAAGCCGACCTGGAGAAGTATCTGAAATGCGCGCCCGAAGCGGAGGATAAACCAGAGGTGACCCGGCAACTGGAGGCGATTCACCGCTGGCTGGGGCGGTTGAATTGAGGGGAACAGGAGACAGGAGGCAGAAGACAGGAGTCAGGAGTCAGAAGATAGGAGACAGAAGACAGTCTGTCCTAAGAGACCGCCGAGCGTCGTCGGATCGCGATCATGACCGCAATCGCCACAGCCGCGAGCGGCAAGCCTGACTTCGGTTCTGGCACGGGCGACACAGGATCGCCGAGGACATCGAATGCCGGCGTGATGTCGTCGTGTAGGGTCCAGCCAGTCCCGTTGTTAGTTGCTACCGTGCCCGAGTAGTTATCAGGAAAGGCAGGATTGTTGGAAGTACCCTTGTTGTCACCCCAATAGTCGACCGTGGCCGGATCGGTTGCCTGGGCGATTACCCAATATTGCTCGCCCGCGGCCAGAAGCACGGTCTGCGTGGGCGTAACCGTCACCAGAGTACAACAGTTTTCCGGAACACTGCTTACAGTCCAGCTCTCGATCGTCGCCCCGGGCAAGCCGCTACTATCGGAAACCAAGGTAATCATTACGGAATCGTCTCCGGTCAGGCCCGGGTTGAATAGTCCAAGATCGAGCTGAGTCAGGTCGTAGTTGGCCGACGCTACAAAAGGCGCCGCGGTATAGAGACTGGTTGTTGCCGACCACGCATCGGTGGTGTTATAAGAGGCCGGCGAATCCGAAAAAACGACATCGGCTGACGCTGGCAGCGATGCGAATACGAGAAGAGCTCCAAACACTAGGCGAGCTACCATTTGCTGCGTCCTTCTGGTTGGCATGTGTGTGTACTTGTATATCATCACTGACGCCACATTTGCAAGAAAAAACTATGGAGTGGTGTTAGTCGGCGACGTCCGTCAATATAGCCGCACGCCGCGCGGGCCGGGCTGACGGGTCATATGAACCGTGTCGCGGAAGCTGACATTGTTGGGATTCAGGGTCATAACCAGCGTGTGGGTCCGGTAGCCGTCGCCGAAGAAGCGGACGCCTTGCAGCAAGTTTCCGGGCGTAACACCGCAGGCGGCGAAAATGATCTGCTTGCCGGGGGCGAGATCCTCGGCGCGGTAGACTCGATGCGGGTCCTCGATGCCCATGCGCTGCATGCGGCGCTCCAGCTCGGTATTGTCGACCACCAGGCGGCCGACCATTTCGCCATGCAGGCAGCGCATTGCGGCAGCGGTAATAACACCTTCGGGCGCACCCCCGATTCCCATCACGGCGTGGACACCGGCTCCCCGCACCGCGGCCGCGATACCGGCCGAAAGATCGCCGTCGCCGATGAGGCGGATACGCGCTCCCGCTTTTCGTATAGCGCCGATCAGTTTCTCATGGCGCGGGCGGTCGAGAACCATAACCACCAGATCTTCCACCGGCCGATCGAGGCAATTGGCAATGGCCTGGAGGGTCTCCTCCGGCGGCGCATCGATATCCAGCGCACCCTGGCAGGCCGGGCCGGCGATGATCTTATCCATATAGCAATCGGGTGCATGGAGCAATCCACCAGCCTCGGAAGCCGCGAGTACAGCCATCGAATTAGCGGCGCCGGTGGCGCACAGGTTGGTCCCTTCCAGGGGATCGACGGCGATGTCGATAGCGGGATAGTCGAAGCCATCGCGCGGCCGAGCGCCGACATGTTCGCCGATGTACAGCATGGGGGCTTCGTCGCGCTCGCCTTCTCCGATGACGATGTTGCCGGCGATGGGGACGTTCTCGAAGGCTTCCCGCATGGCTTGGACAGCGGCGTGGTCCGATCCGGGGCGGTCGTCTTGGCCCATTGTGCGGGCAGCAGCGACGGCGGCCGCCTCAACCACGCGCGCCAGCTCGAAAGCCAGTTGCTGATCGACGTTAGCCGATAGCTTCGTCCGGTCCTCGTTGTCGGTGCTCCGCGCCGTTGCCATCGGCCCTCCGTCGGTGGTTTATGCTACCTGTTGCAAGACGCCACGATCATAGCAGGTCCTTGGCGCACCAAATCGCTTCTCAAATATCAAATCGATAGCCGATGATCATCTTGATAATCAAGTGCTCGGTGCCGGCGGTCAGGCCGACGCCGACGCCAAAGTTGAATTCCCATTTCGGAGAAACGTTCAGGTCGATAACCGGGAAGAGCTGGTGCTGCTGGTCATGTAGCGGGTCGAATCCCGTGATCGGGCCCAAAGCGCCGTAGTATTCAAAGCCGCCGTTGATTTGCTTGGTGAAGTCGTACCCGACCTTGAAGTCCGGCGAAAATTCGAAGCCGAGCTTGATGTCCGGCCCCTGCAAAGCGCGGTCGATGGCGGGGTTGAAAGAAAGATACCAGCGGGCGATTTGCTTGTCGATGATCGGACGGATTTCCCAATCCCAGAGCGCGGTCGAGTACGGCCGCCGCTGATAGCCGATCTCGTTCGAGATACTGACTCCGACCGGCCATTTCCAGGATTCGGGAATTCGAAAGCGCGGCCGGATATGAGTGCCCACCCAGTCCCAACCAACTCCACTCTGCGCGCTGGTGAAGATGTACAAGCCGGTTTCAAACCAATCCGTGAAGCCGTGGGTGATTTCGAGCGTTTCGTGCAGCTGGTGATTGTCCGGATAGAGGCCATTTTGAGAAGTCTTGAATCCCTGGACTGTGAAGTTGCTGTGCAGCTCGAACATGGTTTGATTCGGCGCGACGGTCTCGGAGGGATAGACCTGGATCTCGTAATTGTTCTGGCACAACAGCGGGAGACACGCGAATAGAAGCAGCGCGAGGCTTCGCATTTAAACTTTCGAATGTAGCATGAACGAAGCGGGTTTGGCGGTCTTACGGGCGACCCGCTACAGTGGAGTTTGACTGGTTTATATCCACTCTTGATGGGCCTGGTGTTGCTCACGCTAGCGGGGGCAGCGGTGGGGATAAAACTGGCCGAGACGCCGTCCATCTCCCAGAGGGTTTTGCCGTTCAGTGGAGGCATGCTGGTGGGCATCGCGCTGTTCTGGATTCTTCCAGAGATCGCACAGCATCAAAGCTGGTTAGGAGCAGGCTGGTTGGGAGCGAGCACCGGCCTGGCGATTGGGTTTGCGCTGTTATGGCTCATCGATCACTTCGTTTATCCCGTTTGTCCCTCCTGTTCGCATACCCACGACCATGAAGGCTGCAGTGAGAGCCTGCACGGTTTCGCGGCGCCGCTGCTGATCGCATCCGGACTTCATAGCTTTTTTGACGGCTGGAGTCTGGCAGTCTCCCAAGCCAAGGGTTTCGAGGATCTGAAGGTCGCCTTCCTGCTGGGCATTAGCGCCCACAAGTTACCAGAGGGTCTGGCGTTGGGCGCGCTTTTGGCGGCCGCTCTGGGAACAGCGCGAAAGGCCATGCTGGGGGCGGCCGCGGCTCAACTGACGATGCTCGCCGGAGGGGCGCTGGCGATGGTGCTTGCGCCTCGACTGGGCACGAACTGGACCATCGGATTCTTGTCGGTAGCCGCCGGCGCCTTCGTGTACCTGGGCTATCACGCTATCGAGAGCGAATATCGGCGCAGAGGGATCGCGACGTCGGTAGTGCCGGCGTTGACTGGCGCGGTGGGGGCGGCGGCATTGCGGTCGCTTGTGCCGGGCATATAGAAGAGCTTTCGATTAGAAGGTGACCCGCACGCCGATTTGCGCGGCAAACGGAATCCCCACGGTCGTTCCCGGTCCGAAGAAATCCCCTAACGCGCCGGCCGGTACGCGCAACTGATTCAAGCTGGTGATGGGCTGCGTCTGGGTGCACGCCGCATTGAGACAGAACGCGGTAACGTTGCTCAGATTGTTTACCGGCATCGGAAACGCGGCAACATTAGTTACATAATTGGCGCCGGGATTATTGCGATTGAACAAGTTGAAGAACTCGACGAACGGGTTGATCAGCCAGCGATCGCCGGCTTTGATGGGGCGGCTCACGCGCAGGTCCACTTGAATATAAGGCGTGCCCCGGAATTGATCGAGCGTGGTTTGAACGCCATTCACTACCGCCCGGTCGTCCACTGCATCGCCCAAGCCGTTCACATCCGCGGGGGTCGTCAACGTGAAGGGCCGGGCGCTTTCGGCTTGCGCCAGCGTGGTCAGCTCGAAGCCGCCCGGGATGTGGAACGCGCCCGCAACCACGAAACGCGATGTCACATCTTCCCCGGATGGGCCGTAATTGCCCTTGGCAAACGCGTTGAGTGGATTGCAGACGCCGTTCACGTAATCGAACAGCTCGCCCAGCACGCATCCCCAGGTCTCGGCACTGGAGAGCGTGTAACTCATCGTCAGGTTGAGCCAGGGAGAAACATTTGCCTGCAAGCGTACGGAGAGTCCGTCATAGCGGGAGCGATTATCCGATCGAAATACGCTGATGTTGGGAACATACTGCTGCTGTGTCGCCACGTCTTGCGCGTACAGAGGCGAGAACAGCGTGTATCCGGCCTCATAGTCGTAGCGCCGGTATGCGTGGACACCCTCTTCATGGGTCCAATCGGCGCTGAGAATCCAGTTCGGATTAAAGGCGTGCTGCATGCCGGCAGTGATGTGGATCGCGTACGGCGTCTTATATCCCGGATCGATCAGCGCGCCCGCGCCTCCGTTGGCGGCTCCAGAAAGGCAGCCGGGATCGCCCGGATTAACGCAGCGCCCAGTTGGCTCATTGACCGCTTGGAAAGCCGTCACCCAGCCGTTCTGCGCCAGATCGTTATAAAAAAGGCCGAAGCCCGCGCGCAGGACGCTCTTCCCGGAATCCGACAGCCGGTAAGCGATGCCCAGCCGGGGAGCGAAGGCGGCGCGGTAATCATGCGGCACGGCGGGATGAGCAAAAAGCGGAATTTGAAGAGCCTCGAGCATAAGCAGCGCCGGATTATCCCACTGAGAACGCCCCGAAGCGGTAAAGAGTCCAAACGTTGTGTCGTAGCGGAGGCCGTAATTCACCGTGAGGCGCGGCGTGATACGCCAGGAATCCTGCACATAAACACCCAGCCGCTGCACATTCTGTGAAAAGCTGCCGTTACCGTTTGGCGTGCTGGTGCAAGTGGTGCCGGGCGTTACCTGGAGCCCTGCCGTTGGCGTGCAATTCAGGTCCACACTGAATTGTGCCGGATTATTCAGATACGCGGCGGGATCCTGCGCAAAGACGGTAAGGTTCTCGGCATTCGCCGAAAGCGCCCCGCTGAGCACTGGCTCGTGAATGAAGTCGACCCCAAAGCTGGGCGCATGTTTAGCGGAAGAATGGCTCACGACGTAGCGCAGCTGGTATTTTTCCTGATTGCGCAAAATGGGGAAAGCGGTGATGGGCGTGATGAACTGATTGTCGCCGAAGGTTTCAAAGCCGGAGATGGTTTGAGAAGTGGAGCTGAACGGAAACGCGAGGGCAAATCCGAGACTGGAGTCGCGAGCCTCGGTCATGTGCAAATAGCTGGCGTCAAATGTGAACGAGCCAATCCAGGTGGGATTAAAGATGTACTGGTGGCCCAATACCAGATTCATATAGTTGGAATGCCAATTGGCTCCGGTGGAGGGCAGCGCCGCCTGCTGAACGAGAAAGCTATTGGTTGTGTAATTGTCGATCGCCGCGCGCAGGAACCACTGAGAACGCGAGGATTGCGACCAGTCGAGGCGCGTAAAAGGCAGATAATCCCGAAACGGAATCTTCACGAAATTCGGAACCTGAATAGAAGGTGCCCCCGGAATCAGGCCTTCGGATGCCAGGGACGCCAATGCGTTGAACTGCGTAAGACTCGCGGGGCTGTAAGCGATGCTGGCGTCTTCGTGAACATACTCCATCGCTGAATAGAAAAAGAGCTTGTCTTTCTTAAGCGCGCCGCCCACGGAGGAGATGTAGTTCTGGCGCGAAAAAGGTTGTTTGGGGAGCGGAGCCGGGTTCTCAATCGGGAATCGCGCGTTCAGAGCGGCGGCACGCTCGTAGAATGCTTCATCGCCGTGCCACTCATTGGCGCCGCGCTTGGTGGTGATCACCACGGCCCCACCAACCGTCCGTCCGGTGTCGGCATCTTCCTGCGCTGTGCGGACCGCGAATTCCTGGATCACGTCGGGCGAAAAGTTCTGGAGGAACCCGCCGATGTAATCGTCGGAATTATCGCCGCCGTCGACCGACAACACGTCGTTCAGGCCTGAGCTTCCGCCGAAAGAGACGGCGGTGATGCGCGCCTTGGTCGGATCGGATGGCTCGACCGGCTCGGTGCCCGGTACCAGATAGGCGATGTTTGCAAAACTGCGGGCCGCCAGCGGGAATGTCTGCAGATCCTTAGCCGTCACTTCGCCGCCATGCACGGCTGTCGAAGTATCGATGGGCTGCGTGGTGATAGACCCGGCTCCCGAGGCTACATTCACCGATTGCTGTACCGCGGCCGGATTGAGCGTGACCACGATCTCTCTAACCGACGCGACTACTACCGTTACCGTAGATTGAGCCTCCGCAAATCCGGGAGCCGTCACCGCCAGCAGGTAAGGCGCGGGCGACAGATCGTCGAAACGAAACTCTCCGCGGTCGTTGGTGACAGCTTTACGTTCGACGCCGGACGAACCGCTTCGGAGAAGAACATCCGCGCCCGCGATTCGCCCTCCACTGATGTCCGCAACAGTTCCGAACAGCGAGCCACGGAAGCTTTGTGCCGGCGCGGAGGATGGACAGAGAGCCAGAAGAACAAAAAATAGATAGCGAACCAAAAATAGATAACGACCCAGGGACCCGCGCGTCACTTCGACCTCGTCATTCCATCATGCGCAAGATCACGGAGATACTACCAGAGGTCGTAATTCGCGGGCGGGTGCAGCGGTTTATTGGATCAAATGCTCGAGGGCTCGATGTACCTGGTAGAGCAACGCCGGTTGCAGGCCGATCACAATCACGGCGCCGAACAACATAACCGCGCCTCCCGCCACCAGGCAGCCCAGCCATCCCCCAGGGCCGTTGTCGGCTGGAGGTTGGGCAGTCAATAAACGCTGTACGCGGGCCGGCAGGTCATCGTCATCGGCTAGCAGCGGGGACACCAACGAAGATGCTCCCCGGGCAATCCCTAAGCGGCTAACCAGCACTAGCGCCGTTGCCAACGAAAGCGAGCGTCCGGCGTCCCCGGCCACAGCGCTGTCATCCGCCGCTCGTTCGCTATATCGTGCCCAGCCCCGCTCCAATGGAGCGAAGCCGCCGAGGAACGGGAGGATGCCGGGCGCCGTCAAAAGAAAGAGGCGCTTGAGATTATCACGCGACGTCCAATGTGCGCGCTCGTGCTGCATAGCGGCGGCGAGTTGGTCCGCCGAAAGGACGCTCATCACCTGGCGCGAGATAAGCAGACTTGGCCGAGTTATCCCCGCCATTGCGAACAGGGCCGCCGGCTCTTCCATCATGAACACGGGCGAATGTTCCCCGGGCAGATCGGTTTTCCGGCCGTTGCGCCGGCAACGCTGGAGGTAGCGCATCGAGCGGGCGGCCGCACGCCATGCGCGAGTAATCGAAACCAGCCAGAGAGCGGCGGTTAGGAGCGAGAAACATAAACACAACCAGCCGATTCCTTCGCTGGCCGCGGTCTTTGGCTCCAGCCACAAATAGCTGGGTATGCAAAGTCCGGCGACGACGAGCACACCAAATCCCGCCGGGAACATACGTATCGAGAACAGGAAGCGAGCCGCCCAGGCCGGTTGGTTGCGTGCTGCTATACGGAGCGCGGCCGGCGTGGCAAGACTCACCAACAGAGCTAGCGCCAGATGAATCAGAAAGAAGGATGCCAGCGACAGGCACACCAGCTTAGCGATGTAAGGCAGCGTCACGGCTTCCCCCGCTGATCCAGCTCTTTGCGTTTGGCTCTGATCTTGTTCTCCAGCTCATCGAGCAGCGCTTCATCGTAGCGCCCCACCGCCTCTACCAGAGACGAAATCAGCAGTTCGCCCGACGGCCGCGAGCCCGCCAGGAAACCAGCCACCATTTCGTCCGCGCGCACTCGTTCCCATTCCTGCCGGGTATGCCGTGGAGCGTAGAGGAACGCCCTCTCCGGCTTTCGCCGGTTCAGAAGGCCCTTCTTGAAGAGCCGGTCCAAAGTCGTCATAACAGTGGTATAGGCCAGCGGGCGCTGGAGTCTTTCAATCACCTCGTGGACGCTACTCTCGCCACGTCCCCACAAGATCTCCATAACCGTAATTTCGAGGTGGCCTAAGAGGGGCAACACCGCCGGACTCCGGCCAGGTGAAGAACGCTTCATGAAACGAATCATTGTGCTCAAAAAACCCTGGAGATTCTTCCAGGCCCAACTGGACCTTATTTTAGCTGATCAAAGGGGCTGCCACTGCGAAACCTGACGAAAGAAACCTGGGAGCCACTTTGCGCTTCCAACTAGTTTGAAGGCACCCCTACCGAGGCCGTAGCCGGGCTATGACCTTGGTTAGAGATTGACTGTAGCTTGACGAAAAAGCTGCCGATAACAGATAATGTGAGGACAGGCTCCAAATAGTGTTATCAGGCGAACGGTGAGCCGGCTCGTAACCGTTGCTTGCATGTAGGGATGGGAATGTATCTATTGAAGACCGCTCGTCATTTATCTGCTTTTGTTCTAGTTAGCTTTGTGGCCGGCTCGGCCTTCGCTCTTACGCCCGTCAAACCCAAGAAACATCACAAGGTTCATCGCGTCGCCGCGGTGGGCACTGCCGCGACGGCTACGGTGGCGCTGGCCTCGTATACGGCTCCCGCAACCCTGGTGTCGGCGCACGCCCCGGTCAATCATCTTTCCGCGCTTCAAAAACGTAGCTCGCGCAGTCCCTGGACCTCGCCGACCTTTGCCGATTCCACCGAAGGCGATTCCGTGGATGGCGAGGACCTGATGGTTCGCCGCGCCGCTGTCGCCGCGCTGGGGCCCTACAACGGCAGCATCGTCGTAGTTGATCCCAAGACCGGCCGCCTGCTGACCATCGTCAATCAGAAGCTGGCTTATCAAAGCGGATTCCAGCCCTGCTCCACCATCAAAGTTGTGGCGGCGCTCGCGGGCCTCAATGAAGGCGTGATCAATCAGAACACGAAATTGAAAATCACCAAGAGTCACGGCATGGATCTGACCGAGGCGCTGGCGCATTCCAATAATGCATTCTTCTCCAACGTGGGCTACAAACTCGGCTACGATCGCATCATCCAATACGCGCAGATGTTCGGCTTGGGTGAAAAAGCTGGATTGGATCTGGATCAGGAGCAGCCCGGCATGCTAGCCGCTGCGCCGCCCGCCGATGGCGTCGGAATGATGACTAGTTTTGGCGAAGGCATTTACATGACCCCGCTCGAGCTGGCCGCCGTAATATCCACCGTAGCCAATGGTGGAACGCTTTACTACCTGCAGCACCCCCGCTCCAAAGAAGAGATCGAACAGTTTATCCCCCGCGTAAAGCGGCAACTCGATATCGGGCAGTTGGTGCCCGAGATCAGGCCGGGAATGCAGGGAGCAGTGGAGTACGGAACCGCCCGGCGCGCGGGCTATTTTGCCACCGATCCCATTTTCGGAAAGACCGGAACCTGCACCGATGGCCGTTCTCCTACTCATCTGGGATGGTTCGGGTCGTTTACCGAAACCGGAGATAACAAGCTGGTGGTAGTCGTTCTTCTGACGGGCGGACATGCCGTAAGTGGCCCGATCGCTTCCGGAGTGGCCGGCGCCGTGTACAAGAACCTGTCGACCGAGAATTATTTCGCTCAGGCAAAGCCTGCTTCGCCCCTGGCGCTGATCTCCAATCAGTCCTGCTGCAACTAAGTGGGGCGGTCCCCCTGGACCGCGGCCGACGCCCCCGTCGGCCTTAAAAATGCTCTTTTAACTCCGCGAACCGCTCTAACTTCAACAGCCGCCCCTCACCCTCCCGCACTTCCTCATGCTCCAACCTCCAAGTATGCTCGTGCGGCACAAACACGGCGTTAATCCCCGCTTCGAGCGCCGGATTGATGTCCGACTTCGGCGAATTCCCGATCATCCAGCTTCGCTCCCGATCAAGCTGCCGCTCCCGAATCAGCGCCGCATACGAAGCCGTGTCTTTTTCCTTCACGATGGCGGTGTGGCCGAAATAAATCCCGAGTCCAGACCGGTCCACCTTCAGCTTCTGTTCCTCCGGATTGCCCTTCGTAAACAGCGTCAGGTCGTGGCGCAGGGAAAGATACTCCAGCGTTTCCTCCACGCCGGAGATTAACTCGATCGGATGATGAAGTATCTGCTCGGTGAAGCTCATAATCATCGGCAGGTCGTCGGGGCGAATGTCGCGCTCCACCAGCTGGCGATAACACTCGGTCAGGTTCTTGGCAAAATTGGCCGTCCCGTAGCCGTGAATCTTGCTGTTGACGGTCTCGATCTCATCCAGCACGGCCCGCACCTCGACCGGCGACATGCTGGAGTGCGCCAGAAAATCGCAGAAGCTATCGAAGGCGCGCTCGAAGTAGATGTTATTCTCCCAGAGCGTGTCATCGGCGTCGATAATCAGGTGCTGCCGCTGCTCGATCCTCACACGCCCGGTGGCCACTTGGCATGTCCATTGGTGGGAGCGACGGCGCGCGCGTGCTGGATCTGGCGCTGGCGGGAGCTGTAGCCGGGAAAGAAATCGGCCAGCTGCTTCATGCGGTCCGCTTCGGAACGCGTTGCCAGCAGCACCTGGCGGAAATCCAGATCGGGCACCACTTGCGCCAGCTGAAAGCTGAGCTGCGGATCGGTCAGCTCCGGATCGTGCGGCGTCTCGTTCTGTTCCAGCTTTCGAATATCGTTGTAAGCTTCCATCACCCGCTTGCGGACCTCGGGTGTAATCGGATCCGACGCTTCATCGTCGAAGAATTCCACCGCCCCGCGCAGATAGGGCTTCTCGTCGTTCAGAAGAATGATCTCGAAACGGCGCCGGCCTACCGTGAGCAGATCCATCCTTCCATCCGGATATTTTTTGATGATCTTTTCAATTGAAGCCGTGCAGCCAGTGTTCACGATGCCTTTCTCGCCGGCCAGCACCACGCCGAATTCCGCCTTGCCCCGCAGCACTTCGTCGATCATCTGCTTGTAGCGTTCTTCGAAGATATGCAGCGGGAGGGAAGTACGCGGGAATAAGACCACCTGTAGAGGGAAAAGCGGCAACAGCTCGTCCTGCATGTGTACTATTATGGCTTCTAACCTGTCGAAGTTGCAGATGCATGACCGAGACTAACTCAACCAGTGCCGAAGCGTGGATCGAATGATCCTCAAGCTCAAGCGCACGCCCGGAATCTACCTGGTAGGCTTCATGGCTTCCGGGAAAACGACCGTCGGCCGCCTGCTCGCCGATGAGCTAGGCTGGGCCTTCGCCGACATGGACGAGGATATCGAGGTGCGGGAAGGGCGCTCCATCGCCGACATCTTCGACACCGATGGAGAAGAGAAATTTCGAAATATCGAGAGGGCGGCGATCCGCAGACGTATAGACGAAGTAGAGCGCGGAAAGCCCATGGTTTTGGCGCTGGGAGGCGGCGCTTTTGCGCAAGAGGCGAACCACGCGCTGCTGGAGGACAATGGCGTGACCATCTGGCTGGATTGCCCGTTTTCTAAAGTTTGCGCCCGCGTGGAAAACACCACGCACCGGCCGCTGGCCCGTGACGCCGAGAAATTCAAACAGCTCTACGAGGATCGCCGCGCGGCGTACCGGAAAGCCGAACATTCGATCCAGGTCGACAGCGACGATCCGGCCGCGATTGTGGCCGCCATTCTGAAGCTTCCGGTCTTTTCCTGACCCCGCGCATGGCTGCTTCTCTTTCGCGAGACGCTTTACGAATCTTTCAGGCTGCGTTGAAGGCGGCCGATCCCGCCCAGGCGGTGTTGCGGCACGTGAGCTTGGCCCGCAACAATGTCAAAGCCGGCCACGAGCTCCTAGCCGGCCACAGACGCTATCGCCTGGATAAATTTCGCAACATTTATGTAATTGGCGCCGGGAAAGCCAGCGCGGAAATGGCGAAGGCGATCGAGCGGCTGCTCGGGAAGCGGATCACCGGCGGCCTCATCAACATCAAGTACGGCCATGCCGCCCGGCTGCGGCGGATCGAGCTGAATGAGTGCGGCCATCCCATTCCCGACCGCAATGGCGAGCTGGGCGCCCAACGCATCGCTGAAATTGCTCGTCAGGCTGGGCCGGATGATCTAGTGCTCTGCTTAATCTCCGGGGGCGCTTCCGCCTTGCTGCCGTCGCCCGCTCCACCGATCACTCTGGAGGAGAAACAGGAGACCACTCGGCTGCTGCTCCATTGCGGCGCCAATATCCACGAGCTGAATAGCGTTCGTAAGCATATTTCCGCGGTGAAGGGCGGCCGGCTTGCACAGCTGGCGTGGCCGGCGACGACGCTCGCACTCATCCTGTCCGATGTCATTGGCGACGACCTGGATGTAATCGGCTCGGGCCCCACGGTTCCCGACCGCTCTACCTTCGCCGACGCGCGCGCTATCTTCGACAAGTACGGAATTGCCGGTAGAGTTCCAGCCGCGGTCTCCGAGCGACTGGCCGGTAGCGCCCCCGAGACGCCCAAGCCCGGCGACAAGATTTTTGAGAAAGTACAAAACCTGATCGTGGGCAGCAATCGTCTGGCAGTGGATGCGGCCGCCGAGCGAGCTAAGTTGCTCGGCTATCGTACGCTGGTGCTGTCGACATTCATCGAAGGCGAAACGCGGGATGTCGCGCGCATGCATGCCGCGATTGCGAAGGAGATCCGGGCGACCGGCCGGCCCGTGAAGCCTCCGGCTTGCGTGATTTCAGGGGGCGAGACCACCGTCACCATTCGGGGCACGGGCCTGGGAGGCCGCAATCAGGAGTTCGCTCTGGCCGCTGCGCTGGACATCGCCGGTTTGGAAGACGTCGTCATGCTGAGCGCCGGAACCGACGGAACCGACGGACCTACGGACGCGGCGGGCGCTATCGCCGATGGCAGCACCATCGCACGCGGTCTCGATGCAGCGGCCTTTCTCGCTAACAATGATTCCTATCATTTCTTCGAAAGTATAGGAGATCTGATCAAGACCGGGCCGACCGGAACCAACGTGGCTGACGTCCGCATCATGCTGCTCCGGTAGATGTGGCGCACGCACTCCTCGGTACCGTGTTCGCACTCCTGCGAACACCGTCCCTCGTCATTATTGTTGATTGCTCAATCCAGATTATTCAAGAAGGTTTCGAGTGAAGTCTTATCTTTCGGGGAGTCTCGCCGGGATCAAAGTGACATCGCACCGCATCTTCCACTTGGTCCTGAAGCTCTCGCAGATCTTGGCCTTGCGTTGTGATGCCGCCGTTCCCAGAGGGATCATCCCAGGAAGCGACGAGCAGACCCGAGCGCGGGGATGCCTCGACTTGGAATACGATTTCGCCCACCTATTTCACATTACAGCAGCGCTAACTGAGGGTCACGCACGGTGTCCGAACTGCGCATTGAGGATGGAGGGCTGACGAATACTATCGGTTAAGGTGGCTATCAACCTGCCGTAAGATTCTCTTAACTTAATATTGTTGCCGTCGGCGAACGCCGACTGCGGTTGTCCCCTTGACTGAGACAAACAGTTAAGACACTGATCGCCGTTCGCTGTAAATTCATTGTGCCCGATCCCGGAACGGTTTTAGGATGGACCTGCCGGTGAAGCGGAGACGGGC
>Ga0182024_10013946_pt1 | contig 15589 bp, 16 predicted proteins | sample P32metaG_FD_120480 | JGI IMG/M metagenome (GOLD analysis project Ga0182024, IMG submission 120480) | Permafrost microbial communities from Stordalen Mire, Sweden - P3-2 metaG (Illumina Assembly) | ecosystem: Environmental > Terrestrial > Soil > Wetlands > Permafrost | place: Sweden: Stordalen... | reverse complement strand
TAATGGAATTCGAGGCGTTATATCAAAGCCGCCAATGTGCAGACTTCTGGAAAGCCGTGGTACGACACGAATATGGGTTGAATTAGCAATGCCAGCGGCTCCCCGGAAGTTTTGTCACGCCCGGAGTCAGCGGCCAGACCGCATCGGTGGTGGAGACAGGAAGCTTCTTCTACGTTATCCCATTTTTTGTTTCGCGATGGGTGACTTTGGAATGCGCATCCTGCAACAAATGCTTCAAGTCGCCCCGCACGCCCGAAGAAATGGCCGCGATGCCGCGGGAAGAACTCTCGCAGATGATTGCGAGCCGGGACGCAACCCACGTTGAGGTTCTCGTCAAGTTTCTCGTGATCATCAGTATCGTCTTCTGCATCATCCCGTATTTCAGCCTCATTATCGGATTGATCGCCGTCGCCTGCACGTTCAAGCGCCGAAGCGGCTGGAGAACCGCCGCATTTGTCGGCGCCGCCCTCTCGCTCCTCTCGACGATTTTTTTTACTTTCGTCGTGCCCCGCTTGTGACCATGCGACTTGGGGGAATAGGCCTCGCGACTCTCTCGCAACCACAGTGATTTGCTGGTATTCAAGGCTCCATGTCATTCAACGAAGATTTGCAGTACGTAATCGAGACTGCGCGTGGGGCTGGGAAGATCGTCGCCGGGCATTACGGCAAGGTGGCGCGGCTCACCAAGCGCCAGGCCGAAGCCGTGACCGATGCTGATCGCGCCAGCCAGCGATTTATCGTTTCTGAATTGAAAAAACGTTTCCCCGACGATGGGTTCGTCGGCGAAGAAAACGAAACCGGTGACGCGATCACCTTCGAATCCGTCGATCCGCGCGGGCGCGTCTGGGTCATCGATCCGATTGACGGCACCAACAATTTCGTCGCAGGTCTGGGCAACTTCGCCGTCTGCGTCGGCCTGCTGGAGGCGGGCCAGCCGACACTGGGTGTCGTCTTCGATGTGACGCGCAACCAGATGTATTGCGCCGCGCGGGCACAGGGCGCGTGGCTCGATGACCATCAGATTCACGCCCTGACCTCGCCGCTCGGCGAAGCGTCGCTGCTCATGCTCACCAGCAATCTGACCATCGGCGGCGACTGCCCCGCCTGGGCATCCCGCTGGATTGCCCAAAACGACTGGAAAGTCCGCATTTTGGGCTCCGCGGCGCTCGAGTGCGTATCCGTGGCCGCCGGCGTGGCGCATGGCGCCATCACCATCAACGGCAAACTCTGGGACGTCGTCGCCCCCGCCGCCATCCTTCTCGAAGCCGGCGGCAAAATCACCGATCTGGCCGGAAAGCCGATTTTCCCATTTGATTTGAAGGGATATGAGGGGGCGAAGGTGCCGTTTCTAGCCGCGGCCCCGGCGGCGCATGGAGTGCTTCTTGACGAATTGAGCCGGTAGATCAATCTTTCCCCTGCTCTCGCGTGGATCTTCGAGCGTATGCAGCTCAGAAAAGCAATTATGACCACAGATTACACGGATGGGCGCCGATGAGAAGAAATGCGAATCGGCGGGATGGCTTCCTTCCCATCCGCGTTCATCCGCATCATCCGCGGTTAGGTTCTGGATCTGTTCCTCGTCAGGCGGTCACACCGGTTCCATGCACGCCCGAGCGCTTGAGCGCGTAGTAGAGAATTGCGCCGATGAGGTGCAGGAAGATGATGACCAGCACCCAGAGAATTTTCTCCGTCGCCGGCATGTTGCTCGCGAGGCAGTCGACCAGCATCCAAAGGACGAAGATCGATGCGAGAATGCCGAGGCCCCAAATGAGAAGCATGGTCACGCCCAAACCGGCGGCGGCCGCCCCGCCGCTGTCGGCCAAAAGATGTTGTAGGTTCAATGCAAGCATGGTTCGCTCCGTTGTGAGAGATAGAGAGGTCATCTGGCACGAGAGCAACGGGGATACCAAGCTGTAATGCGTAGTATTTCGGGGATTTGCAGCGGTTTTGTGGGTAGTCCAATCCGGCTCGGTGACATCCTGTCGCGGGATGATCCGGGGCGTGTAGCGGGAGGGCAGACGAGCAAAACAAGACGAGGGCCAGGTGAAATCGATTTGCCGGAGAGTACAATCCTCGCGTGAGCTACTTCCTTAAACTGGTCGGAATGAAGGGCCATCCGCTGCCGGAGGAATGGTGGCGCGAGCGGCCGGAGATCGTTACCGACATCTTTTTCTCGAAGACGCCGCGTGCCATCCGAACCGATGCCACACTAATCTATTATGCTGTGGGGCGCGGGTGTGTATGCGGCGTCGTGCAGGTCACCGGGCCGGCGTCCACAGCTTTCACGCCTCCTGCAAGCTGGAACGCCGCACAGCGGGCAAAGTTTCCAGTGAAAATGCCTGTGAAACTTCAATGGAGGTGTCGGGCCGACGCCAACGCCGTCTCGTTCAAGAAGGTGCATGGAAAGCGAGTTGGGCAGGGAAGCTACCAGAAACTGGATGACCGGGAGGCAGAGGAATTCATTTCGTCGATCAGGCAGAGAGCAGTGCCGTAGGCATTGCTGGTCAGACGCGTGACTCTCAGGAGGGGACGATATGGAAATTCAGTGGATCTTCACTGACGCAGACGTAGCACGAGTGCGGGCATTCATGCATGAACATGGCGAGAACCGCCTCGTCAGTTATCGGGTCCAGCGGAACATTGAAAGACGCCCGACTGCTATCGCGCCCGAGGATTTCTGGTACTGCCTCGTCGCGTGCCTGCTTACGACACAGCAGCGGTCGGGACCGGATTCGGCGGTGATGAAGTTCCTGAGGATCGATCCTTTCCCACTCGGGCTTGACGCGTGCCGCGGATGCGATGACGTGGCGGGGTTGGCGACGAAAGCATTGGCGAATGCCGGCGGAATTCGTCGCGGACCGACGATTGCAGAAGAGATAAGGAAGAATCTCGAGTGGATGGAGGACAAATGGTGGCCAGAGCTGGAGGACAAGCTCCGCCCGCTGCTGACCGCTGACGATGCGCTCGCCGAACGAGAGATTGCGCGATGGATCGATAGTCAGTTCTACGGCTTCGGTCCCAAGCAGTCCCGCAATTTGCTCCAGATGCTTGGCCTCACTCGATATGAAATCCCGTTGGACAGTCGAGTTGCTAAGCGGCTCAACGAATTCGGGTTTCCGCTTCAAATTTCCGCCGGCGCGCTGGGTGATGAGCACATGTATGAATTCATGATGGACGGAGTGCAAGCCCTCTGCCGCCGATGCGATATCTATCCGTGCGTTTTTGATGCCGCGATGTTTGCAAGTTTCGACGGGGACGGGTGGCGGGATCTGCCGATGGTCTGGTAGGCAGTGGAGCGGTCTGAAGTTTTGACCGCCGATCTTCTTCCTGGTCGAATCCCAGATTACGTCGCTGGAACTCATCGCCTGTGCAGTCGCATCGTGAAGAACGGCAACAGCTGCACGCTGAAGTCCCAGAGCACATCCTCCACAATGCCAACGTTTTCGCGGACTTGTTTTTCCATCAAACCGCTTGTTGTACCCGGCAAGTCACCGTAATGTGCGGCTGCGTTCCTCGCGTCAACCATCTGATCGATTTTCGTTTTCAGCGTCTCAACGTTTTTCCGGTCCAGTCCGAGCCCAACATAGATCTCACTCAAGCTTGCCCAGCTCATCTGATTAAGCTCGTGACGCCGATTTATCGGCCGAACGGTGAAGCGCTTCGCGAGCACGGCCGCAAAAGGCGAGGGCATGCCGACTACGTCGAACGTGATCGCACGGCGAAATCGATCTAGAGCGTCTGGATTTCGCCACTCGAGAAGACCTGGCCTGATGTCCCCAAGTGACATACGCCGACTGTTCAGATTTCGAAGAACACATGCTGCTAAGTCCTTAACCCCTCCCTCCAACTGGGCGTATACTAGGACGTTGAGCGCTGTCAGCATCACGATGTCCGCACCCAGACTTCTGGCTTTGATCTTTCCCAACGTGGCAACGCGAGCATCGAGATGATTCTGAATGGCGGGTTCGAATGTAGGCATAGCCGCTCGTTACTTGGGCAACTTTGCAGCAAAGATTCGTTGTACTTCAGCTATTCGCGCGTGAAGCCGTGGAACCGCATTGGCACCGGGACCGACGTTTTCTCGGAAGTTCTCGTTTTCATGGCCTACAGCTTCGTTAAGAATCTTCTTCGCGTGCTCGGGGGTATCTGCCTCGAGTCTCGGCAGTAGTGGGAGAAGACCCATTGTAACCGCGTCGAAATACGCTGGTGCCAATCCCCCCAGCGCTCGTTTGTTCTTATGTTTCACGAAGGCTTCTTCGCCAAATTTTTCCGCGATCAGATCGCTGGCTCGCGCGAAGACTCTGGCTTCGTCGGCGTAGACAAATTTCGAAACGCCTTTGGCGACGGCTTCGCCGTAGTCGTCAAGCCAATCAGAAATGGAGCCCTTGTAGCGATCCCTGGCGTTTTTGAGAGCCAAGAAGCGAAGAACGAGTTCCTGCCTTCCCAGTCGGTTCTTTCCCTGCTCCGACAGCGTGTCCGTCAACTCCACAAACGATGGCCTCTTCGAGCACGTGTCCAAGAACTCTAAAAACCTTTCCCCGGTGGGTCCAACAATTCTCAACGACGCATTCCGAACTTCGTGCGCCTCGGCGGGTGAGCCGCCAGCATTGAGTCGCTTAAACATTTCGTAACGCAAATTTGGGTCGTTGGTGCGACGAATTACAATTGCACGGAGGGTCTTGCGCTTCAACTCCAGCTGCAATACAGACTCCAGATCCTTGAATACCTTTCCATTCAGCGACGGCAGTATGTCACAACCCGTTAGGTTGGTAGCTTGCTCTTGGTCGTCCTTGGCCTCTTGCGGTGTCCTGTCGGTGATGAACCGGATGATCGAGCTAACTCGCTGCAGGCCGTCGATCAACTCAAGCACACCGTCGTCGCGCTGAAATAGAACAATTTGCGGAACGGGCAAGCCCAACAGCATGGATTCAATCAGCCGACTTTGCTGCGCCTGTGTCCACCGAAACATTCGCTGGAACGCGGGCTGGATTTCAATCTCCTTGTCTTCGTGCAATCTAAGTAGTTCGCCCGCAGAAAAGTCGATAGCCTCGAAACGAATTTGCGAGGACCGTTCGTCGAGTTCTTTGAGAAGCTTTGCCATGGGCAGATTGTACCTGTGGCGGGTGCGCGGAGCGAGAAGGGCGAGTCGGAGAAGGAGTGGAGGGTGAATAGTGAAAGGGCAGTAAAAGCCGGGAAAGGTGGAGGGGAGGGAGCGTTCGCTCATTTAGTCGCGTGTAATCCGCAGGGACGCGCCGCCCCGTCGGCCGGCGACGGCGCACGGTCAGCCCAACGCCGACTTCTTCGCTCCGAGTCTGGCGGTGATCAGGAAGCCGGAGAGCAAGCCGACGGCGGCTCCGACGCCGCCGCCGATCATGGCGTAGCGCTCGCGGTCGCTGAGGTCTTGAATCGCGTCGCCGAGTTCGCGCTCGGATTCCGCCAATCCCTGGTCTTGCGCCGGTGACGGAGCAGCCGACTGCATTTGCTGGCGACGGGAATTCTGCATTTGCCGGGAAATCTCGGCGGTGCCGCAGAATCCGACCAGACCGAGCACAATCACCAGTGCGAGAACGATCAGAATGTTTTTCATGGGACGTCCTTTCGTCCACCCTTTGGACCTGGGCGTCCTTTGTAACATATCCGAGCGCAAGTTCTCTGCGCCGCGTCATTTCGCGACAATCCGAGGGCGGAAAGGCGGAGGGACGAAGGCGGAAGGCGGACAGATAGCGGGAGACAGGGACTGAGGGACAAAGAGACAGAGGGACGAAGGGTGGGGACGGGGGTAAATTCGTGTAGCCGGTGAGCATGCTCGCCGCGTTCATTTCGGATCCGGAGTTGTTTCCCCAAGTCGGACAGATGCGGCGAGCGTGCTCGTCGGCTACACAACCAGGGAGCGCGCTGGGGTTCCCGCCAATCACCGTGTGCGGCGCTGATCAGCGACTGGGCGGCGTGACCTGCGACGACACGATTATTATACTTTGTCTTCCATGAGCATGATGCGATTCGGATTGTTCTTCCCCGACTTGGCGGCGCGAGAGCGGCGCAGCATCATCCTCGAGGAACCCGCATTCCAGTTCGGGCGGCTGGTGCTGCCGGACGATGAGTACGCGTTTGAAGAGCTGTATTGTGTTGAAACGGGGTGCGATTGCCGCCGGGTGATGATGAACGTTCTGTCGCGGAACATGCGGAAACATATCGCGACGATCAATCATGCCTTCGAGCCGCCGACACGGGATGACGAGGTGCCGGAGCAGACGTTTCTGGACCCGATCAACGTGCAAAGCGAATGGTCCGTGGCGCTGCTGGATATATTCAAGAATCTGGTGCTTTCCGACCGCGCGTATCGCAAGAGACTGGTGCGGCATTACCGCCTGGTCAAGGACGCCGTGGCCGATCCGGCGCATCCGTGCCAGCAGTTGTTGCGGAAAGCCGAATTGGAGGAAGAGAAAGGGATCGTGGAAGCAATGCGCCGCTCGCCGATTCCTCCGCCACCTCGCCGCGGGAAGCGCAAGTGGAGATGAGAGTACGGGGAAAAGGGTGAAGAGTGAAGTGATGGGAAAAAGGCACTGAGGGACAAAGGGACAGAGGGACAGAGGGACGAAGGGTGGGGACGGGGGTGCGGGTAAAAGGCGGAAGGATGAAGGCGGAGGGCGGAATGAAGCGGGAGCAGTGGCTGGTTCGTGCGTTTCCTTGCCACAGTAATGCTTTCCAGTCGAAGCCCGGATTGGTACAAAATGCGCGCACGATCGCTAACTCGCGGTCCGACAAAGCGATATTGGTCGTAATGTAAACATTTGCGCCATATTATGGGGGGACTCACTTTTTTCAACGGGATACCGCAGTGTGAAGTTTTCAGTTTTCGGTTTTCAGCTGACTCGGAGAGAGAAATTCTCCGTTCACCATTTCCGGCCAAGGCCGCCTGAAGGCGGAACTCCGAACTTCCTTGACAATGGAAATCTTGCAGGGTGGATGGGATTGGGCGCGCCTTGCGGCTGTTGGGCGCTGTGCGGCTCGGCCCGGCCCGATGGCGCTGGCGGCCCAAGGCGTGATCTGCAAAAGAGTTACATGGTGTTTTATGGCGCTTCAACGGCGGCAAATAGCAATCAAGTGACAAATAGAAATCGTGCCAAAGTGTGCAAAAGTGTGCAATCGGAGAAAGGGCAAAGCCGGAAAGCGGGGCACGAATAAGCGATCATTGAATGATTTGGTCCGGTCAATCCGCCGGAACGCATCGCCCGTTTGCCCACTGGCGGAGCGCTTCCACCCTCTCCGACATGGTCACAGACAACGGCGGGGAAGTCTTGACGGCGCTGGCCAAATGACATGTGGCCAATTCCGCCTTGGCGGAAAACGCCTCGCACAACGCGGCGATGACGGCTTGCTCGATCTCGGCGCCGCTGAAGCCGGCGCTGGCTTCGGCGAGCGTGTCGAGATCGAATTTCTCGGGGGCGCGCTTGCGCTTGGCCAGGTGAATGGAGAAAATCTGGCGGCGGGCTTCCAGGCGCGGGAGATCGACGACCGGCGACATGTCCACGCCCGCCTCGACGCTCATGGTGCGGAGCGTCTGCAGGGCTTCATCCTCCTCGACGGTGCAGATGGAAAGGCAGGGATGCCAGGCTCTGTCTGAAAACCCTGGATGCTCACGATGGGTCGGATTCGATTCGACTGCGAGGCGTCGCTCCGAAGTCCGGCTCCGTAGAGCCATCGAGGGGCGACAACGAAGCAGGCGGATCGAATCCTGCCCACCGAAGGCGGCTCAGAATGGCTTCGTCCGCGTTGTTGCCCCGGCTCAAAGGGTCTACGGACCCAGTTCTCGCCGGAGCGCCGAGCGGTCAAAGCCATTCTGAGCCGTCGTGAGCGTCCAGGGTTTTCAGACAGAGCCTAGGAAAGGAAGAGCTGCCGGAGGCGCTGGACGTCGCCGCGGCCGCGGGTGTCGTCGGCGAGACGTAATGCCGCCGCGTTGTGCTGCATAACGGGGCGAATTTCGTTGGCGCTGTCATGGCGCATTGCGGCATGGTAACGAGGGAAACGTGAAACGTGAAAACGTGAGGGGGAAGGGACAGAGGGACAAAGGGGGGTACGCGGAGGCGGTGATTGGTGATTGGAATGTGACAGGATATGCGGAATGGGCCGGATGCACGCTGGGGGATTTTGATTCAGCCATCGTTCGCTGCACTCCTATAATTACGCGGAAATGGAAACTCCCATTCTCATCGTCGGCGCGGGGCCGACCGGGTTGGTTCTGGCATTGTGGCTCGCCAGGTCGGGAATCTCGTTTCGCATCATCGAAAAAAATGCCGGGCCGGGATTGGCGTCGCGGGCGATGGCGGTCCAGGCGCGGACGCTGGAATTCTACCGGCAACTCGGAATCGCCGAACAAGTCATCGGCGGCGGCATCCGCCTGGAGGGAATTCATCTGCGCGACGGCAGCCGCGAGGTTGCGGGGTTTGCCTTCGGCGATATTGGCACGGACATCAGCCCGTTCCCGTTTGCCCTCAGCTTTCCGCAGGACGATCATGAGCGTCTCTTGGTCAAGGTGCTCGAAGCGGCGGGCGTTCGTGTCGAGTGGAATACGGAGCTGATCCGGTTCACGGACGATGGGCAACACGTCGCCGCGACGATGCGAAAAGGGGACTCGGAGGAGACCTGCGAATTTGCCTACATCTGCGGCTGTGATGGGGCGCACAGCACCGTGCGGGAGAAACTCGGCCTGGGATTTCCCGGCGGCACTTACCAGCAGTTGTTCTACGTCACCGATGTTGCAGCCAGCGGCCTGGCATTGAATCAGGATGTGAATGCGTGCATCACGCCGCAGTCATTCTGCCTGGCGTTCCCGGTTCGCAGCAGCGGCATGTTTCGGCTGATTGGGATTGTGCCACAGGAAGTCGCAGGTCGCGAGCATCTGACGTTCGAGGAAATTCGGCCGTTTGTGCAGCGGCAGCTCGATATCGAGGTGAGTCAGGTGAACTGGTTTTCCACGTATCACGTGCATCACCGGGTCGCCGATCATTTCGTTCAGGCGCGGGCCTTGATTGCCGGCGACGCTGCTCACATTCACAGTCCTGCCGGCGGACAGGGGATGAATACGGGGATTGGCGATGCCGTCAACCTCGGGTGGAAACTGGCGGCGGTGGTTCGCGGCCGGGCGGATCGGTCGATTCTCGACACATATGAAACCGAGCGGATCGCGTTTGCCCGCACGCTGGTGGCGACGACCGATCGTCTGTTTCAGGGCCTCGTTGGCCGCGGCGTCTGGCCGTGGATGATGCGCGAGGTGTTTTTGACGCGCATTGCGCCGCTGCTCCTGCGATCTCGCGCTGCGCGACGAGCGCAGTTCCGATTGGTCTCCCAGACGCGCATCCGATATCCCGACAGCGCGCTCAGCGCCGGATCGGCCGGCAAGATCCGCGGCGGCGATCGTCTGCCGTGGCTGGCGAGCCAGGACAACTTTAAGCCGCTCAACTCGCTGAATTGGCAGATTCACGTGTTCGGCACGCCGGAGCCGGCGCTTCGCGAACTCGCAGCCCGGCACGATGTGTCGCTTCATGCCTTCGACCATGACGGGGCGGCGCAAGCGGCCGGGTTTGCCCGCGATGCAACGTATCTGGTCAGGCCGGATGGCCACGTCGCGTTGGCGCAGGCCGATAAGTCCACGGTAGCGCTGGAGGAGTTTTTAGTGCAGTGGGTGGGATAATCATCGAGAAGTCAGCTGTAGCACCACCACTCCCGGTGGATGAAGGCGAGGCCTGCGACGAGACGCAGGTCATCGGATTGGGGGAAACAGTATTCGATGCCGCCCGCGAGTTCTTCAGGGGTTGGCGGTCGCTTTCGATCGGATACGGGATTCATGATCGCGTATGATCGCACGTCCGGGGGATTTGGCTATGGCCCGCGGGGATCCGGCGTCAGCGACGCCGGCTACAGAAGGCCCCATGCGAGCACTCGACAACAAATGTTTTTGTGGGCGAAGGATTTTGGTACGTTCGATTAAACCATGACGCGAACCGCTCCTCTTATTTCTCCAGCTGCACCGATCCGATCATCGGAAACCAATGGCGAACTGCTGCGGCAGCTTTTGTGGCTCTCCGTCCCGGTGCTGGCGGAGAACATGCTCCACATGCTGGTGGGATTGAACGATACGTATCTTGCGAATCACGTGAATCTCGCCGGGGGCGCTTCGCCGGCCGAACTGGGAGCGCAACGGGCGGCGGCGGCTTCGGCCGTCGGAGCAATCACCTACATTCTCTGGTTTATCGGATTGTTCGCCGGCTCCATCGGCACGGGCTCCACGGCTCTGATCGCGCGGGCCAGCGGAGCGCGGCATCGGCGGATGGCCAACAGCATTTGCGGGCAATCCATCTCCGCGGCGCTGGTGGGCGGCGGATTGCTCGGATTACTCATGTTCTTCACGGCCGTGCCAACGGCGGATCTGACGCGGCTGCACGGGCCGGCATACACCTTCGCCCTGTCGTACCTCCGCATGCTCAGCCCGGCGGTGCCGTTTCTGGTGATCATGTTCATCGCCAACGCCTGCCTACGCGGAGCGGGCGATTCCTTCACGCCGGCGGTGTCGATGATCATCGTCGATGTGGTCAACATGGCGTTCAGTTGGGGATTGACCTACGGATTTGTGTTTCACGGGAAACGGATCCTCCCGCAGTTGGGCTTCGACGGGATCGCCATCGGAACGGTGATCGCCTACATCGTCGGCGGCGTGGTGCAGTTGATCGTGCTGATCCACGGCCGCGGCGGGATCCGGCTGCATCTGCACCGCCTGGCGCCCCACTGGCAGAACATTCGCCGCCTGCTTCGCATCGGGCTGCCGAGCGGGATGGAGAATCTCATGCAATGGCTGGCCAACTTCGGCGTGCTGATCGTCATCAACCAGAGCGATGCGAGCAATATCTCGTCGGCGGCCCACATCAACTCGATTCGCATCGAGGCGCTCAGTTACATGGCGGGATTCGCCATCGCCACGGGAGCCGCGACGATGGTGGGCCAGAGTCTGGGGATGCGCGATCCGCACCGCGCTACGCGCAGCGCGTATCTCGCCTACGCCGTTGGCGGAGCGACCATGACCCTCTGCGGCGTGCTGTTCGTCTTCTTCGGCTGGCTTCCGGCCCGATGGATGAGCGGGGACTCGCAGATCGCCGCACTGACGACGCGATGTCTCTTCATCACCGGCATGATTCAGACGGGATTCGCCGCGGCGATTGTTTTCGGTGGAGCGCTGCGCGGGGCGGGGGATACGTTCATGGTGATGGTGATCAATCTTGCCAGCATCCTTTTGCTTCGTCTGATTGGCGTGCTGATTGTTGGCCTGTGGCTGAAACTTGGGCTGGCCGCCATCTGGATGGTGCTGGCGGGAGAGCTGTTTGTGCGCGGCATCATGATGTTCGCGCGGTTCAGGCATGGGGGATGGAGGATGATTGAAGTGTAGGGGAAGGGACAGAAGGACGGGAAAGATCGGGGAACAGGGAGTTGGGGATTGCAAATTGGGGATTGCAAATTGGGCGAATGAAGAGAGGCACGAGGTGGACTGGAGAAGCGGTGATTGGTGATTGGCCTGCGGTGAGCCTGGGAACGCCGAGCTCTAGCTCGGGCCTTTCTTAATTCGAAGATGCCGAGCTGGAGCTCGGCGGTCCCAGGGGAAAGGAATTCCGGTGGACTCCACGCACATCGCGCCGGATAATGGGGTGGCGTCGTAGACGTTGTGGAAAGACTCGGAGGTTTTCATGCAAACACCAATCGAGCGGGCGATTTTTCATGGCGAGGTTGTTGAGGGAATGAGCTTCAACGAGAAGTGCTGGGCGCTGCTCAGCCGGATTCCCAAAGGGAAAGTTTCAACCTATGGCGACCTGGCGCATGCACTGGGAACCAAGGCATACCGCGCCGTCGGCAATGCCATGAATCGCAATCCCTACGCGCCAGCGGTGCCGTGTCATCGAGTGGTGGGAAGCGATGGCCGGCTGACCGGCTACGCCCACGGCCTGAAGAAGAAGCGGGAAATGCTGGAGCGCGAAGGCGTCGCCTGCAAGAATGATCGCGTGAGTCTGGCGGATCGATTTACGTTTGGGCGCGATGCCTAGTCGGCATCGCGGATGGCTCAATACCGTTCTACCCAGTTGGCATCTGGAAACAGCTTCCAACTAAAGTCGTTGTGCGTCTCCAAGACAAAAGATGCATCTCTCGCTGCGACAGCTTGTTGAAGCTGATCCAAATGCTGTGTCCAAATCGCCTGGCGCTGCTGCTCGCGTACAGCGGCATCGGCATCGGATTGTGCAGCGTCGAACTGCCCCAACGAAAACTCCGCTGCTGATTGAAGCGCATAGACGTCACCACCGGGATACGGGAAAGTTGACCAGAGCCGGGTGATCGTCACTGCGAGCTGGTAGTGGCGCTGCTCATACGCATAGGTCGCCGCGTCGTAAAAAATAGCAATAGGGTTCCATCCTTTATCCGGCTCCATCTCGAGCGAGCACGCCGCGCCACGCTCGAGAGCGGCCAATGCATCCTGATCCTGCCCACGGTCTCGGCAGACTCGCGCGAGGCACCAATAATGCAGAAACGTCGGATGCTGGTCCGCCCACGCGGACAGGCGTCGCGCGCCTGCTGCTCCACCGACGGGAGGGGACAGATTCGCCAGAACCATTTGCGGGAACCACCAGCTTGGGCAAGCCGCGGCGGCCTCCTCACAGACACGTAACGCATCAAAAGTTCGACCGAGACTGACCAGAAAGCAGATTTTCCCCTTCCGCGGGTGCGTGTCGGCCGGGCTGGCGGCGATACGCTGGTCGAACTCCGAGAGACGGATCGCATTCATCTCTTCCGCGTTCGACGACGGGCGGGTTGACGCGAGCTGCGGCAGAGGCAGCGGACCAAATGCCAGCGCCCCACCGGTCCTCCAGCCCTCCTCATTTGGACGAAAGGAGTAGAAAACAAGCTGACTGATATTACGATCGAGGGGATTCTCGAACCCTGCGGAGATATCAAGAGACTCGCCATACCATTTCGCCTGATCAGGTATTGTCCGGAGATATCGGGGCGTGAGGTCCGCCAAAGTGCTGGGAAGGTGGCCGTGTTCGGCGCGGTAATCGTAAATGGCCTGCACGATGGGCTGATAAGGCGCCGCAATTGCGGCGTATTCCTCCATGGTCGGCAGCGTCCACCGGTTGAAATTCACCTTGCGCCAGACGAATCTTGAACTGCAGACAAGCAAGCCCAGCAATATCGCGGCGACGGCAATTGCGGCCAGTGGACCGGTGAGCGGATGCAGCCGCTTGATTCGCGATCGCACAACCGCCGCCGCGGTATTGCATTCCGGACAGACTGACGGTGTGGCGCGGAGGTCGTACCCACACTTCACACATGCACCGCGCCGGCGGCGGCGAGCCGCGCGCAACCAGCCAGCCTCCAGTTTCGCAAAGCTCCAAAGCGGCAGGAATCCGAACATTGCCGCGAGAAACCAATGCGGAGCGAGGAGTGACACGACCCCGCCGCGATTTTGGCGCTCAATACGGAATCCAAACTGCCGCCATGTGTGAAGCGACTTGCCCGCAGACCAGATCGCCATCGTTCCGGCGTCGAAATCGAAATCCATCCCGGGAGTATGATGCTCAAATCCCATGGAGTTGTGAAATCGGGCGACGGCCGTACCTGGGGGCGGCGGTCCCCAAGCCAACTCAACCAGTACCTGGCCATCTGGCGCGGAAATGACAGACCAGCTTTTCACGGATGCGCCAGTGACGTAGCTGTATAGAAGATCGCCGCTACCGCTCAGAGACCGCAGTCTCAACAAGATACTCGCTGCGCAGAGGACGAGGCTGAGCACGATGAGGCTCGGTCGAATCCAACGGAAAGTCTGGTTCATGTGCGGGAATTGTAGCACCCACCTACTTCGCGTACTTCCTCCCAAAATACGGGCAGCACAGCGGATCACCCACAACCACGTCCTGCCAGCCGACGAAGTTGGAGGCGGCGTAAAAACTCTCGGCCATGTTCCAGCCGGAGGTGTAGCGATCCAGCAGGATCGGCGGCGACGCCATCGCCTGGAGGAGCGGCTCATCGGTATATCCCTTCCCGCAGGTCAGGCCGTGGGCGATGAGATCGGTGAGAAGCGACTGGCCGCCGCTGGTGGGCAGGAAGGTGCGGGCGCAGGTCGAGACCGCCGTGTCAGAAATCGATCCGGGCGCGAAAGACAATGTCTCGTACGCTTTGGCGGAAAATCTCGCGTCGTTGCTGCCCCAGGAAAAGTAGCCCAGCAGGTTGGAGCGATGCCCGATGAATTTCTCCGTGAGATCGATCTCGTCGGCGATGCCGCGGCTCTTCAACAACTCGTGGGCATTTTGCATCGCCCCGTTGTATCCATCCCAGGCGGACTCCGATTTGATGACCGTTTCCTTGATCGGCTGCGGCGGAAGTGACTTGTCACCGAGCCCGAAGATCGGCTGAACGTCGAAGAGGATTTTGCCATCGCCAAGTCCCTGCTCGGCGGCCAGCGCCCGCGTCACCAGGGATTTGGCATCTGCTTCGGTGTAGCCATCCAGCCGCGTGACCAGGTAGCCGCCGAATTTCGCGTGGGAGAAGGGCTCCTTCGCATTCCAGTATCGGTTGGACCAGCCAATGCCGGTTGCGCCAGATCCGGTGATCTTGATCTTCACGGCGCCCGGGATGTCCTTGTAGTTCATCGCGGCCAGATGACTGTCGAGAGATGTGTTCAGTGGCGTCTCAGGCGTGCTGTTGTCGGGGCGGCAGCCGGTCTCCGCGCCGGCAATCCGAATCGGCACGCCCTTGGTCAGCACGACAAACACAATCTGCGGATGCGCGGCGAGATACTGGCGAATCGGCGTCTCGACTGCTTCGGTGTAGACGGCAAGTGGAATCGTCTCGTTATCCGCGTTGAGCGCCGAGTCAACGCATCGAATCGCGATGACATTCGTCACCTTGCGCTTTTGTGCGTAATCGTCCGCCACGGATTTGGAGATGGGACTGGCCGCATTATAGACCAGCAACACCTCGTCGGCAGTTCGCCGCCGTAGTACCGGCGCATCGTCCGCCAGAAGGGCCGGAGTCAGAGAAACAAGAGAGAAGAGAACCGCAAGTGTTCGAATGATCCGCATGCTAAAACTCCCATTCCCGGCTATCGATCCCCACCGCCGCGCCCTCGCGGCTGCTTCTTCGTGCGGCATCCAGGAGTTGCATCGTCGGCAGCACACTGGCGGCCGTCACCGCGGGGAGGCCTTCTCCGCATACCGCGGCGGCAAAACGCTCCCAAATCTGCTCCTCGGATAGTCCGGCATCGCCGGCCGGCAAGTTGCGCGCGGTTCCGGCGGATGAGTTGCCAGGTATAAATCGCAGAGCGGCCCAGACCTTGGTGTCAAACTCCGGACTGTGTGGACTGGATGCCGAGCCGTTGGTTCCGTCGAGATGCCAGCGCGGCAATGGGGCGGATGTCGTCGTGTTGATCTCCATGAGTGCGGCGACGCCATGATCGAAATCGATGATCACCCGGGCAAAGTCATCGCAATCGCTCGACCAGACATTTCCGCGGAGTTGGGCGAAAACGCGCATCGGTTTGGCGGGCCAGAGCAAT
>Ga0182024_10013945_pt1 | contig 15589 bp, 13 predicted proteins | sample P32metaG_FD_120480 | JGI IMG/M metagenome (GOLD analysis project Ga0182024, IMG submission 120480) | Permafrost microbial communities from Stordalen Mire, Sweden - P3-2 metaG (Illumina Assembly) | ecosystem: Environmental > Terrestrial > Soil > Wetlands > Permafrost | place: Sweden: Stordalen... | reverse complement strand
GCTTGTAAAGCTGCCGATCAGCCTGCGCGCGGGTCGCATGGACCGCGGGCCCCTTGCTGGCATTCAAGGTCCGGAATTGGATGCCGGCCTGGTCCGCCGCGCGCGCCATGGCGCCGCCGAGCGCGTCGATCTCCTTGACCAGATGCCCCTTGCCGATCCCGCCGATCGCCGGGTTGCAGCTCATCTGCCCCAGAGTTTCGATATTGTGGGTCAACAGCAAGGTGCGCTCGCCCATGCGCGCGGCAGCGAGGGCGGCCTCGGTCCCGGCGTGGCCGCCGCCGATGACGATGACTGCGTACTTGAGGCCGAAGCGCATTAGCGTTCAATCCTAAAGGGTCAAGCCCGTAAGGCCGCGTACTGTAAACATACCTTTGCAAAAGCACCAGGGAACCATTGCCGCAGACCGGGGCACTAACTTGTGCAAAGTAAGTCAAAGGAATGCCGTGGAGGTCTCATGACGACTGCATCTTCATCCCCGGAATCCGCGCCCGAGTCGGGGCGCGGCAGCGTTTTCACCGGGATCATGGCCGTAGTGGCCATCGTAGCCTCGGTTGCAGGTTTGATCACCATACTGGGATCGGCCGCGAATGCGGCACCGCAAATCGGCCAGCTCGCACCCGACTTCAATGCGCAGGACAGCAAGGGCGACTCGCTGCGCTTGAGCCAGTACCGGGGCAAAACCGTGGTGCTGGAATGGACCAATGCCGACTGTCCCTATACTCGCAAGCACTACACCAGCGGCAATATGCAAAGCGTGCAGGAGCTGGCGCAGCAGAAAGGCATCGTCTGGCTGACCGTCATATCTTCCGCGCCCGGCAAGCAGGGCTATGTGAATGGTCCGGCCGCGGACGCGCTCACCGAATCGCGCCACGCTGCACCGACCGCGGTGCTGCTGGATCCGAACGGCACGCTTGGCCACCTCTACAGCGCCAAGACCACGCCGCACATGTTCGTGATCGACAAGAATGGCGCCCTGCAATACATGGGCGGGATCGACAGCATTGCCACCGCCGACAGCGACGACATCGCGCACGCCGAACCGTACTTGAAGGAAGCCATGTTGGCGGTCGCGCAGGGTGACAAGCCCCCGCACTCGGTCACGAAACCCTACGGCTGCGCCGTCAAGTACGCCGGCGGCTAGGTAGGCCGGCAGTTAGCTAGCCTCCTCCGCCACGTGCGGCGTCAGGCGACGGCGAGCGGAATCCCGGCGAATTTTCCGGCCCATGCCTTGGGACCGGTTTCGTGCACCGATTCGCCGTCGGCGCTGACCGCCACGGTCACCGGCATGTCTTTGACCTCGAATTCGTACACTGCCTCCATGCCAAGATCAGGGAAGGCGACCACGCGGCTCGAGCGGATGGCATTGGACACGAGGAAGGCGGCTCCGCCGACCGCAATGAGATAAGCAGAGCGGTGCTTGGCAATCACGGCAACGGCTTCCGGGCCGCGCTCCGCTTTGCCGACCATGGCCAGCAACCCGGCCTTGCCCAGCATCGTCTCCGTGAATCGATCCATGCGATTGCCCGTGGTCGGGCCCGCGGGCCCCACGATTTCCGTGCCCACGGGGTCCACCGGGCCCACGTAATAGATGACCCGACCGTGAAAGTCCAGACCCTCAGGCAGTGGCTGCCCGGCATCGAGCAGCGCACATATACGTTTGTGGGCGGCATCGCGGCCGGTCAACAGTTTACCGGACAGCAACAGGCGCTCTCCCGGCTTCCAAGTCGCGATGTCCGCCGCGGTCAGGCCGTCGAGCGAGACGCGCCGGGCATTGGCGTCGGGGCTCCATTTCACCTTGGGCCAGAGATCAAGATCGGGCGGTTCCAGGCGGGCGGCCCCGCTGCCATCCAGTGTGAAATGAATGTGGCGGGTAGCCGCAAAATTCGGGATCGCCGCCAGGGGCAGGGAGGCCGCATGCGTGGGGTAATCCAATACCTTGACGTCGAGCACGGTGGTCAAACCGCCCAGTCCCTGCGCGCCGATTCCCAATGCGTTGACCCGCCGGTAAATCTCCAGGCGCAGCTCCTCTAGTTTAGTGCTCGGACCCCGCGCCGCCAGGTCGGCGATATCGATGGGTTCCATCAGAGATTTCTTGGCCAGCAGCATGGCCTTCTCTGCGCTGCCGCCGATGCCGATGCCGAGCATGCCGGGGGGACACCATCCGGCACCCATCTCGGGAACCATCTCCAGCACCCAGTCGGCGACCGAGTCCGATGGATTCAACATGGCAAACATGGACTTGTTTTCCGAACCGCCGCCCTTCGCGGCCACCGTGATTTCCACGGTCTCGCCCGGAACGAACTCGGTATGAATCACCGCGGGGGTATTGTCGCGGGTGTTGCCGCGCTTGAAGGCCGGATCCGACACGATGGAGGCACGCAGCTTGTTGTCGGGATTCAAATAAGCGCGGCGCACGCCTTCGTTGATCATGGCTTCGAGATCGAGCTTCGCCTGCCACGAGACGCCCATGCCCACTTTGACGAACACCACCACGATGCCCGTGTCCTGGCAAATCGGCCGGTGGCCCTCGGCGCACATGCGCGAGTTGGTAAGAATCTGCGCGATGGCATCGCGCGCGGAAGAACTCTTCTCCACCTCGTAGGCGCGCCCCATTGCGCGGATGAAATCCGGCGTGTGGTAGTAAGAGATGTATTGCAATGCGTCCGCCACGCTGGCAATCACATCGGCTTCGCGGATCACGGTCATGACGCTACCTTGAATGACGAACTGGGCCGCAAATCTATCAAGATGAGGGTGGGGGTGGGTAGCGAATCCCCTACAATCCTCAAGGAGATGACCAAGGCTCTTGTATTGGCTGGCATGAGTCTGTGGGTAAGCGTCTGGAATGCCGCGGCGGCGGACACCTTGCCCCTCGCGGAATGCCGGCTGGAACATCCCCTGAAGGTGAGTTCCGTGGCTGCGCGCTGCGGCACCTTGAGCGTACCTCTGGACCGCGGGCAGCCGGACAGGGACAAAATCGCACTGAGAGTGGCAGTGGTACCGGCGCTCAATCGACGCAGCACCTCCGCACCCCTGTTCCTGCTTGCGGGCGGACCAGGACAGAGTGCGGCGGACATGTACGTCGCACTCAGCGGCGCCTTCGCGCGCATCAATCGCGACCACGACATCGTGCTCCTGGATCAGCGCGGCACCGGCCGATCGAGCCCGCTCGCCTGCGAATACCCTGAAGACTGGCAGGAACCCGCCGACCCGATGCCGGCGCTGCGCCAGGCGACGCAGGCCTGTCTCGCCAAGTTCGGCGACCGGGTGCGCTTCTACACCACCAGCATCGCGGTTCAGGATCTGGATGCCGTGCGCGCCGCCTTGGGCTACGAGCAGATCGATTTGTACGGAGCGTCGTATGGCACGCGAGTGGCCCAGCTGTACATGCGGCGCTTTCCAACCCGCACGCATGCGGCCATCTTGGACGGGGTTACTTACCCCGAACAGATCATCGGGCCGGATACGCCGAAGGATGGCGAACGCGCTTTGCAGCTCATCCTGGCGCGCTGCAAAGCCAGCCCGGATTGCGCGGCGGCCTACCCGGATCTGCAGTTGGATCTGGATGGACTGCTCAAGCAATTCGGCGCGCAGCGCGTCAGCGTAACGCTCGACGAGCCCAATGATGGCCTGCCGAAACGGATCGATTTCACCCGCAGCATCCTGGGTGCGGCGCTGCGCTTCCTGTCTTACAGCGCTACGCAGGCATCCCTAATTCCCGCACTTATACATCAAGGCGCTCATGGCTCGCTGGCACCGCTCGCTGCACAAACCATCATGAGTTCGCGCCAGGTAGGCAGTCAACTGGCCGCCGGCATGCAGTACAGCGTGCTTTGCAGCGAAGACGCGCCATTCATTGCCGCCGCCAATATTGACCGCGCAGCGCTCGCCAAGACTTTCTTGGGGTTCGATCAAATCGACGCCATGCTCGAGATCTGCAAGCTGTGGCCGCGCGGTCCCATGGATCCGGATCTACACAGCCCCTTGCACAGCGATGTGCCCACCCTGCTGTTGTCGGGTGAGGCGGACCCGGTGACTCCACCGGCCGATGCCGAGCGCGCCGGGCGGGGGCTGACTCGAAAGAGGCACTTGGTGTTGAGCGGCGAGGGTCACGGCCAGTTGAATGTGAGCTGTGTGCCGCGCCTGATGGCGGATTTCTTGAACACCGCCGATCCTGAGGGACTCGATACCGCGTGCCTGCGGGGTCACAGCGTCGAGCCTTTCTTCGTCAGCATGGCCGGGCCTTCGCCATGATCGAGGCGATGGGGTTGAGCAAGCATTTCGGCAGCGTCGAGGCAGCGCAGGATGTGACCTTCACCGCGCGCGACGGCGAAATCACCGGTCTGCTCGGAGCCAACGGCGCCGGCAAGTCAACCTGCCTGCGCATGTTGTACGGCGTGCTGACGCCGGACAGCGGCAGGGCGTGCATCGACGGCATCGACATTCTCGGCGAGACCTCCAAGGCGCGCGCGCACCTCGGTGTGATGCCGCATGCCGCGGGCCTCTACAACAATCTCACGGCCCGCGAGAACATCCAGTACTTCGGCACCTTGCACGGCATGCCGCGCAAGCTCCTCAAATCACGCATCCCGCAGTTGGCGGAAACGTTAGGGATGCAGGAGTTCATCGAGCGCCGCGTCAAAGGCTTCTCGCAGGGTCAGCGCATCAAAGTCGCCTTGGCGCGCGCCTTGGTCCACGACCCGGGCAACGTCGTGCTGGATGAGCCAACCAATGGACTGGACGTGATGGCCATCCGCAATCTGCGCGAGATGTTGCTGGGCCTGAAGGCCCAGGGACGTTGCGTGCTGTTCTCATCGCATGTCATGCAGGAAGTGGCCGCGCTCTGCGACCGCACCGTCATCATCGGACGCGGCCGCGTGCTCGCGGACGGCACGCTGCAGGAAATCCGCGCGCGCAGCGGGCGCGAATCCCTCGAGGAAGCCTTCCTGCAAGTGCTGGGACACGCCGAAGGGGTGGCCTGATGCACACCCTGCTGACGGTGTTCGCCAAGGAGTTTCTCGACAACCTGCGCGATCGGCGCACGTTGATATCCGCGCTGCTGTTTGGGCCCCTGTTCGGTCCGCTGCTGTTCGGGCTCATGGTTTCGCTGATGCTCAAGCAGAGCGTGGTGGAATCCGACGAACCTCTGCAGCTCGCCATCGCCGGCAGTGAGAACGCGCCGGGACTGACGCGATTTCTCGAGGCGCAAAGCGTCAAATTGATCAAGGTGGCCCTGTCGGAGAACGAGGCGCGCGAAGCGGTGCGACGCGGCACCATTCAGTTCGTGTTGCTGGTGCCGAAGGACTATGCGAGCTTGTTCGCATCGGCCGCCCCGGCGCCGGTCTTCCTGATAGCCGACAGCTCCGACTCGCAGACGCGCAAGCACGCTGACCGCGCGCGCCGCGTGTTGGCAGCCTACGGCAGCACCATCGCGCAGCTGCGGCTGCAGGTCAGAGGCGTAAATCCTCTGATCGCCCTGCCGGTGGCCGTGAACGATGTCGATGTCGCCACGCCCGCCGGACGCGCCGTCGTGGTACTGGGTTTCATGACCTACTTCGTGCTGTTCGCCCTGTTGATGGGAGGTCTATACCTGGCCATCGATTCGACCGCCGGCGAACGTGAACGCGGTTCGCTGGAAGCGCTGCTCAGCTTGCCGGTGCCGCGCGCCTTTCTGGTCGGCGGGAAAATTCTGGCGACCTGTGCATATATGAGCATTTCGCTGGCCTTGAGCCTGTCGGCTTTTGTCTTCGTCTTTCGCTTCGTGCCGCTGGACAGGATCGGCATGAGCGCCAATCTGGGGTGGGGCACCGCGTCGACATTCTTCGCCATTTGTCTGCCCTTCATTCCCTTGGGTGCGGTGCTCATGACCCTCGTGGCCTCGTTTACCCGCACCTATCGCGAGGCTCAGACCTACCTCACCACCGTGCTGCTGGTACCCACGCTGCCCATCGCCTTTGCCAGCATTTATTCGCTGAAAACCCAGAGTTCGCTGATGTTCATCCCCTCCTTGAGCCAGCATTTGCTCATGACGAGCATACTCAAGGACGAAGCCGTACCGTTTCTGGACGTGCTGGTATCGGCGGCTGCATCCCTCGCGGTGGCCGCGGCGCTTTTCTGGCTGACCGCTCGCCACTGGCGCCGCGAAACCATGCTGGGTTGACTCACGCGGCCGGCGAAAGGTCTAGGTCTTGCGTCGGCGGCTGCTTCCGCGTTTAATGAAGTCGAAAATTAAGGGTCTTGCCGTATAGCCCTTCAGGGCTGCGTTATGTAGAATCGGCGGTTTCTGATGGCTGGAAGTGCTGGGGGAATTGGCATGACCGAATCTTCGTCGAAGAGAACCAATGTCGCCGCTTTTTTGGCGATACTCGTGGTATCCGCTGCCACGATGCTCTGGCTGTTTTGGCGCTTTCCGCTGACTACCGCCCTCATTACGCTTGGTGTTCTCGCAGCCCTCGGCGTTTCCGCGCGCCTGGCGCGTGCCATCGAGGTCGTCGACGTCTCCGATATCGAGCACGGCGAACCGAGCGTCTAGGTCGGCCGGCAGCGGCGCGAACTACGCTACTTTCCGATACAAAAGCTCCTGAAGATTTCCCCCAAAAGATCCTCGCTGCCGAACTCGCCGGTGATTTCACCGAGCGCGCCCTGAGCGAGCCGTAGATCCTCCGCAAATAATTCCAGCGCCCGCGCGCGGCTGAAGTTCTCCATTCCCTGCTGTACGAGGTCCCGCGCGCGGCGCAAGGCATCCAAGTGCCGGCGCCGCGCGGAGAGCGCGCTGCCGTCCGCGTTTTGATATCCAGCCAGCACCTTGAGATGCGCACGCAGCAGCTCCAAACCCTCGCCCGTCTTGGCGCTCAAATACACTTCCGTGGGCGTCGCGGCGGCGTCGATTCGCGCGGGCGTGCCTGTTAAGTCGATCTTATTGACCACAACGGCGACGGGAACGCCAGGCGGCAAATCATCCGTTGGCACACCGCGCAGTTGCGCGCCCCACGCTGCGGCACCCGACGTTTCCGCGGAAGCGTCACCGGACTCAAAGTCCGCGGCAGCATCGACCAGGTAAAGCACCAGGTCCGCCTTACGGATCTCGCCGCGGGCGCGGCGCACGCCTTCGGCTTCGATTGCATCCGTGGTCGGACGCAAGCCCGCGGTGTCGATGAGGTTCACCGCCAGGCCGTCCAATTGCAGCGGCTGGCGCAGTACGTCGCGAGTGGTACCGGGCAGATCGGTGACGATGGCGACTTCATCGCCGGCCAGCCGGTTGAGCAGGCTGGATTTCCCCGCATTCGGTTTGCCCGCGATCACCACGTTCAAGCCGTCGCGCAGTAACGCACCCTGGCGTGCCGCGGCCGTGATGCGCTCGAAATCGCCGATAATGGCGCCGACCCGCGCTTGCAGCTTCGAGTCGGAGGCAAAGTCGATTTCCTCGTCCGGAAAATCGATCGCCGCTTCCACCAACTTGCGCAGTTCCGTCAGGCGCTGCTGCAACTCCTCGATGCGCGCGGAGAACTCGCCGCGCATGGAACGGACCGCGGCTCGCGCCGCGGCGGCGCTGCCGGCATCGATGAGATCGGCCACGGCCTCGGCCTGCGCGATGTCGATCTTGCCGTTCACAAAGGCGCGTTCGCTGAATTCGCCCGGCAGTGCCGCGCGGCAGCCGAGCGCGAACAGGCGCTGCATGAGGAGGTCCAGTACGATCGCGCCGCCGTGCCCCTGCAGCTCCAGCACATGCTCGCCGGTGAAGGATGCCGGTGCGGGAAAATACAGGACCACGCCTTCGTCCAGGATGGAACCGTCGGCGGCGAGGAAACGAGACAAGGAGGCAATGCGCGGAGCGGGTATTGTCCCCAACAGGACCCTGGCGATGTCGGGAACCTTGGATCCCGACACTCGAACGATGCCGATGGCGCCGCGCCCGGGCGCGCTGGCGATGGCGGCGATGGTGTCGGGGGTTGTCACCGACCTCACGCTCCTATGATCGCGGTTTGTTGGCCTCGGCTCCGACCACTTGATTCACCCGCCACTGCTGAGCAATCGACAGCACCGTGTTGGTCAGCCAGTAGAGCACCAGGCCGGAAGGGAACCAGGCCATCATGCCGGTCATGATCAGCGGCATGAACTGCATGACCTTCGCCTGCATCGGATCGGGCGGCGCGGGATTCAATTTGAATTGCGCGAACATGGCGCCGCCCATCAACAGCGGCAATACGAAAAACGGATCCCGCGAGGACAGATCGTTGATCCACAGCAGGAATGGCGCCTGGCGCATTTCCACGCTCTCGAGCAGCACGCGATAGAAGGAGATGAAGACCGGGACCTGGACCAGCATCGGCAGACAGCCGGCCAGCGGATTGATTTTCTCCTTCTTGTACAACTCCATCATGGCGCGGCCCAATTTCTCGCGGTCGTCCTTGAAGCTGTCCTGAATCTGCTTCATGCGCGGACCCACCGCGCGCATCTTGGCCATGGAGCGGCCGCTGGCCTGGCTCAAGGGATAGAACAGCAATTTGATCAGCGCCGTGACGATGATGATGGACCAACCCCAATTGCCCACCAGCTTGTGCACGAAGTTCAAGCCCGCGAACAAAGGCTGCGCCAGCACGGTGAGAATGCCGAAGTCCACGGTGCGTTCGAGGCTGGTGCCCACGCCTGCCAGTTGCGACTGCAGTTTCGGTCCGACGAACAGCTCTTCGTGGAACTGCGCCTTGCCGCCGGGGGGTACATCGACGGCCGGGCCGGTCGCGCTGATGAGATATTCCTTGTCGCGCACCTGCAATTGATATTGATAGGGTTGGCCGGCCGGCGGCACGACCGCCGTGACGAATTGATGCTGCAGCGAGGCCAGCCAGCCGCCGGTGATGATGCTCGCGTACTTGGAATCCGTGTCGCTCTCGACGTTCAGATCCTTGGACTTCGAACCGTCGTAAACGGCGGGACCCTTGAACGAATAGGTCTCGACATCGAAGTAGGACCGGGACGCGTGTTCCCAGTGACGCAGGATCTGCGCATAAGAAGCCAGCTTGCGATCGCTCGCGCCGTCGTTCTTGACATCATAGTCGAGCGCGACGGCGTACTGACCGCGCTTGAACACGAAGGTCTTCGTGACGTTCAGGCCCTGATCGCTCCAGGTCAGAGGCACGCGCAGCTCATCGGCGCCGGGCGCCAAGGTGTAGCTCTGCGCCGCCGATGTCCACATCGCCAAGTGAGTGGGCGCCGCTTCACCTGCGCCGCCGGCGAGACCGCTTTGTACCAGATAGAGCGCAGATGGCGGCTCACGGCTCAAGAGGCGCACCGGCGTGCCGGGTGTGTCCTTGCGCAACGGATACTCGAGCAGATCGGCGCGGTCGAGTTCGCCGCCCCGCAAGTTGATCGAGATATCGAGAACGTCCGTGACCACGTGCAGCAAGATGGGAGCGGCGCTGGGATCGGCGGCCGGCGAGGCGAGGCTGGGTACGTTCGTGCCCGCCGCCACCGGGGGAGTTGTGCCGGGCGCCGAGGCGCTGGGTACCGTAGTGCCGAGCGTCGCAGCACCGGGCGCTGCGGGGGGCGTCGCAGCACCGCCGCTTGGCTCCGAACCGGGGGAGCTGGTTGGCGCGGCGCTCGAGGCTGCCTGCGGCACGGAATCGCCCAGGGTGTGCGCGGACTTGGCGCTGCCCGCTTCGATGCTGGTGGCGGCGGGAGTCGCGGGGTAGTCGCGCATCCACGCTTCGTAATTCATGTAGAGCAGCGCCGCCAGCGTGGCCCACAACACCAGACGAATATTACCCATGGATAAACTTCTCATCCGGCACCGGATCGTAGCCGCCCTCACAGAATGGGTGGCAGCGGCTGATGCGGCGCGCACCTAAGCCAAGGCCGCGCAGCGCGCCGAAGCGCTCAACCGCGGTATGCGTGTAGCAGGAGCAGCTCGGATAGAAACGGCAACGGGCACCGAGCATCGGACTGATGCCGAGTTGGTAGCCGCGAATCAGCAGCAGTAATATTTTTCGCGCGCTCAGCATCGCTGCGCAATGACCTTCCAGTGTTTGTCCAGACTCTCGCGCAAATCTTGCAGCGTTGCCTTGCCTGCCGCCGCTCTCGCGGACACGGTGACATCGACTGGCGGAAGTGAATGTTGGTTCAAACGAAACGATTCTCTTGTGATGCGTTTTATTTTGTTGCGCGCGACCGCCGTGCCGAAAGTGCTTGTCGCGATGCTCAAACCCAACCGCGGAAAGGTTTCATGATTGGCCAACACGGATAAACTGAAAAACGCATCCGCGAATCTTCTGCCGCCGCGCTTCACTTCGCGAAATTCGGCCGCCTGGTGCAAACGCATGCGCGGCTCGAACCTTAGTCTATTTGAACGGGATTTTTTGAATCGCGTTACGGACAGAGGCGCTTACGGCCCTTTGCGCGGCGCCGAGCGAGTAATGCACGGCCGCTTTTCGTCGCCATGCGTGCGCGAAAACCGTGTGTACGGGCGCGATGTAGATTGCTGGGATTGAAAGTACGTTTCATGGCGAATCAGGCGGCGGGCAGGTTGACGAAAGGCGGCAAGGGTACGCAAGCGGGCCGGTATGTGTCAATAGACGCACTAGCAAGATGGAGCTAGACTCCCTGCCCCTTTTGTTGATTGGCCCCACTTTTACACCCAAGGAGAGCGCTCTTGCCGGAGTCGCTGTGGAATCGCTGTCTGCGCGTGCTCGAGGGAGAGCTCCCGGAACAGCAATTCAATACCTGGGTGCGGCCGCTCCAGGCGATCGAGCGCGACGGCGAATTGAAGCTCCTGGCGCCGAACCGCTATGTCATCGAATGGCTGGCGCAGAACTCGCTGCCGCGCATCAAGGAATTGTTGGTGGCATTTGCGGAGGGCGCGGCGCCGGAACTGGTGCTCGATGTGGGCACGCGCGCCGGCGCGGTGCACGCGGCGCCGCCCAATGGCCACGAGAGCTCGGGCGCAGCGCGCGGCAAACGCTTATTGCCGACCGTGCTCGGCAGTCCCATCAACGGCGATTTTACCTTTTCGAGTTTCGTCGAGGGCAAGAGCAATCAACTCGCGCGGGCCGCCGCCCTGCAGGTCGCCGGCAATCCCGGCCGTGCCTACAACCCCTTGTTCATCTACGGTGGTGTTGGACTCGGCAAGACGCATCTCATGCACGCGGTGGCAAATCACCTCAAAGAGCGCAATTGCGACTCTCGACTGGCGTACGTGCACAGCGAGAGATTCGTCGGCGATATGGTCAAGGCTCTGCAGCACAACACCATCAACGACTTCAAGACCGCCTATCGAACGCTGGATTGCTTGATGATCGATGACATTCAATTTTTCGCGAAGAAGGACCGCTCGCAGGAGGAGTTCTTCCACACCTTCAATGCGCTGCTGGAGAGCCAGCAGCAGGTGATCCTGACTTGCGACCGCTATCCGAAGGAAGTCGACGGTCTCGAGGAACGCTTGAAGTCGCGGTTCGGCTGGGGCTTGACGGTGGCCATCGAACCGCCGGAACTGGAGACCTGCGTTGCGATTCTGATGAGCAAGGCTGCGATGACCCACGTTGACCTTCCGGAGGAAGTCGCCTTCTTCATCGCCAAACGGATACGCTCCAATGTACGCGAATTGGAAGGCGCGCTGCGCAGGGTGGTGGCAACCTCGAACTTCACGGGGCGCCCTATCACCCTCGAGTTCACCAAGGAAGCGTTGCGGGATTTGTTGGCGCTGCAGGAGAAACTGGTCACCATCGAAAATATCCAGAAGACAGTGGCCGAGTACTACAAAATCAGGATCGCCGATTTGCTGTCGAAACGCCGCAGCCGCTCGATCGCCCGGCCACGCCAGGTCGCCATGGCGCTGGCCAAGGAATTGACCAACCATAGCCTGCCGGAGATCGGCGATGCGTTCGGCGGCCGGGACCACACCACCGTGCTGCATGGCTGTAAGCGGGTCAAGGAGTTACGTGAAACCGAACGCCGCGTGGGCGAGGACTATATGAACCTGTTGAGAACACTGGCTGGATAGCGGGGGAAAAGCTGTGGAGCACTTTGTGGATAAAGATATCCACAGATTCGTGACAGGTTGCGTGCCATGCACGGACAGCATTCGAGCAGGCTTATGGAGCGTGTATATGATTGAGATTAATGACATTTTAGGAGTTCTCCGCAGAAGTGCGGTTGCTTCATAATCATAGTAATAATCTCTTTTTAAGAATTTAGATCTAAGACAGTTCAAGACGGGTGTGTTCATGAAATTGACGGCAGAACGCGAAAAATTGTTGGGTCCCTTGCAGGCGGTTATCGGCGTGGTCGAGCGGCGTCAAACCATGCCGGTGCTGGCCAACGTTTTGCTGGGTGTGCGCCAAGGACAACTGGCCATCACGGCGACGGATTTGGAAGTGGAACTCGTGGCGGCGACCGAGGTTGCCGTGCAGGAGGCAGGCGACATCACCGTTCCGGGCCGAAAATTCCTGGATATTTTGCGTGCGCTGCCCGAGAAACTGTCCGTTTCGTTGAGCGTAGAGGGCGAGAAAGTCGTGATCAAGGCAGGTCGCAGCCGTTTCAGCTTGTCGACACTGCCGGCCGCGGATTTTCCCGTCATCGACGACATCAACGCGCAGCAGACGGTGCAGATCCCGCGCAAGGAATTGCAGCGATTGTTGGAGAAAACGCATTTCTCCATGGCGCAGCAAGACGTGCGCTACTACCTGAACGGCATGCTGCTCGAAATCGATGGCGCGCTGCTGCGCGCAGTGGCCACCGATGGACATCGGTTGGCGCTATGCGAAACGGCATTGGCGGCCAAGGCGAAGAACTCCCAACAGGTGATCGTGCCGCGCAAGGGCGTGTTGGAGCTGCAACGAGTGCTGACCGATGACGGAGTCGCTGATGTCGCCATCGGCACTAATCATGTTCGCGCGCAGATCGGCGACATTCGCTTCACTTCGAAGCTAATTGACGGTCGTTTTCCGGAATATTCCCGGGTTATTCCCGCCGCGCCCAGCGCCGCGATCAGGGCGGATCGCGATGTATTGCGGCAGGCTTTGCAGCGTACCGCCATCCTCTCCAACGAGAAATACCGCGGTATTCGCGTGACGGTGAAGAAGAATCTGGTGACGGTGCAGGCGCACAATCCGGAGCAGGAAGAAGCCGAAGAGGAAATCGAGGTGGCCTATGAAGGCCAGGACCTCGAGGTCGGATTCAACGTCAATTACCTGCTCGACGCCCTCTCTGCGATCGATGGCCAGGAAGTCGAGTTGGGCCTCACCGATAGCAATAGCAGCTGTTTGATCCGCTCGCCGGGAAACACCAGTGCACGCTACGTCGTCATGCCGATGAGACTCTAAACCCATGTCGCTTCGCCGGGTGCAAGTCACGGACTTCCGCTGCTTGCATTCGGCCGATTTGGAGCTCGATCCCCGCTTCACGCTGATCAGCGGTCCTAACGCTTCCGGAAAGACCAGCCTGCTCGAGGCCATGTATGTCCTGGGCCGAGGCCGATCCTTCCGCACCCGGCGCACCGAGCACCTCATAAGAAACGGTGCAGAACGCTTCGTGGTATTTGGCGAGGTGGACGCCGGACAGCGCACTGTTCCGGTGGGAATAGAAGGCAGTGCCGGCGGTGTGCGCGCCAAGGTTGCCGGAGAGAAGGCTGCAACCTTGGCGGAGCTCGCGGTCCAGCTGCCGGTGCAGGTCATCGATCCCGAAGTGCATCGTCTGATCGAGGAAGGTCCTAGCCGTCGACGCCGATTTTTGGACTGGGGAGTGTTCCACGTGGAACATGAGTTCGTGGGTTACTGGCAGCGTTACCACCATGTCCTGCGACAAAGAAATGCCGCGCTGAAGTCCCGGCAGGCGGCGTTGATCTCGGCCTGGGACGGCGATCTGGTGCGCTACGGCGAGTTGGTGACGGATGCACGACAGCGATACGTGCAACTGCTCGCCAGCCAAAGCGCGCCGATCGGACGCAGCCTGCTCGGCATGGATCTCACCCTTAGCTATCGCGCGGGGTGGGCTAAGGGACAAACATTTGCCGACTGCCTGGCTCAGAACCTGCAGTCGGATCAAGAGTTGCGAGCGACTCAGGTGGGGCCGCACCGGGCCGAGCTGGCAATTCGCTTGGACGGGCAGGCAGTGAAGGACAGAATTTCGCGCGGGCAGCAGAAGCTTCTGGCAGCTGCGTTGCTGGTGGCCCAGATCAATTTGTTCCCCGACAGCGCACCGATACGCCCGACCCTGCTTCTGGACGATCCCGCCGCAGAACTTGATGACGAGCGCCTCGCCAAGCTCATTCTCGAAGTTTCAGCGCACGTGGTGCAGCTGGTAGTCACGACGCTCCATGGCGAGTTTTCGGCGTTCGGTAACCCCGGTAAGCGCTTTGGGATCAGCGCTGGGATCGTGTCGCCGGTCTAGTGTTCCACGTGGAACAGAGCCTGGTGTTCCACGTGGAACAAATCGGCGCTTCGCGTGCTCCACCGCTCACAAGCCATATCTCAAGACGCTCCCAAGGCATTGATTTAACTATACTTATGCAGGGCTAAAGATTCGTTATTAACGCCAGGAACTGTTAGAATGTCACATTGATAAATAGGACGGATCATGGCGCAGGACAACATATACGATTCCAGTAAAATCAAAGTCTTAAAGGGGCTCGACGCAGTACGGAAACGCCCCGGAATGTATATCGGTGATACCGATGATGGCAGTGGGCTACACCACATGGTGTTCGAGGTTGTGGATAACGCCATCGATGAGGCTTTGGCGGGTCATTGCGACCGCGTGGTCGTATCCATCCACGCCGATGAATCGGTGACGGTCTCGGACAACGGCCGTGGAATTCCTGTGGATATCCATGCCGAGGAGGGCGTGTCTGCGGCCGAAGTCATCATGACCGTGCTGCATGCCGGCGGTAAGTTCGATGACACCTCGTACAAGGTCTCCGGCGGTTTACACGGCGTCGGCGTGTCGGTGGTGAATGCGCTTTCCGATTACTTGGAAATGACCATCCGCCGCGACGGCAAATTGCATCGCCAGGAATACCGCCTTGGCGAGCCCCAGGCGCCGCTCGCCGCCATCAGTGACACCAGCGAACACGGCACGACCATTCGCTTCAAACCCAGCTCGCAGATATTCACGCACATCACCTTCGTCTACGAAACGCTCGCCAAGCGTTTGCGCGAGTTATCGTTCTTGAATTCGGGCGTGCGCATCGAACTCATCGACGAACGCGACGAGAAGTCCGAAGTCTTCCAGCACGAGGGCGGGCTGAAGGCCTTCGTCAAACATTTGAACCGCAGCAAAGCCGCCGTGCACGACACGGTCATGTGGTTTCAAACGCGCGAGGGCAGCACGCAAGTCGAAGTTGCCATGCAGTGGAACGACTCCTATCAGGAGAGCATGTTTTGTTATACGAACAATATTCCGCAAAAGGACGGCGGCACGCATCTCGCCGGCTATCGCGCTGCATTGACCCGCACGCTCAATAACTACATCGAGAAGGAACTCGCCGGCAAAAAAGACAAGATCCAAACGACGGGCGATGATTCGCGCGAGGGTCTGACCGCCATCCTCTCGGTGAAGTTGCCGGACCCGAAATTCTCTTCGCAGACCAAGGACAAGCTCG
>Ga0182024_10013944_pt1 | contig 15589 bp, 15 predicted proteins | sample P32metaG_FD_120480 | JGI IMG/M metagenome (GOLD analysis project Ga0182024, IMG submission 120480) | Permafrost microbial communities from Stordalen Mire, Sweden - P3-2 metaG (Illumina Assembly) | ecosystem: Environmental > Terrestrial > Soil > Wetlands > Permafrost | place: Sweden: Stordalen... | reverse complement strand
TGAGTTCCTTCTCATAGCGCTGGAGGGTCTCTGTGAGAAGACCTGATGACTTCGGTCGAGGCGCGTCCTGACTTGATAGCCACGACTCATCCACCCGAAAAGTATCCCCGGTGCAGAGTATTATACATCTCTCGATGATATTTTGCAGCTCACGAATGTTGCCTGACCAGTGATAAGACCGGCACAGCTCCAGCGTATTTCTGTCGATCTTGGTGATTTGCTTTCGCGCCTTCTCCGCATACCGCTTGACGAAGTACTCGACCAGCATCGGAATGTCTTCCTTTCGGTTCCGGAGAGGCGGCACATCAATCGGGAAAACATTCAGCCGGTAAAAGAGGTCGGCGCGAAATGTTCCTGAAGCAATGGCGGCCATCAAGTTCCGGTTGGTAGCGGCGATGATTCGAACATCGGTTTGGATGACGCGGCTCCCCCCGACTCGTTCGAAGTTGCGCTCCTGAAGCACCCGAAGCAATGCAATCTGCGTTTCGGCGGGAAGCTCACCGATTTCATCGAGAAAAATCGTGCCGGAGTGCGCCAACTCAAAGCGGCCTTGCCGGCGCTGCAGGGCGCCGGTGAAGGCCCCCTTCTCGTGGCCAAACAGTTCTGAGGCTATGAGCGAAGAAGGAATCGAGGCGCAATTCACGGCAATAAAAGCATGGCCGGCACGTTGCGAACTCTTATGTATGGCGCGCGCAACCAGTTCCTTCCCGGTGCCTGTTTCGCCCGTAATCAGCACGGTGGAGTCGGTGGGAGCGACCTTCACGATGCTGGAAAGCACGGTTTTTAACGCAGGCGAGGATCCCACGATCTCCTCAAACATGAAGACCTGATCGATTTGCTCTCGCAACGCGACGTTCTCTTGCCGCGTTCTTTCCTCCGCCTGCTTGCGATCGTCGATATCGGTACCGGTCGCATACCAGCGGATGATCTCTCCCCCATCGTTCAGCACTGGGTTGTATTGAACCAGGAACCAACGATACTGACCATCCCTGCGGCGCAGTCGCCGTTCGTACTCGAATGGAACCCCTCGCAAGATCGCCGCGGCGCGTTCGTCGCGCAATCTCTCGGAATCCTCCGGATGAAGGATCTCACTAAAGCGTTCCGTCCTCACTTCTTCTTTCGTGAGGCCGGTGTACTCCTGTACAGCCTGATTTGCGTATAGAAATGTTCCGTCGGCCCCAATAGCGACAACGAGCTGCGGTATAGCATCGATGATTGTTCGAAGTTCAGCCTCGGATCTGGCTATCTCGTCGAATGCCCTCGTCAGTGCCGCCTGCGATCGCTCTCCCTCTATCGCAATTACGGCTATGTGGCCTGCGGCTTCGATCAGTCGCAGATCGGTATCGCTCGGGGTGCGGGGCTCGGCATAATACATTCCGAAGGTGCCCAGCACTTTCTCGCTTTTGGAGAGTAGCGGCTGAGACCATGCGGCGCGCAACCCGTAACTTAAAGCAAGGTCTCGATAATTAACCCATAAGGGGTTGTTCGCGATGTCGGAAACGATCGTCCGCTGCTTCAGAAATGCAGCAGAGCCGCACGAACCTATATCGGGGCCAATCGTCAGCGGAGTGATGGCCTCAATCCAACCCTTAGGAAGTCGAGGGCCTGCCGCGGGCCAAAGGCGCATGCCGTCCGGATCCATCAGCATCACCGCTGAAATGACGTTACCTGCCTGAGTATCAATCGTGTCGCATAAGCTTTCTAGAATGTCTGCGAGGCGAGCTCCCTTGGCGAGCATTTCCAAGGTCCGTTTTTCTGCGGCCAGCAGCGCCTCGGCACGCTTACGCTCCTCGATGTCGGTATTCGCGCCATGCCATTTGGCGATGACGCCGCGATTGTCGCGCTCGGGCTGTGCACGGAACAAGAACCATCGATATTCTCCGTCGTATCGGCGCAGGCGCGCTTCAATCTCACCGGCCTCGCCAGAAGCGAGTAGGCGCCGCCAATAATCCATGAGCCTATTCCTGTCTTCCGGGTGAATGGCAATAGTCCAGCCCCAATCCGAGGCTTCTTCCGCAGAGAGACCGGCATAATCCAGCCAAGGCCGGTTCAAGAATTCAGCCGAGCCGTCGGGACGGGCTGACCAAGCCAACGCTGGAATCGTGTCGATGATGCTTCGCAGTCTGTTTTCCGAGTTCCTAACTTCATCGAGAGCCTTGGTCAACGCCAGTCGAGACCGCTCGCGCTCAATAGCGATGCGCGCGATGTCGCCTGCTGCCACGATCAACTCAAGTTCTCGATTATTCGGGGTCCGTGGCTCCGCATATGACATGCAGAAGGTGGCGAGAACCTCACCATCCCCCGAAATGAGCGGTTCCGACCAAGCCGCGCAAACCCCGTTACTTAAAGCCAGATTTCGAGCTTCATCGGGCCATCGCGGATCGTTGGAAACATCCGGGACAATCACTCGTTGTTTCGTAAAGGCGGCGGTGCCACACGAACCCGTGTTGGGACCGATCAGCCAAGGCGTGATGGCGGCTTTAAAAGTGGCGGGAACGTGAGGCCCGGCACACGGCGACAGCCACTCACCGTCCATCAAACAAACCATGGAATGAAGAGGAGGGGCGTGAGCATCAATGGCGCCACACAAATCGTCCAGGACCTCTGAAAGGCTTGCGCCATTGGCCATCATTTCCAGCGTTCGCTTTTCCGCAGCTAGTAGGGATTCGGCCCGCGATGGGGTTGTGGTATTGGGTTCTTGTTTCGAATCCAATTCAGCCGGCTCGACCATACTCGGGGCTCCATTGAGCCGCACTCCGTGGTCCTCTTTGGGGCCCGATTCCAGGAAGCCCTCCATATCGGTTTGCGGTCGCGCCTCAGAGCCCATCATGCCACAGCATACTCCGCGTGCAGAATAGTGCCTGCTCTCTCAGCACAAAGCCGAGAAAGTTGTAAAGGACTACCGTCCCTTGGGAGTTGGATGCAGATGAGACCTCTCGGTTGCACATTTTGTATATTCCCCGAAGCTGGGCACGGCGGGCCGAAACCTCCCAGAAGCCATTTGTGCATGGTTTCAATGGTCCGAAGTCCTGATTGGGGCTGCGAGAACGATAGGATGGCCTGCTGATCGATGCCATGATCGGACAAACGCCCGATCACTACAGAGTCCGTTGCTCAGATTGGCGAAGGCGGCATGAGTGTCGTGTAGCGCACACGGGTTGAAGTTTTAAACCGCGATGTGGCACTGAAGTTGCTCGCCCACGGAGCACTACGACAGAGTTAGCTTCGGGCCATCTGCGTCGCGAAGCTAAGACGGCGTCATCCCTAAGTCGTCCGAACATTTGCACCATTCACCAGCTGGGAGAGACCGGCAACCACTTCTACGTGGTGATGGAACTGATTGAGGGGCGGTCGCTCAGCGATTTAATCGCGGCGACGGGCCTCTCGACGGAAATAGTGACGCTGCTACGGCACGCAAATCGCGGACGCATTGGCCCATGCCCATGACCGCGGAATCGTGCATCGCCACCTCAAGGGCTCGAATGTCCCGGCAGGAATAGAGGTGGCAAGTCCACCGGTGTAACGCACATTCTCGTTCCGCGGGGATCCCAGCGGGCCCTCGATGCATAGCCAATCTGTGTTCGTAATAGAGCCTCGTGCCGGGCTCCACGGATTTCCTTGAAATCACTGGCTCGACGCTTGCGCGATCTCTGCGACGAACGGCACTGCGGACGCGCCGGCGGGAAGGCGACACGTAGTGGTCAAATAACTGTGGCATGTGTCACTCCGAGCAGCAGGGTTCGCCGGTTCGCTCTATCATTTGACGAGGTCAATGAGCAGGCCGTTGACTCTGTGTTGAAACCCCACGAATTGTCCAAACTCCGGAGACGCGACATTGTTGAACACGTCGTGCGGGTTCGAGTGATCCGTAAGGTTCAGGGAATACACGCCGAATCGCAAGCGACGATCCTTTAGGCGGCCGACGAAAGCGGGGAGCGGAAAGTCCTTGTATATCTTCATATCGAGGGAGAAGAACGTCGGAAACCGTTGGCTATCGGGCGTACCAACGTAGTTTTGCAACACGTCGACGTCCGAGTATCGGAACCCCGTATGAAGATCGATTACAGGGCTGACGGTCAGCTTTCCCGGCAGTTGAAATATGCCGGAAGTCAGCAACCTATTGGGAATATCCGACGCTAAATAGCCGGCGGTATTCAGGCGAATGATGGGCTGCTCGAAGGGTACGAAGGTGTCGGACAAGGTGTTCAGGTCACCCGTGGAACGGCTGCGAATGTACGCGACATTTACTTCGGCCCGTTGGCTGGGCCGGAAACGGACAGAGGCTTGGAACTCGTGGTAATGCGAGTCCCCGGTGTGGGTTAGAGCAAGTAACTGGCTGTCGCCCAGTGCACCGGGCCCAGGACCCACCACGAAGAGGTCGCTCGTTTGGCTCTGAATATAGTTAAGGCGGCCCGTGATGCTGGGACGAAACTGATGGTCAACCCCCAGATTCCATGTGACATTGCGGGAACTCGTACCCGGGTCCCGGCTATCGCTTATGGTCATTTGGCCGTCCTTTGTTTCCACGTACGCGTTTTGAAAAACCAGCGGTGCGCCGATAATCTGACCTGCCTGATTGTAGGAGCTAACTACTCTCATGGGGTTCTGCGTAAAACTGGTGGCCAACAGGGGGACCCGGTCATAGAACACCCCCACGCCGGTACGCAACACTGTTTTATCGCCGCGACCGAGCGAATAGGCCAGCCCAGCGCGAGGCGCCAAAGCGGCCGAACGGCCGTCGGACTGACTCGACAAGCGAATTCCGGAATCGACGGCCAGGTGGTCGGTAAGTACCCAGTGATCCTGTGCGAACTCGGAGATTTCAGTATCGTTCCCATACAAAGAGTTCGGCCCTTGGAAATCAATCAGCTCGGCGAGCGAGCCATCTTCCCGCAGCAACCGGATGGGACGCGACTGGCTCGTGCCAGTATAAGAGCGGTGCACAACGTCCGCGCCAACTTTCAGATCGTGGCTGCCGTGCCAGTGCTTTCGGGACAACTCAAACTTGGGTAATGCCTCCAATTGATTTGACCTTCTGGTCCAGGAGTTAAAGAAATTGCCGCCCCACCCCTGCGGAGTAATCAGCATATCCTCGACGCCTTGGCCATAGGCGTTGCTGTCGAACCGCGTATATCGAAACATTGTCACAAGGGCGCCAGCGGCCGTCTGATAGCTATCAATAATGCTGGCGGAGGCGCCCTTGGAGCCTGAGTTGGAAGAGGCGCTCTGCGGGACCAAAGCGTTGATGTCCGCGAATTGATCGCGCATCGAGAAGGCGACGACATTGGCCGTGAGCAGATGTTTAGTAGACAGAATCGCCTGCAGATCGGTAAAAGAAGTGAACCCCCTCTTCTTAGTCTCGTTATGAGGCCATGCCAAGCCGCGGACTGGCTGGTTCCTGACGATGTAGTCAAACGCCTCCGAAATGTTCAGCTTGTTCTTGAGAAGTGGACCTCCCGCGTACAGCCTGGGGGTGTCGGCGGAGACTCCGACGATATGTCCACTCTTGCCCCGCATACCAGGGACAAAATCCATCAACGAGTACGCCCAGCGATCGGGAGGCGCTTTGGTATCGATGGTGGTAAGGCCTCCGGAAAAGCCGCCGTACTGTGCGTTATAGGGGGTTTCGTAGACGTTGAGCGTCTGAATGGCCGCAAGCGGAATTCCGATCGCAAAGCTGCCGGTGACGGGATCGACCATTTGCGCCGAGTCCACTAGCAGCATCCCTTGGCTCTCCACCTCGCCTTTGATGTTCAGCACACCGTCCATCGTCCGGACCACTCCCGCGACCAGTGGCAAGGCTTCGTTGAATGTCTGCTGCGGCATAGGCAAAGCCAAGAATTCCCGATTGGTGAGCGTGGTGTCCGGGTCCGCGCTGTGCTCAGTGACTGCCGATGCCTGCCCTTGAACGTCTACGGTAACAGACACGGTCTCCAGTTCCAAGCCAATGTTCTCAAGCCGCATTTCGCTCGGTTGCAGAACGACCTTTCTGGCGAACGGCTTGAATCCTTGCAGATTCACCTCTAACAGGTAGACGCCTGCATTCAGCGGTGTGAATTCGAAATGACCATTGGCGTCGGTTAGCGCCAACAGAGATTGGGCCTGCGGGGAATCGCCGCTCAACTTCACGGATATACCCGCGAGCGCTGTTGACTGCGTTTGTAAATCGACATGGGCGACGACTCCATGGACTGCGCTCTTCGCCGACTCTTGCCCAAGACCCTTTGAATCCTGGGCGGAGGCGACACCCACGAGGAATGGGCATGCCAACACCATTGCCGTCGCGAACGCGCGGGTGACACTGAGGGACACCGGCGCAAATTCTAAGCGCTGAATCAGCTCGTGCGCAATGTGACTTCCTCCGGCGTTCATTCTAATGTCTCCCAGATAGTTCTGTGCCCGAGTTCATCAGTGCCTCGGCAACTCACCTGCCAAAGCTTCCTCACTGTAAACAGGTGACTTTCCGCCGCTTGTAGCATGCCGGAGAGGAATTGTGCTGCCGAATTTCCGACACTTGCCATAATGCTGTCGTTCCTGCGAGCGTGGTGGGCGCATTGGTCTTGAATGGTTGGCGTTTGGCTGGGTGCTGCGGTCGCGACGACCGGGGCCGGAAGATCCCTTGCGTGGTTTCCCAGTAAGGCCGCCCGTGTGGCCACCAGGGCATCTGCCTGCGCGGCGGGTTCTCCGTCGGCTGGAGACGGCGCCGGTCCCAAAAAGACTGGTCCGAAGTCTGAGAGTGAGCACGGACCGGGGCCAGATGAGGCTTTCAGTTGACGACCAAGCGGCTTATGCCGTGCTTGCTCAAAAAGCGTTTGCCTTAGACACAGCTATTCAATGGTTCGTGCTGGAGAGACCAGCCACGGGGCGGTCAATTCTCGGGTCAAAATATTGGTGGTCGAAATTTCTGGAGTCATTGCAGGGGGAGGCCCGGGCTCCCCTGAGCGCGACCCTGCCAACGGCCAAGGATCTGTCAGATGGGTCGCGAGAATGGGCTACGCCTGTCGAACGCATCGGCGAGAACTAGACACCAAAACAGTCTTGTTGATCACAGAAAGACTTTGTCGCCATGCTGTGTCAAGTTTTCGTCAAACTGCCAGACTGCTGGCAGCAGAAACTCGGCGCAGATCGGCCATGAAACCGTAAGTGCCATTCATTCCACACAGACGGACAGTAGGGATTCTGGAAGGCTGAATGCCTATCCTTCCGCAGAGGCAGTATACGGGAGTGACGCGATGGAGAGCGTGAAGGCATTTGTTGGACTCACATTGATGCTGGAAAGCGCTCCCGTGCTGTTGAGTGCAATCGAGCTGCGAGGCGGCGCCTTGAAGGCGTGGGACGACTACGTCCAGAGCGCCGGGTTGCACATGCAGGCACGACTGGACAGCCAACGTCCATTTCTGTGGACAGATGAGTTCTCGAACCGCACGTTGCAAGTCCCACGCGGTGAGATCGTGGTGGCGCCGCTTGTCGGACACGGAACCCAGAATGTGCCGGGCGGGCTGATTCACGCCTGGATTGGGGCAGTTTTCATTCCCAATGCCACGTTCGAAAGCGCGCTGGCCATTGTGCACGGTTATGACAGGTACAAAGATTTATACAAACCTGTCGTCGTGGGGGCGAAGTTGCTTGCCTGTACCGCAATGGATCGGGACTTTTCAATGAATTGGCAGCGCCGGGTCCTGTTCGTAAACGCTGCAATGGAGGGTCAATACCGAGCTCACGATTTCGCGGTGGACGCGCGGCGGGGATACAGCATTGCCGATACAAGGCAGGTGCAGGAAATCGGTGGCTACGGGCATTCGGGCGAGCACCTGCTGCCGCCCGACCAGGGAAACGGTTACATCTGGCGGCTCCATAGCATCGCAAGATGCGAACAACGGGATGGGGGAGTCTATCTCGAGTTGGAAGCGGTAGTCAAACATCTGTCGATCAATTCCCTCACGGCTACGCTGCGCCAAACCCCCGATGCGGTGAGTTCATTATCCGGACAACCGGGACCACTCTGTAAGGAGAGTCTGAGGTGAATTGGCTATGAGGCGCTCGGATATCCTTCCCGCCTGGGGAAAAGTTCTCCGCGGGGGCAGACCGCTGTTATCGATCGAGATTACAAAAGAATGTCCCCTTCGGTGTCCGGGCTGTTATGCATATGAGACGAATCACGTATCCCCCGGCGTGGGCTTGCAGAAACTGCACGATTATCATGGCCAAGCTCTGGTGGACCGTGTCCTCGAATTGGTCAGGCGATACCAGCCTCTGCATATCTCGATTGTGGGTGGCGAGCCTCTGGTGCGATATCGGGAGCTTGAGGTTTTGCTTCCGACACTCGACGCAATGGGAATTGAGATCCAGTTGGTCACCAGTGCCGTCAGGCGAATTCCCAGTCACTGGCGCAAGTTGGCCGGGCTGCATATCGTAGTTTCAATCGACGGCCTTCAGCCCGATCATGACCGCAGGCGTTCTCCGGCCACTTACGCTCGGATTTTGGAAAACATGGCCGGCCACCAGATCATTGCCCACTGCACGATTACCCGCCAGCTTCTTGCACGGCCCGGTTACCTGGGCGAATTTTGTGAGTTCTGGTCGGCTCGGCCGGAGACACGGAAGATCTGGTTCAGCCTCTTCACGCCTCAGGAAGATCAAGTGTGCCTGGAGCGCCTTTCGGCAGCGGATCGCGTCAGGGCCGTTTCGGAAATCACACACCTTCGGACTGAATACGCCAAGGTCGATATGCCCCAGGCGGTTCTCGATGGATTCTTGCGCCCTCCCGCGACGCCGCGGGAGTGCATCTTTGCACAAGTGACAGCTTGTATCTCAGCCGATCTGGCCACAACGATCTCGCCCTGCCAGTTCGGCGGGCGTCCAGTCTGCTCAGAGTGTGGGTGCATCGCTTCGGCTGGGCTGGCCGCGATCGGAAGACACAATCTTGCTGGACTCGTCCCGGTCTCGACTATTTTCGGTCTCTCAAGAGGTATTGGTTCGCTTGTCGGGCCGACCCTCGCGCGTGCCTGGAAACTGCGGGGGCACGGATTGGCAGCGATTGTGCACCGAGACTAAATATTGGAGTACCGATTGTCGGTAAGAGGAAATCACTATGTCAGAGGACACCTTCATGGGCTTGCTGGCCCCAAACCTCCGTCCATTGCGAAAACTTCTGCAAGCACGGTTTAGGATTCCGGACCAGGCTGATGACATCCTCCAGGAGGCCCTACTTCACGCATTCGCTCGTCGAGACCAACTGCGTCTCCGCTCCAAGTTCAAGAGTTGGCTCTGGACGATCGCCTTGAACGAAATGCGAACGTTCTTTCGGAGTGAGCGGGGCATCATGTCGCTCGATGAGTTTCCCGAAATCGATCCCAGCGATCGCGCGCTCTCACCTCTGGTGAAACTCGAGCAACTCGAAAGGCGGGAATGGCTGCACGCTGGCCTGGCGAAACTCTCAGCGCGTGATCGTGCGGCGATTCGATTGCGCGACCTGGATGGTCTCAGCATGACCGAGACAGCCGAGGCTCTCGCGATCTCTAAAGCTGCTGCAAAGGCAACCCACTTTCGGGCTCGGAAGCGCCTGGCATACGAACTCAGCGGCGCCAGCAGACCGGTCGCCATCGAACGTGTCGAGCGCCCGACAGAAGTGCCAAACAAAGCGTCAGAAGTACGACGCCAGGGACGACTGCGGTCGATTCAGAGCGTATTGAATCCACTAGCGAAAGGAACAGAAACGAATGCCTACCACCAACTTGACCCCGGTCACTAAAGAGCACGATACCGCCGTATCGCGGCTTGACGTCAAACTCCACGACCTGCTACGGTCGCCCAGCACGGCAACTGTACGGGCGCAGACTGCCAAGGCATTGACATTGCCCACACCCGTTTTTCCACAGCATCCGGAATTACTCACGGATGACGTGCTGCCCTCCGACGCCCATGGCGCGCCAGACAATCCGTACGCGAGGCGCTGGACGGCTCCGCAAGTGCTGCGAGTTATGAACGGTTGGTTGTTCCCGTACGTCAAGTCGCGTGTCCTGCCGGGCGATTTCCATCCCATCATTGCCTACCTGTTCACGGAATGGAAATGCAACTTGGACTGTCATTACTGCTGGGCCTTCGACAACAAGGTAAAAGGAATGACTGAGGATATGGCCCGCCGTTCCATCGACTGGCTGCACTCGACCACTTGCCGGGTTCTCGCACTGATGGGCGGCGAGCCTCTCTTGCGGCCCGATTTCGCCCATAAGGTTGTCTACTACGCCGCCCAAAAGGGATTTTGGGTGTATGTTCCGACCAATGCCCGGCTCCTGCGTCCCGACGTGACCGATCGCCTCGCCGACGCTGGCGTTGCAACGTTCAACTTTGCCGTGGATGTCGTCGACGAGAAACCGGGTCTTCCTAAAGCCCTGGCCCCAATTCGGCGTTACTTTGAGTATTTGGTGCGCAAACAGTATCGCTATGGCTACACAGTATTCTTCAATATCAATATCTGCCGGACGAACATGGACGATGTCCGGCAATTGACGGAGATCGCGCACGAATACGGGATCGCCACCGATTACCACATCAACGAATCGCCCATGATCGAGCAGCCCCATTTCAAGCACCTCAACGAAAACAGCACCTACATCACTCAAGATGACTGGCCGCAGGTGGACGAGCTGGTGGACTGGCTGATCGAGAAGAACCAGGCAGGCTACAAGATGGTGAATTCGGTGAAACGCCTGAACGGTATGCGCGAGTTCCTGCGCGGCAAGTTGGAACCGTGGAATTGCCGCGCGGGTCAGAATTCGATGATCATTCGGGTGGACGGCACGCTGGCGCCATGCTTCCCGATGTATTCGGCAACCTACGATTGGGGCGCTGTCGGCGATCACAAATTCGAGGTTCCCCAGCTTAACGAAATGAAGCAGACGTGCCAGACGCACTGCTTCTCCACGTTGAACCACAACCTGGGCTACTGCTACGACGACGCCCGCGTCATCCGATGGGTACTCAAGCAAGCTGCCCGCGGCTTCCAGGGTGTCAGCGGGAGCTTCGAGTAGGAGATGGGCCATGCGAGCACTCTCTCTTTTATTGGCTATCGCCGCATCGGTGCAGGCGGCTGAAAGTTCGCCTGTTATCGCATCGCTCAGCGGGGAAGAGATATTCTCCCGATTGATGGAGCACAACCGCCAACGCGAGAGCCTGCTGCGCGGTTACACCGTCCAGCGGGATTATTCCGCTACAAACCCGTCGGGAAAGCTTTACGCGGCCGAGGAGGTGCGGATGAACTATACTGCGCCCGACACAAAGACCTTCATCACTCTGTCCGCTCGCGGCTCGTGGCTGGTGCGAGACCTGGTGTTCAGCCGCCTGATGCAGAGCGAGGCGTCTGCGGCCCGTGGAAGCGAACGCACCGACAGCTCCATCGCGCCCGCCAATTACCGGTTCGAGGCATCGGGCGCCGGCGAAGTTGCCGGACGCCCCTGCTACGTCGTGCATGCTATTCCACTACGCAAGGACAAATACCTGTTCGAGGGCCAAATCTGGATCGATGGAGCGGAGTTCGCGATTGCCCGCATTGCGGCTCGTCCAGCGAGCAATCCGTCGTTTTGGATTCGGCGCGTCGAGTTCGTCCGGACGTACTCAAAGGTGGGCAGTGTGTGGCTGCCCTCGAGGGACGAGACGGTTGCCGATATCGTGTTCCACGGCCGCAAGGTCCTCACAATAGACCATCGCGATTATGTACTGAAGACGGTTGACGAATCTAGCAGCCGCTGATCACACGGGAGGTTCGGTGTTGTTCTCTGTAACTCGAAATATCGGCCGAAGGTTCGGAGTTTATAGGCCCCGGTCGGTTGGGCTGTCGAACCTCGCGAGGCATCCTGCACGCGAAAGTTTGTCAGTCGGCGATGGCAAGGCGCGTGCTTGCAAGCATAGCGTCATCATGATCTGAGGAGATCGGGAGTCGAAAGAGGGAGAGGAAGTATGGGGCGCCTTCACAAGTTGCTTGATCCGATGCAAACCGGTCCAGAGGCCGGGAAGCTGGATTCTAACCTTCGCAAGCGCATCGTCGGTCAAGATGACGCGATTCAGCAAATAGTGGATGTGTATCAGACCCACCTGGCGGGGATGTCAAGCCCGGGACGGCCGATAGGCAATTTTCTTTTTCTGGGCCCGACCGGGTCCGGGAAAACCCGGCTTGTCGAAGCCACGGCCGAAGGTCTCGTCGACGACGGCCGCGCGGTGCTTAAGATAGATTGCGCCGAGTTCCAGCACAGCCATGAGACCGCCAAATTGATTGGATCGCCTCCCGGATACTTGGGACACAGAGAAACCCATCCATTGCTGAGCCAGGAAGTCCTCAACCAATACCACACCGAGCGCATGAAGCTGAGCTTCGTACTGTTCGACGAAATTGAAAAAGCCAGCGACGCGCTCTGGAACCTGCTCCTCGGTATCCTGGATAAGGCCTCTCTGACACTTGGCGATAACCGGCGGGTAGACTTCTCGCGAGCAATGATCTTTATGACCAGTAATTTGGGCGCCCAAGAAATGAATTCGATCCTCCGGCCCAATCTCGGTTTCGCAGCGGGTGAGACGGAGCGCCAGTGCGCTACGGGTATGATCGATGAGAAACTCGGAAGCAAGGTTTCGCGCACGGCGGTTGACGCAGCCCGCCGCAAATTCACGCCCGAGTTTATGAACCGGATCGACAAGGTCGTGGTGTTCAGGCCCCTGGGCAATTCCGAGTTGCGCAAGATTCTGGCAATCGAGCTGGATTCAGTCCAGCAGCGCATATTCAACTCGACGCACGGGGTGCAATTCGTTTTTCTACTCACCGATTCCGCCAGAAGTTTTCTCCTTCGAGAAGGAACCGACATGAAGTATGGAGCCCGGCACTTGAAGCGCGCTATCGAACGCAGCCTGGTGGCCCCGCTCTCAAATCTGATCGCAACCGGCCAACTGCGCGACGGAGACGTGATCCGTGTTGATTTCGACAACACAGCAAATCGTTTGACGTTCCTCAAAGAAGCCGAGGACGTGCCGGCCTACGCCATCCGGGAGCTAGTGAATCCGTCTCTTGCTCCACAGGCCGGCGTGCTCTCCACAGGAACGGTTGTCGAAATGCCGGGAGGAGTAAGCGCCCGCTCGTTCAGACGATAGGTCGAGGGCTAGTACAAAGTGTTCGGGTGGCTTGTCTGGCAGAAGAGACTGTTTGTTGCCCGCGCCGATTCGTTCGCCGCGTCTATCGGAATTGCGAGGGTTGCTTACCTCCGACAAATCAGTCTCAGCCGATTGCTTTGCGGTCAGAGCACGCGACTGGCGAGCCTCTGTCGTGGACCGCACAGTGGAACTCGGCGGTCGCCTTTATGCGACACCGCCTCGCCGGGGCGGGTGAGCTCGCGGTTTCCGCCTCGCTAGGCGGCGATATCCACGATCACCGAACCGGGCGCCATCGCATCCACCATCTGGCTGGTAATCAGTATGAGCCCTGCGGCCCGGCACGGCCGCGGTGGTGATCGCCACGTCCGTCTCACGAAGTACTTCCGTCATCAATTCACGCTGCCGGCGATAAAATGCTTCGTCCATCGCCTTTGCGTAGCCGCGCTTGTCTTCCGTCGCGCCGCCCTTCACGTCGAGCCCGACAAACTTCGCGCCCAAGCTCTTCACCTGTTCCTTGACTGCCGCGCGTAAGTCGTAGCTTGAGGCCACCGCGCCCAAGCGGCGGGCGGTGGCGATGGACGCTGCAGACCCGCAACGCCAGCGCCCAAAATGAAAACCTTTGCTGGCGTGACGATTCCGGCGGCGGTCATCAGCGCCGGGAACATCTTCGGAAGGGAAGTGGCGGCGAGCAGGACCGCTTGGTATCCGGAGATGGTCGCCATGGACGAGAGGGCGTCCATGCTCTGGGCGGGTGATCCGGGCATCGGTTCCATCGCAAGGGACGAAACTCCGGTGGCAGCCAGATCGGAACACTCTTTCAATGCGCTCAGAGGTTCACCAAAGCCGATCAAGGTCTGACCGGAACGCCAAATCCCGAGATCCGCACGGCCGGTTTTGGGATTGGCGCCCAGACATCGCAGTTGCACAATGATGCCAACCTCACGAAATACTTCGGCGCGGCTGGCGAGGCGCGCGGCGTGCGCTGCATAATGATCATCCGAAGAACCAGCGTCCGCCCCGGCTGAATGCTCGGTCAACACATTCATGCCGGCCTTCTGCAATGGCTCACACGCGCGAGGAATCATCGCGACGCGCCTCTCGCCGGGAAAAGTCTCCCGGGGAATTCCAACTAAGATTGTCACTGTGTCTCTGTGCGCAAAATATGATGTCCCTCAAGTTAGCCAACGGACTGGGGTCCCCATTCCGAACTTCTCCCCGAAGCATCCCCAGGAGAGTTATTCCATGGCGTGTCGAACGCGATCGGGATAAAACGCGAGATGCTCCTTGATCTCCGCTACCGATTCGTACGGATTCTCATACGTCCACGCAGCATTGACTGAGCGTTCTTCGTCGACAGCTATACTATAGTAGGCACAGTCTCCCTTGTACGGGCAGTAGGTCTGGTGATCGGTTCGCGAGAGAAGGGACATATCGACATCCTTCCGCGGAATGTACTGAACCGGCGGATAATGCGCCTCTCGCAGCGTTAGCGCATTGACGCTATCGGCAATGACACGATCGAAAGCCATGACGCGCACTGGTGACGGGTTACGTGTGATGGTGATAGGGTGATCGGCGCTTGGAATCTTTACTTGTTTTACAATCGTGTCTTCCATTCTGCGCTCCTGAGCTTCTTCTCTGCACGGATACATCTTTGTTGAGACCCAAGGACTGAGTGTGTTCGCCGGTTCAGGCATTCATTCCGCCATCGACAGTCAGATTCGCCCCGGTAATGTACGAGGACTCCGGACCGGCGACAAACGCCACCATCGAAGCGATGTCATCAACGTGCCCGTAGCGGCCGAGCGCTGTAGCGGCCTTCTGAGGTACCGCCCAATCGCCAGCGGCGGGATTCAAATCCGTATCGATCGGACCCGGCTGCACGTTATTGACTGTGATGCCGCGACTCCCTACCTCTCTGGACAATGCCTGAGTAAAGATCTTCACGGCTCCCTTCGTGGCCGAGTAGGGCACAAGCCCGGGCGTCTGGACACGCTCGCCCACGGCCGAACCGATCATGATGATGCGGCCACCGTCATTCATGTGCTTCAGCGCCGCCTGCGTGGTGACGAATACGCCGCGGATGTTGATGTCGATCACGCGATCCATCTCCTCCAGCGTCGTCTCCTCGAACGTTTTCGGAATGGCCGTGCCGGCATTGTTCACAAGCACATCGAGTCGGCCGAAGGTCGCGACAGCCTTTTCCACCGCGCCCTTGACTGCTTCGGTGTCGGCAGCGTCGGCTTGGATCGCGATAGCCTTTCCGCCATCGCGCTCAATCGCTTTGACCACGGCGGAAGCTGCTTTGGCGTCCTTCGCGTACGTGATGACCACGCTCGCTCCGTCTGCGGCCAGTCGCTTCGCGATCGCTGCGCCAATGCCCCGCGAACCGACGGTAACGAGCGCCACTCTATTGGTTAACTTAGACATTTGCATCTCCTATGGTGTTCTGTGA
>Ga0182024_10013943_pt1 | contig 15591 bp, 21 predicted proteins | sample P32metaG_FD_120480 | JGI IMG/M metagenome (GOLD analysis project Ga0182024, IMG submission 120480) | Permafrost microbial communities from Stordalen Mire, Sweden - P3-2 metaG (Illumina Assembly) | ecosystem: Environmental > Terrestrial > Soil > Wetlands > Permafrost | place: Sweden: Stordalen... | reverse complement strand
CGTCGGCGTGCAGGATGCGGTCAACCTGGGCTGGAAGCTGGCCCAGGTGGTCAGCGGAACATCACCGGTGAGCCTCCTCGACACGTATCAGGCCGAACGCCACCCGGTTGGCGCGCGGATGCTGCGGAACACCATGGCGCAGAGGGCGCTCGGCGCAACGGACGACCGATCCGTCGCACTGCGCGACACGGTGATGGAGCTGCTGCACATGGACGAGCCGCGCAAGCACATCGCCGCCATGATCGCGGGCCTCGACGTTGCGTATGACCTCGGTGAGGGACATCCGCTGTTGGGGCGCCGCATGCCTGACCTGGATCTGGCGACTGCGGATGGCACCGTGCGAGTGTTCTCGTTGTTGCAAGACGCCAAGCCGGTGCTGCTCAACCTCGGTGACGCCGGCGGCCTCGACATCACGCCATGGGCGGGCCGGGTCGAGCTGATCGACGCTCGGTACGCTGGTACGTGGGAGCTTCCTGTCCTTGGCGCGGTCACTGCCCCCGCTGCCGTGTTGATCCGGCCCGACGGACATGTGGCGTGGGTCGGGGACGGCACAGATACCGGGTTGCGCGACGCGCTGACTACCTGGCTCGGATCACCGTGACGACGCAATACTTGGGTGGTCGGCACCGGTTCAGTGTGGGTGAGCGAGTGCGTGATCATCTATGACGGCGTACCCCCGATCTCAGTGAGCATCATGGAGTTCGACGACGGGCTCGTTGCTCACGAAACCCAGTACTTCGCGGACCCGTTCGAGGCGCCGGCGTCGAGGGCGCGACTCGCTCAGCGGATTGACCCCTCCGTGTCAACCTCTCGCGACGCACATCGCACGCTCGATTCACTGAGCTGAGAGGACGGATCTACTTCGTTCCCACGCCTTCCACCACGTCGATCTGCGTCTCATTGCCGAGGGTCATCCATAGGTCGCCGGCTCCATCAGAAGCCACCAGGTATGGCGTTTGCTCACAGAGGTATCCGGCTGGATGTGGGGGCGGGGGTACGGAGAATGAAATTGAGTTTGGGCAGGCGGCGCGCGGGAGCTGCAAAGTGACGGTTGCTCCAGTCGACAAGCTCGCAACGAGGATCCCGTCCCCACTCCGCACCATGAGGTCTCCGTTGGGGAGGATTCCGAGTCCGCCGGTGATGACCAGGGTGGGATTGATCGCAGGAACGAACGGCACCGTTGCCGTGAGTCGCGCGTCTGCGTTGAAGATGTCCATCTGCTTGTCCACGCTCACGAACCGCGTGCCGGTGCTCGCCAACTTGAAGACGTCGACCAGTGGGCTTTCGCTCCGCGCGCCGCTGCGCGTGTAGGTCACCACCCTGTCGTAATGATGAGTGTTGAAATCGCTGAGCGACACCCCAAGGGTGCCGTCGTTGAGATATGCAACGTCCTCGGGCACCGTGTTCACAGGCAGAGACCAACCAACAAACCGTCCGCCGCGGAACACCACCACCTGATCGGCATCCTGAATCGCCAGAGCAACCGTATCAGGCCCTGTAACGGCGACGGCGTTGATGAAATGCGTCCCCTTGATCCATGCCGGGTTATACGCCTCGGCCGCGGAGCTATCGCCGGGGGTGGGCACCCGATACGTGGTCACTGCTCCGCTGGTCGGGTTGAGATGAATCAGCACCATCTTGATTCCAGCCCAGACGGTTCCATCGCTCGCCACAGCGATGCCGCCGGCCGAGCCGAGTGAATAGTGGGCGTGGAGCGAGAAAACGCGACTCCGGGACGGATTGACGCCGACGAAGACGATCGATGCTGTTGCCATGTTGCCGGTCACGAACCACACTCCTCGGCGTTTCGGATCCGACCCGAAAGAGGAGGGCGGTTGCCCACCCTCTGGCAGGCTGTAGACGACCTTGGGTGTCACGGTCGGCCCTGAGGAAGTTGGCGTCGCGTGGTGAGCCGCGCCGCTCGGCACGGCAAGGGCATCCCCGGCGTGCCGGAAGACCACCAAGGAGCCACCCAGGACGGCGGCGACGAGTACCGCCGCAGCGATACCCACACCGACGCTGGGCACGAGGCGGCCGGATTCCCCTCGACCCTGCACCGCGTGCCTCTCGTTGTCGTGCCTGACGGGTTCGCCCTCCAGAGCTTCGGCATCGGTCACGCAAGCAATATGCACGCAGACCCGGAAGGATTCGAGGCCGCAGCCCGATCGTTGCCGCAAGACCCGGCCCGCGTCAAACCCTCGTGACGAGATGGATTGCGAGGGCGGTGACGAGAGCCCGGGCTATTTGTCGAGCGTCGCGATAGCCCGAGCAGCCACTCTGCGCCGCGAGCAGCTGCCCGGTCCAATCCGGCCCGTCGCTCATCGCCGCTTGCATCCCGCGCCATTCGGCGGCCGCGATGAACAGCGTCGTACCGTCCTCCGCGAGCTCGGAACGCCGGAGAGCGACTGCCCGTTGATGCGTGTCAGCGTGCAGAAGATTCCATCCGCGAGAGGCGCACGTGAGTGACGGCGGGTGAACTGATGTGCTCCACGCAGTGATAGGTGTTACCGATCCCGGCAAGGTCCTCGAAAAGCCTCTCCCCGCTGCCGAGTAGGACGGGAACGATCACTAGGTGCATCTCGTCTATCAGTCCAGCGGCTAGGTACTGGCGAATCGTGGCCGCGCCTCCTCCGATCAATACATCATTGCCATTCGCTGCTTCGCGTGCTCTTTCGAGTGCTACTTCGATGCCGGCGTCGACGAAGTGGAATGTTGTTCCCCCTAGCATCTCGATCGTGGGACGTGGGTGGTGAGTCAGGACGAAGACCGGGCAGTGATAGGGCGGGTTCTCTCCCCACCAGCCCGACCATTGCTCGTCGCCCCACGGTCCGCGGATTGGGCCGAACATGTTGCGTCCGATGACTGTGGCACCAGTGCCAACTTCCCGCTGGGCGAAGGACTCGTCGTCGATGCCTTCTTCGCCCCCGTCCTCGCCGATCATCTGACGTCCGGAGCGAGTGTTGAACACCCACTCGTGGAGCGAGCGCCCGCCTGCGCCGAGCGGGACGTCGAGAGCCTGTCCGGGTCCAGCCGCATATCCGTCGAGTGAGATGGAGAAGTTATGGACTCGCACTTTCGACACGGGCTACCTCCTTCGGATCGACGGCTCGTATAACCGAGAGCTGACAGCATCGCATTTTGGTAGTCCGCGCAGCGCCCGAATGACCGTCGCGCCCTAACGATTCATCTGCACTGGTGGCAGGCAGAGTTGGCCGGTGCTTCTTTGCACTTCGCCTTCAGTTATCGCGAATGAATTTCATATCAAAATCATGATTCCAAGTCTCACCGTCGTCCGTTGATTTTGCCCAGTGCGATATGATGGTGTTGTAGTCGTCACTGATCCGTCCTTCGTAGCGCTGCGAAAACTCGGGATTATTGCGCCAGATGCGCCACACTCTATTTTCCAATGTCATCTGGTAAACACGCGACACTCCGCGGCTGTCGTAATAGAGAACGGTGTACTCGTCACTCTTGTCATCTCGTCCGATGACCCATGTGGCATCGCCCCCCTGTCTCATCGCGATCAGACCACCGTCCTCTATCCAAGAAATAACAACCCGGCCGCGCACTGTATGTTGTGGGTCTGGCAAAAACGCGGCATTTGATAGCTCCATCTGCCACTCACCAACAATCGGGGCCAAGTCTGCGAGCCTGGGATTGTCGAACACACGTTAATCCCAGTCTGGGGGAGCCGAAATGATCATGTCACGGCTTTTGAATAGACACGACATCAGTTGTGCTCGGTCAAGACATCTCGCAGTTTGCGAGCGAAGGCTTCAGGCTGGCCGGCGTATCCGGAGTCGCCACCCACGAAGCCCCCGTGGTGGCTTGGGAAGACCGTCGCCTTCTGACCAAGTCGTTCGGCTGTGGCCTCCGACGTGCGTCCAGTGAAGATCCCCATCGACTCTTCGCCCACACCGATTACGATGCGGGTCGGCACTGCGCGCAGCGCGTCGAAATCGGGGCGATAGCTGGTGACCGCCGCTGAGCGCTCGGAGAGCAGCGGGTCGTCACGCGAGCCGTTGTCCTCGGTCGGCATTCCGAACTGGGCCGGGTCCGGTGCCGGCTGTGCGAAGTAGTCTTCGGTGAACTCACCCCGCCATGCCGTCATGGCGACGAAGGCCGCCATTCCCGCACCCCAGCCGTTGGCGATGTACGCGTCCCGGAACCTGGCGACGGCGCGCTCGGCGGCCTCGGCATCCGGAAGCACGGGCACGAGAGGTGGCTCATGTGCCACCAGGACGCTGACGTCGTTGGGATATGCCGCCACAAGTGCGAGCGCGGTGACCGCGCCGCCACTGCTCGCGAACATCTCGACCGGGCCGACACCGAGAGCTCCGATGACGGCGTGGACGTCATCTGCCTGGATGGTGGGTACGTTGTCGACCTGGCCGTCTTTGCGTTTGCTGCGACCGAGACCACGCGGGTCATAGGTGATCACGGTGCGGTCGGGGAAGTACGACGCCAACGTTCGGAAGCCGCTGGCGTCCATCGGCTGCCCGATCATGAACAGTGGTGGGCGACCGTCGGCGGTGGGCGGAGGGCCTTCGACGTCGTAAACGATGTCGGCTCCGGCGGTTTCAAGCGTGTGTGTCAGCATGCCTGTCCCTCTCGGTCACTCCGCGAGAAGCCGCTCGAGCTTATCGAGTTGCTCCGACCATCCCTGCTCGGCACCGGCCAACGCTTCGGCGGGCGGCATCGGCTCGAAATAGGACTGTCGCATGGTGAGCGCGGTGCCCCCATCGCGAGCCTCGAAGGTCACCTCAATGAGCGTTGCGAAGAGCTCGCCCTGCTCATCGTTGACGGCCCGACCACTCATGACCAGGCGATGCGGACGATCTATCTCGTAGTACTCACCACCCATGTAGTGGGAGAACTGGGCGTCGGCAGGCACGGAGCCGGGCCATTCCATTGCGAGTCGGTACGTCCCCCCGACCCGAAGATCTACCTCTGCCGCGGGGCAGGTGAAGCCGTTGGGCCACCACCATTTCTTCAGCTGGTCCGGATCTGTGAAGGCGTCAAAGACCCGCTCGGGCGAGGCCTTGAGGGTGCGCTCAATGACGAGCTCCTTGGTTGGAGTCGCAGATTGGACGTCGACGGCGGTACGGGTCTCAGGCATCGGGGCTCTCCTCCTTGGTTATGGTTGATTCGGTTGGGGCGGCAAGGTGGGCCTCGAGCCGGTCGAGGCGGTCGGACCATTCGGCGTGCGCGCTGCGGAGCCAGTCGTCCACGGGGACCAGGCCCTCGAGCTGCAGTCGCGCTGGGCGGCGTTGGCCGTCGCGGACGCGGCCGATGAGGCCGGCTCGCTCCAGCACTTTGAGGTGCTTGGTGATGGCGGGCTGCGTCAAGGTTGAGGACGCCGCGAGTTCAACGACACCAGCCTCGCCAGCACCGAGGCGCTCGAGGATCGCCCGGCGGGTGGGGTCAGAAAGGGCGGCGAAGGCGCGGCTCAGGGGATCGCTAGTAGCCATTACTGCAAGGTTATATAACTAGACGGTAAAAGTCAACTGCGACTTGACGACGGTCTTTGCCGATGAGCACGGCAGCGCCGGGTCTCCCGCCGCCACAAGCCGGTCACTTCGATTGCGCGCGGATCTCCAGGAGCGCAGTGATTAGGGCTTGACATTGACCTAGGGTCAAGGTTCTAGCGTTCAATGCATGGACGCACTTGGCAAGCAAGCGGCACAACCGGCGGTTTCCGCTAGCGGCCTTCGCAAGGCATACGGAGACAAGGTCGTACTCGACAGCGTCGACCTCAACATCCGCGAGGGCGAGGTGTTCGCGTTACTCGGGCCGAATGGCGCTGGGAAGACCACGACCGTTCGAATCCTGGCCACTCTGACTCACGCAGACGCCGGTTCGGCAATCGTCATGGGTTACGACGTGCGCCGCGAAGTCGACAAAGTGCGCGCTGTGATCGGGGTCACGGGGCAGTTCTCGGCAATCGACACACTGCTTACGGGCGAGGAGAACCTCTTACTGATGGGCCGTCTGCGCCACCTGCCGGCGAACGAGCGATCCCTACGAGCCGCTCAGCTCTTGGAACGTTTCGACCTTGTTGACGCCGCGAAGCAGATCTCGGCTACGTACTCGGGCGGCATGAAGCGACGCCTCGATATCGCCATGACTCTGATGGGCCGAGCTCGACTGATTTTTCTCGATGAACCTACCGCTGGTCTAGACCCCCGTAGCCGCCACGCCATGTGGCAACAGATCCGCGATCTCGTCGCTGATGGAGTCACCATTCTCATGACCACGCAGTACCTCGAGGAGGCGGACCAGCTTGCCGACCGTATTGCCCTGCTGGACCGAGGGCGCATGGTCGCCGAGGGCACGCCCGCGGAGCTGAAGCGAAGAATTCCCGGCGCACATATCCTCCTGCGCTTCGGGGATGTGGCAGCTCTCGACGCAGCCGCCGTTCGGCTGCCGGAGGGAACTCGTGGCAGCGAGGAGTTGGCGCTCCGCATACCGAACCCCGCCGGAATCCGATCGCTGCGTGACGTCCTCACTCGTCTAGGCGACGACATTGATGTGGAGGACTTGTCTATCCATACGCCAGATCTCGACGATGTCTTTTTCGCCTTGACTGGCAACTCATCAACGGTGCACACGCAATGATGGCAGTCAAGCGGTTATCTATCACTGCACAAGACGCTGCCACGATGTTCGGACGCGAGATGAAGCACACACTTCGGTTGTTCAAGTTGCTGTTCGTCGGTGCAATCCTGGTGCCAGTCGTGATGCTGCTCTTGTTTGATTACATCCTCGGCGGTGCACTCGGCAATGGGGTCGGAGCTGTGACATCAGGAGCACCGTACGTCAATTTCCTGGTTCCCGGCATTTTGATGATGACGGTGGCGGCAGGCTCCGCATCGACAGCGATCAATGTTTGTACCGACATGACGGGGGGAATCGTCGACCGTTTCCGGACGATGGCAGTCAGCCGTGGCGCATTGATGACAGGTCACGTTGGCGCCAGCATTTTGCGGACGTTGGTAACGGCACTTGTTGTCGTCGGGGTTGGGTTGCTGGCCGGCTTTCGCCCCAAGGCGTCGGCGTTGGATTGGTTGGGTGTCCTAGGGATCGTCGCCGCATTCTCCCTCGCACTCGCGTGGCTGTCAGCAGCCATCGGTATGCTGGCCAAGAGCACAGCCGGTGCCAATGGGCTAACGCTGCCAATCCAATTCCTGCTGCCCTTCCTATCCAGCACCTTCGTGCCTGCCAGCACGATGCCCGCCAGTGTGCGCTGGTTCACGGAAAACCAGCCGTTCAGTCCGGTGGTGGATTCGATGCGAGCGCTGCTCACCGGCGCGCCCATCGGCGGCACCCTCTATCTGGCTTTCGCCTGGTGCGGAGCCATCGCACTTGCAGGTTACGTATGGGCCCGTGCCGCATTCGATCGCAGTACTCAATGACATGATGAGAGTTGCCGCTGCGGACACCCATCGCGGAGCTACCGAAACATGATTACGATCGGTCAGCTCGCCGACTGCGCGGGCGTCACAATCAAAGCCGTCCGCCACTACCACAGAGTCGGTCTTCTCGAAGAGCCGCCACGTGACTCGTCAGGGTATCGGCGCTACGGTGCTCAGCACGCCATCGACTTGGTGAAGATCAAGACGCTCGTCGACGCAGGAGTGCCGCTCGCCCGCATCAAAGAGCTGCTCGCCGCAGACCCCGATCAGTTCGACGCCGCGGTCAGCGACATAGATCGAACACTGCAGAAACGCACACGGGAACTCAGGCGCAACCGGGAGCGGATCGCGCGCCTGCGCTCTGGCGATCGACTCGTCGTCTCCGCAGAGGTCGCCGACTACCTTGATCAGCTGCAACAGATGGGCGTCAGCAGGCGTTCGGTGCAGATGGAACGCGATCTGTGGATTCTGATGCAGTCGGTCTCACCGCAGGCATCGACATCGTGGCTTGCCGACAAACTCGACGCCATGGCTGATCCGGAATTCCGGTCCCTTTACCTTGAGTACGATGCGGCGTTCGACTGGTCGCAGAATGACCGCCGCCTCGATGCGTTGGCCTCTCGCACCGAGCGTTGGTTCGCCAATAGGAAGCGAGACCGCAAACCCGGCGCACAGTTTGCCCCAGACCTGAAGATCGCTCAACTGATCGCGACGTTGGCCGGAGTTTCTTCGCCGGCGTGGGACCGGCTCAACGAGATAGCCAAGAAGCGTAAGGGGTACGTCTAGGGGTGGCCCGCGTGCGGTGCAGGCTGGTTGGGCGCCGCGAGCAGCTGCCCGGTCCAATCCGGCCCGTCGCTCATCGCCGCCTGCATCCCGTGCCATTCGGCGGCCGCGATGAACAGCGTCGTACCGTCCTCGCCGCCGAGCATGCAGGCAAAGCACCCTCGATCAACGGCGACCGTGTTGAGCACCTCGCCGCCCTCCCGCACGCGCACACAGCGCTGGCCGGGAACGCTCGCAACCCACAAAGCTCCGTCTGCGTCCGCGCAGATGCCGTCGGGTGCGTGCTCAAGGTCGGCCCAGACGCGGCGGTCTGAGAGAGTCCCCTCGTCCGCCACCTCGAACGAGACGAGTTGCTCGGCGTGGGAATCAGCGACGACGAGCGTGCGGCCATCGTCGACCAACGCCATACCGTTGGGCCAGAGCAGGCCGTCAGCGACTTTGCGCATGCCGCCGTCCGGCTGCACACAGACAATTCCCGCTCCCCCGTTCACGTAGGCGTTCCCGGTTGCGTCGACCACGATCTCATTGAACGGCGGGCTGCCGAAAGCGGTGAGATCCGCCACGATGTCCAGCGTTCCGTCAGGCTCCTGACGCAGCAGCCTACCCCCTGGCCCGTCCACGACGAGCATTCGCCCGTCGGGAAGCCAGTCAATGCTCAGCGGAATGGTATGCGGTGGCAGACGAGCCATCACCTCGCCCTCGCCCTCGATGCTCACAGCCAGTACCTCGCCGGCACCCCAGTTGCACAGCCAGATACGTCCGTCGCGCCACCGCGTCGACTCCGGAAAGCCCAAGCCGTCAACCACGATACGTGCCTCGTTCATACCGTCATCTTTGCTCAGTGAGCACCCGGTCATGGCCACCCGACCCCTGGCGCCGGAGCCTGAACGGTGAGCACCTGTCCGGTGCGTTCCGCAAGGACGTTGTCCAGTTGATCGGTGCCGCGCCATTCCGTCGCTACGAGGAACAGAGTCCTACGGTCGGGCCCGCCAAGTGCGCAGCCCAATATCGAGCGGTCGTGTTCGACCCGGTTTAGCTCCTCACCCCCTTCCCGGACGCGGGCGACGGCTCCAGCGGGCGAATCGTCGCGGCCGGTAGAGAGCCGAGTGTCCCCCGCCCCCGTCCAGATCGCCCCCTCGGTGTCCATGCAAATGGCATCCGGGCCCAGGCCTTCCGCCCACACGCGGCGGTTGGACAGGCTCCCCGCAGCGTCGATGTCGAAGGCCGTGAGTCGACCGGCAAAGGACTCGCCGATGATCAGTGTCGAGTTGTCGGGCGTGACGACCATGCCATTGGGAAACTTGAGACCCCCGGCCACCTGGCGGGAACTGCCCTCCGGGGTCACCAAAACAATGATCCCCGCGTCTGGAGGCTTACCGGCAAGGTAATCGAAGGCAATGCTGGTGACGTACACGTTGCCACGGCCGTCGACAACGATGTCGTTCCAACCGAGTTCACTGATGTCAGTGAGATCGGCGTACGGGGCGGACGAGCCGTCGGGTCCGACGCACAGGAGCTCCTTGCCGGTAACCAGCAAGCGTCCGTCTGGTAGCCAGTCGATCGTCCAACCAAGTCCCTCCGGTCCATGGCCCATGACCTCGCTGTTGCCGTCGAGGTCCACTGCCCGGATCTCGCCCGTACCCCAGTGGGCGAACCACAGCCGGCCGTCGTGCCAGCGAGGTGACTCGACCATGGCCAGTCCGTCCAAGAGGACCGTCGGCTCACCCCGAGGAGAAGGCATGGTCATCGCGGTTTCTTTCAAGCAGGCGAACGTTACATGACTACGCACTAGCGTTGGTCGCCTCCTGCGTCAAGCTCGAACGTGTTCGCGCGCTCGCCCACCGACGGCATAAGGGATACCAGACCCTCCTCAAGGAATTCGTCGGGTAAGTGACAACCGCGCCGCTTTCAACGTCGAGTTCGTTGAACAGCTCTCGTAGCGATAGGTGAGAACACTTCGTACGCTTGCCAGCCCTCTGGGCTTCTACAAGATGAACGGCACGAGCATCTTCGTCGAGCGCCTGTACTCCGGGTAGGCATCGGGGAACTGCTCGGTCAGGTTGCGCTCCTCAATGGTCGCGCTGTAGACGAAGTAGATCCCGGCCAGGGCCACGGCGACCAGCCACGACCAGCTCAACGCCACAGCGGTGCCGATACCAGCGACAAGGATGCCAGAGTAGATGGGGTGGCGGACCAGTTGATAGGGACCGCTGGTCACGAGCTCCGGGTCATTCTTTTGTGACATCGGGGTGCCCCAGTTGCGCCCGATGTGTATGCGGGCCCAGATCGCGAACCCGAGCCCGGCCGCAAAGAGTACGAGCCCCAGGCCAGCGAGCCACGGATCCGAGTTGAGTCCGTTATTTTGGAAGGCCCCCAAGCGGAGCAAGATGATCACAAGGACAAAGATCACCGCCCTGATGCGCAGCTCGCGGGCCAACGGGAGGCGCCCCCTTTTCATTGAGAAGGCTGCTACGAGCCAGTAGATCCAGAAAGCTGCCCACCCGATGGCGAAGACGAATTCGACCGCTTTCATACAACTTCTACCATACGTTGAACTCGCGAAGAAGCCGTCAATTCCGTGGAAACAGCATCGCCGACGGCTCGTGAGAAAAGAGTCGACCACCAACAACGCGGCGACTCTCGTTTCAGCAAATGCAAGTCCCGCGTTAGTGCGGGCGCGATTGCTGCGCGCCGCCTTGATCGCGGAAGAGACAACCTATGCGTATTTTTTCCAGACAAGTTCTGGAATAAAGCTCGCGCCGAGAATTAGGAAAAAAGCGATCCAGTAAACCGCTACTCCCGCGATGGGCATCAATGATGCCACGACAGCATCGGTCAATAATGGCGACATGCGACGTGACCACGGTGGATGGAGTCCGTTAGTGGACAAGAAGTAGGTTTGTACCGACATCTCTGTACTCACTCAAAACGCTAACCGGGATTGAGACTTGACCGTCCCGTCGTGGCCGCAATGTGCTACTCGGGCCTGAGCGAAATCCAGAGGTTGGGGTTGATGAGCGCCGCCACCAACATCGGCCAGAATCTCGGACCGTAGCACCGAAAGCCGACGACCTCGTCCTGCGCGACGTCGAACAAACGCTCGGTGCTGCGGTGTCTGCCGGACCCGAGACGCAAAGCGTGGTGCCCTGGGGCTACCGCTACCTCGACCGTCTCCTTATTGGCAATTGACCCCACCACAATACCGTCGATGGCGATGTTCCACTGCTCACTCCGCGCACCAATACCGATCCCACTCCACGTCCGGACCAGCCGAACCGTCGCATCGCTTACAGCTCCGTCCTGTGCGCGGTCACGTTGGCTGACGGCCGCTGCGACGGCGCGGACGTCACCGCCGCCGCCTCGACCCACGACCCGCAACAGGAAGTAGCCGATCAGCGCAGCCCCCACCACGATGGCAATGATGATCTGGACAACGTGAGTGCCAGAACCACCGAGAATGCCCGCCACCATGGCCGCGGCTCGCGAAGCTATTGGCATGTTGCGTCACCCATCGTCGGTCCCTCCGGTGCGCGGTATACGTCGCACAGTACCTGACGGGGGCGACCTGGGCACCACCACTTGACTGTCGCAGAGCCCGAGCGCCTTCGGGGTGAGCACATTGAACGACACCAAGGCCACGACCGCAAGCGGTGGAATGCTCGATAGGGTCCCCAGTTTGCTGAGCAACGCGCACGTCGCTCGCTCGCGTCGAAATGCCCATGCCTACGCAGATCGACCATCCTGCTAGAAGCGGCGCCAAGAGAATCTCCGCCAGGGTATGGGGACCTTGGCCGAGGGCCGCGACGACCTCCGCATTGCTGGCGAAGAGCCGAGCGCAGATCTGGATAAGACTTTCGGCTCATGTGAGCGGGAGACCGGGCTCGAACCGGCGACATCCAGCTCGGAAGAGTGGCTCTCTTCTTTTCGGGCCAAATGCGTCACCCTCCGAGTTCAATAGGAGCGTAAGCCTACGGGACTGCGCTGCTCAGGAGAGCCAGCCTCACACTGCCAGAAATTGCCAAGAGTAGAACGTTTTCGGGTAGCGCAGACAGTGTATTGCCTCTTTCGTTGGTAACTACTATAGTAGCGACATGAAAGGAGGTGCCGCCTGTTCGATTGGGACCGTGAAAATGGAAATTCTGATGACGTCCGCGACCACGGTGTCGAGCCCGCTGAGGCTGAGGGAGCTTATCTCGACCCCCGCCGCCTCGGGGCACCTGCTTACAACGTGGGCGCGAACAACGCTCTGGCTGGATCGGCCCTACCGACGCCGGACGCGTCCTGTTTCTTATCACCGTTCGCCGGCGCGGAAAAGCTCGCGTTGTGACCGCGCGACGCATCCGATGCAGCTAAACGGCGTTATCGTCAGCGAGGTAAGTGAAATGCCAACGAGCAAGAAGAAAATGAGCATCGTCGACTCCTGGAGTGACGTGCCGAAATTCACCAGCGAAGCCGACGAAACCGAATGGTGGTCAACCCACGAGCTTGGTGATGGACTGTTAACACAGATGAAGCCTGTGCCATTGACTCCAGAAGAGCAAACAGCGCGCGGCGCGCGTACACATCCAGTGGCAATTCGATTCGATGATTCGACGCTTGAACGTGTTCGCGCGCTCGCCCACCGACGTCACAAGGGTTACCAAACTCTGCTCAAAGAATTCGTCGTAGAACGACTTTACGAAGAAGAGAAGCGCGAGGGCATGCTCGGATAACTGTTAAGCAGCGCCACCCGGACGGGTTCCAGTACTAATCCTTCCCTTAGGTTAAGCTAGCGTGACCTTTGACACGTAGTAGGGTGGTTCGGCTATGAATCTGCCCGTGCGGGTGCGAACGATGGAGGTCGAGGAATTCGACGCCATGCGCGAGCTGTCCGTTGATGCCTTCGGCGGCAACGGCCGCATCGGACACCTCCTAGATTCACTGCACACATCATGGGCTTGGGATGCAGATCTGTCATTTGTCGCCGATCGTGGTGGTGAAATCATCGGGCATGTGCTCTATACGCACGCGATGCTTGACGCCCCACATAAGTTGGAAGACGTGCTCGTCCTCAGCCCAATCGGCGTTCGCCCTGGACTGCAAGGCCTGGGAATCGGTGGCGAGATGATCACAGCGACACTGCGGCTGCTTAACCAACGCGGCGAGTCACTCGTTTTCCTCGAAGGGCGCCCCACCTACTACTCGCGCTTCGGCTTCCAACGCGCCGCCGATCTTGGATTCGTGGCACCTTCAGCCCGGATCCCACGAAACGCTTTCATGGTGTATCCGCTTTCTCGATACGAACCTCGGATGACGGGCGCTCTCATCTATCCGGACGCTTTCTGGCGATGCGACTCCGTCGGCCTGCGGCGGGAGGAGATGCAGGCGGATGTCAGTGAACCCGGGATCAAATAGGCATACGAAATTGGGTGCTTGGAGCGGGAGACCGGGCTCGAACCGGCGACACCCGGGGGTCGTATTCGCTAGCCTGATCGAGGGGGGTGAAAATCCTCGAGGGCTAGAGTCGGGTGTTTGGCGCAGCCAACAAACAAGGCTTGCATCGGGCAGTTAAGAGCGAGCGCGAGGTGGGATCGAGCCGCAACACCTGCGGCTGATCCTGCAAGCCTGCGATGGGCTCGATTGCAGTGAGAACGCTATCCCGCTTGGTGTTCTCGGCAAATCCGGCGAACCAAACAAAGACGCACTCGCCTTCGCGTACCGGCAATCGCGGAAAGGTGTTGGCGCTTGGTTCGGTGACGAAGCTACCCAAAATCGTCCCGCCCAAACTCTGGACAGCCGGAGCAATTTCCTGCTCGAATGTAGCCGAGATTGCGGAGTCGGCCAGAGTTTTGAAGTACAGAATCGTTGCTTCGACTATGCCAGGGTGCAATTCGTTGCCAACAGGGCGCTCGCGGTCAAGTTGGAAGGTGGAGTTAGGCCGCGCGGGCCGCAGCAACAGCACATTGTCTGAGTCGATCATGGTGGCGTTAGCCGCTCCACGGTTTTGCTGCCAGATGGGGCCATCGTAAAAACTGGCAAGGCTGCGAGCCCTCTGAGCCATGCTTGGGAAACCCCGCAGCCAAACGAACGTATTTGGATCGTCGAGGTCCCGGAACTGACCGATGACTTTGATTCCCGTGTCTTCTTGCGACTCAACGAACTCAGAGTCAAAAAGCCCGATCAAAGCGTCGCGCCTGCCGGGATGAAGGGTGTATTGCCGCAACTCGACGATTGGCGACCATGTGTCGTTGTTCATCTCCAAGGCAAGATAGTGACAGAGAAGACCGAGCCCAGTCGATCGTACGGGAGAAGCATTTGCCCTCGATGGGCCGTGGGAACGCAGAGTGGGATGGATTCCGGTCCCCGCCTACTACACGCGGGGTTGTATTCAATTGACGAGAAGTTGGGGCTCGCCGGAGCGGGAATTGCTTTAGAAACTCTGGTACCTCGGATTTGACCTGGTCGCATAGTTCATCGGCGCAACCAGTCGCGCAAGTGAGGCTCGCGCGCCAGCAGGACGCCAACGGCTGTCACGACGAAGATGGTGAGAAGCGCAACTGGCCACATCGGTTGGTGCCCGCTCGCCCAAACCGGGATGACTACCGCAAGAACGAGGGCACCCAGAACGAGCCTGTAGATGACACTTTGTAAGGTGAACCAGTTCCGCATAGTTCGAGGCTACAGCAAGTACGCCCGCTTCCACCGTGGCCTGCTCCCGTGATTGCACGCCATCAGTATTCCGCCGCCTGCGGTGAGGTTCGGCTTATGGGCCGGGCTCTGGTGTCTTGAGTGGAACGCCGAGGTGTTTGGCGATGGCGTGGACGGCGAGCCCTATTTCGTCGCGGTCGCCGGCGTCGGGGCGGCGAGCTCGTGCAGTGCCTGATCGTCGAGAACAAGCGAGGCGCTGGCGAAGTTTTCCTCCAGGTGCCCCACCGATGACGTCCCGGGGATGAGGAGAATCTGAGCAGACCGTGCCAGAAGCCATGCCAGTGCCACCTGTGCCGGGGTTGCGTCCAGCCGGTGGGCGACGTTGATCACTGCGTGGTCTGCGGTGACGTCGACCGAGGCGCCAAATGCCGACCCCAGTGGGAAAAATGGAACAAACGCAATTGCAGCGGCTTCGCAAGCTTCCAGCACCGGTTCGGATCCGCGGTCGCGCAGGTTGTAGGCGTTCTGAACGCAGACAATCTCGGTGATGGACCGCGCTCGCTCCAGCTGGGCAAGCGAGACATTGCTAACCCCAACCCCGGCGATCATTCCCGCCTCCTGCATGGCGGCCATCGCTCCCACCTGGGCGTCGAAGAAGTCATTGGGCTCCCCCGCTTCGCCGCATCGCAAATTGACAGCACCCAATTGGTCCACATGCAGCGACGCCAAGTTCGCCTCTACCCCGGCACGGAGCTCCTCGGGTTTG
>Ga0182024_10013942_pt1 | contig 15592 bp, 13 predicted proteins | sample P32metaG_FD_120480 | JGI IMG/M metagenome (GOLD analysis project Ga0182024, IMG submission 120480) | Permafrost microbial communities from Stordalen Mire, Sweden - P3-2 metaG (Illumina Assembly) | ecosystem: Environmental > Terrestrial > Soil > Wetlands > Permafrost | place: Sweden: Stordalen... | reverse complement strand
GCTTCTTCGACTGCCGGAAATAATTTGACTTCGGCGCCGCGGCGGTACGATCCATCCTGTGTAATGACCGCCGTCGCCTGTGAGTCGTGGATGCGATCGACCAGCGCATTGGAAGAGAATCCGCCGAATACAATCGTGTGTGGGGCGCCGATGCGCGCGCACGCCAGCATGGCGATCGGCAACTCCGGCGTCATTCCCATATAAATGGCGACGCGGTCACCTTTTTTCACGCCCAGCGACTTCAAAACATTGGCGAACTTCTGCACCTCGCGGTGCAGTTGTTGGTAGGTAAGCGTCACAACTTCCCCGGGTTCGCTCTCCCAAATAATCGCGGCTTTGTTCTTGCGCCAGGTCTCTACGTGACGATCCAAGCAGTTGTACGAGAGATTGATCCGGCCGCCGACAAACCATTTTGCCCACGGGCAATTCCACTCGAGAACCTTGTCCCAGGGCTTGAACCAGTGCAGTTCGCCGGCGATACGCGACCAAAACTTCTCGGGCTGGTCAACCGACTCTTTATAAAGATGCTCGTATTCCTCAAGTGTCTTAATGTGAGCCTGCTTGCTGAATTCAGGCGGACATTCGAACTTGCGTTGCTCATTCAGAATGGAATCGATGTTAGGGCCCTGAGTGTCGACCACAGCTTTATCGGACATGAAAAGAACCTCGACGCGGAGGAATGGTTTTCTCGCACCGAAGATCAGGCGCAAGGTCGCAAGGGTGTATTCTACACAGCGCCGAATGAGATGTGATTGCGATCACGCGGCGCAGGCTCGCGGCCGTCGGGAGGATCCGAGCTAAGCCAGAATCAGTACTTCGGGTCAGCATAATTCCATTATGGTAGATGTTCGCAATTCTTGATTCAGTCTCTCTCCAACCTTCCTTGACATTGGGGGTACAATTTCGGCCTATAGCCTCGCGCACCTGGAGGTGCCTATGCCCACCCGCCTGTGCCTTCTGCTTTTGATGGTGGCTGCCGTGCCGGCCTTCGGCCAAACAAATATTCAAACGCAAATCGCGGGAAGAGTCGATGCGAAGGAACAGCGCACTTCGCAGGTGATCGTCCCACCCGGGCCAGATGTGCGGGCTGCGCGGCTGCAGATGCTCAATCGGGATGTCAGCGAATTAACGGCGTTAAGTGAATCTGTGCAATCGGATCTGCGGCAATTGCAAAGGGGAGTACTGGTCAAAGACCTGAACGAGAATTTAAAGCGGCTGGAAAAGCTTTCGAAAAAGCTTAGGCGAGAGATGCAATAGGGTTGGCTTGCGTCGATCAGGACGCGGCTTATCAGGCCAGAACGCTTTGATCGTAGGGCTATTAACGGTCAGTCAGGCCGCGATCGCGGCATGAATTCTCATGAATTTCCCTGGGAATCATTTGAGTCTGCGAGAGGCGACCAGAAGGCGAGTCCAGGGTTGATCGTCGAGGCGGCTGATTTGCACTACGGGATGCCCGTTGGTAGTGTCGTGAATAAATTGACCGTCGCCAATGTACATGCCGGTGTGAGTAATTTTTTGCGGCGACGAGCCGAAAAAGAGTAAATCGCCGGGCTGCAGGTCTTTGCGGTCTACCGGAATCACACCCGTCCAGGCAGCTTGTTTATCGGCATCGCGTGGCATGATTACGCCGCGGGAGCGGACGAGCATCTGCGTAAAACCCGAACAGTCGTAGCCGAAGCTGGAACTGCCTCCCCATAGATACGGGAATCCGAGGAAGCGCTTCGCCAAATCGATAGATTCGGCAATCGAAAGAGGGTGGACGTCGGCCTCTGTGTCGCCGGATTGGATCCACTCATCGCGCTTGTCGGGAAGACGGACCTGCAGCCAACCCTGGTGGCTTCCCTTCTCTTGGGCTTGTTTCGCATCTGAGGCGTTTTCTTCTGGGATGACTTCGATGCGCGTTTCGAAGGGAATGGTAAGAACAGGCTTGTGGCGGGTGATGTCGGGCTCGCGATAGACGTTCGCGAAAAAACTCTCGACCTGAACGATTGTGCCGGACGTAGCGTATCCCGCACCGCTCTGAATGAGACGGAGATGCCGACTGCGAACCCATCCTTTATATCCATCGTCGGTCTGAATTCTGGACCACTCTCCACGGGCCGTCAGTAGGGTGACGTTGCTGCCATAAATGGCTTGCGAAACAACATCCGATTCGTCGGTGGGACGGGAAAACATGTCGGCGACGGGAACCACGACAGTGTGGGTGCTATTGGCCGCGAGGATAAATGGAGCGAAGAGAAGGATTGCTAAAAGCGCGCAGAAAGGGCGGACAAGGGTGCGATTCATTGGCATGAGTCAGACTGTCGCAGGATCGGAAAAATATTAAAGTTTGCTCCTCGAACGAAATGGTAGCGGATGGTAAGGTTGGGCCGCCAGTGGAAAGGGGCGACCGACGCGGGCGAGGGCGACCGCGCCACACTAAGTCGGATGGCCGGCGGTCGCATATCCCATGCCCGCCAGGACGCCCCGCATATACGCGAAGCTGGCGATCACGCCGGGCATTGGATTGTCGGGATGTATTTCATATTCGAGATCGACAAAGCCGTTGTACCTCGTCGAGATGAGGGCCTCAAATATTTTGCGCACGGGCACGAGACCCTCTCCCACAGCGACCTGACTTTCTTTATCTTGAAAGTTGGCGAGATCTTTCATGTGCAGGTTGAATAACCTTGGGCCTACTTCGTGAATGGCCTGAACCACGTCGGTACCGGCGCGAACCGTGTGGCCAACATCGATGCAGCAGCCGATACGGGCATCGATGCCTTTCAGCGACTTGAGGACATCCAGCGGCGAATGCCACAGTTTATCTTCGGGGCCGTGGTTGTGAATGGCGATGCGCATGTCGTATTCCCTGACAAACTTTTCCATGCGCGGCAGAACTTCCGGGCCAGGGTCGCCGGCAACAATAACGCTGACGCCGGCTCGCTTGCAATATTCGAATTTCGACCGGATGTCATCATCTTCATCCTTGTTGAAATAGATGACTCCGGCAGCGTGAAGCTTTATGCCTGCGGCGGCATAATCGGCCAGCGCAGCGGATTCTTGCTGAGGATCCATGGGTAGGTGATCTTTGACGTCCTTGGCATTGAGGGCGAAGACCTGGAGTTGCTTCATGAAGCCGATCATTTGGGCGCGGCCAAAATTGCGGAAAGTGTAGCTGGCCAGGCCCAAACGAATGGTAGAGTCGGCGCTAGTGGACGATCTTTTCTGCGCGAGCGCGATTAGAGGGTTCGGAGCTGCGAACGCCGCTGCAACCAGGGCGCCGGAACGAACGAAGGTACGGCGGGATAGATTCGTTTTCATAGGTAGATCGCTCGTTGTTTCGAGGACTTGTGGCTGACTGCTGTATGACAAAGTCGGCTAACACTGCCGGCCTGCTCCGCCGTTAAATCTTCGGCGCCCAGCCGTTTTCGTAATCGCGTTCCCACATTTTCATGGCTTCCGGGTCGCCCTGGATCTTGCCGTCGGTGGTGTCGAGTTGCAATTCGCGATTGACATCCCACGCGATGTTGGAAAGCTGCAACATCGTAACCGCAACATTTCCGACTGCGATAGGGGCGTTGAGCTTTTCACCTTTGCGAATCGCCGCTATGAAGTTGGCGAAGTGAGCGTCGGTCATGGAATCGCGCCCGATCAGATCGGCGGAGAAAGTTTTGATGCCGGCTTTCACTTCGCTGGTCTTTTTCCCTTTGAGATCGTAGATCTCGTATCCATCGCGATCCACCAGCACCGTTCCCGTGGTTCCCATGATGGCGGAGCCGCGATCGCGGCCGTATAGCTTCATGCCCTGGCAGCTTTTCCCTTCCCAGGAAAGCATCTGGTCGTCGTACTCGAAGCTGGTTACGAGTGTGTCATAAAACTGCCAGTCGTCTTTGAATTGATACCTTCCCCCCGAAGAGGTGACGCGCTTCGGATAGTCCGCGCCGAGAGCCCAGCGGCAGACATCGACTTCATGCGTGCCGTTGTTGAGGGTTTCGCCGGTTCCGTAAATTTTGAACCAGTGCCAGTTGTAAGGGTGCACATTGTCTTTGTAAGGACGGCGTGGCGCAGGACCTTGCCACAGGTCCCAATCAAGCTGCGGCGGCACCGGCACTTCTTTGCCGACGCCAATCGACTTTCGCACATTCACGTACCAGGCTTTCGCATAATACGGACGACCAATCAGTCCGGAGTGAATTTTGTCGATAATTTCGATGGTGTGCGGTGAAGAGCGCTGCTGCGTACCCATCTGCACGACCTTCTGATACTTTCGCTGCGCCTCTACCAACATCGCGCCCTCGGCAGGATTGTGGCTGCATGGTTTTTCTACATACACGTGCTTGCCGGCTTGCAGCGCGGCAATGGCCATGGGCGTGTGCCAATGGTCGGGAGTGGCGATGGTGACTGCGTCCACGTCTTTTTGTTGGAGAACGGAGCGAAAGTCTTTGTCGGCCACGGCTGATTCGCCGGTTTCGTGCTGCACGGTCGCAGCGAATTTATTGAGAATGTTGCTATCGACGTCGCAAACGTGAGAAATGCGGGCGGCGTTTTTGTTCGCTTTCAGCGCAGAAAGATGCGCATAGGCCCTGCCGTTCAAGCCGATCACGGCAAAGTTAAGGCGATCGTTCGAGCCCAGAATCTGGCCGTAACTCTTGGCTGTAGTTCCCACGGCCAGCCCCGCCGCGCCGACTGCCATCGCATCGAGAAACTCACGTCGTGTAATCATCGTTTTCCTCGCACTCTCTTGCCTCGCACTGCTTTACCTCGCCCCCTAGCGGCGAGTCCGCTCCCTGGCAAGTTCACAAGATACCGCGTGATCGGCAGAAGGGTCCAGCGTAGACACACGTCAGGGAGCAGTCGATTTTGAAACCGTTGGTTTGTTGGAGAGAAGTGAGATGGCTGCCCCCCAGGGATTCGAACCCCGATAGCCTGCTCCAGAGGCAGGTGTCCTAGCCGTTGAACGAGGGGGCAGTTTAGCGGGCGCAGCTGGCGCTCACAACCCAGTTTGATTTTATGTTTGAAGGCGAGGCGGGGTCAACCGAAACCGGCTGTCGATAGTCGCTCGGTTCGATGGGAGCGACATAAGCAAGGGATATCCCTCGGCCCGCTGGAGAAAACGCGGGACTTCGGGATGAGCCAGCCCGGATAAGCCATAGCCGTGATGGCTTAATCTGAAGTCCCATGCTCCATCGACGGGCACCATTTGAGTAAAAGGTAGACCGTACAGGCGTCAAGCTTCGCGACGGACAGCCGAGGGTGGCTGTCCCCACATAGACTCACCCCCCATAACCCTTCCGGCCCTTAAATTTCGATGAGGTCCGGCGTACAATCGGGCGAAACGATGGAGGTGCCACCATGAAGCATCTTCTTTGCGAGCTGTGGAGCAACAACCAGGGTCAGGACATCGCTGAATATGCGGTGATGCTGGCCGTTATTCTGGTGATTGTAGTGGGTACGATTCAGCTGATCGGGAGCAACGCGAACACTGTATTTTCGAATACGGTCAGTTCAATTCAATGAATTGAGTTCCAGACCAGGCGCGACGTTTTCTGGAAGAGTCGTCGAAAGAGTCGAAGCTCAGTCCAGGACGGCGATCATGCATCGTTGTCTTCTGCGATCTCCTGCATACCAACAGATCCCTTGAGGGCTCAAAATAAACCCAGAGACAAAAAGCGCGATCGGTGTATAATCCGCGCGTCCTGCGGCCTGAGTACGTTACCCGCCTTCTTTTAACTACATCCCAGGAGGTTTCACCATGGGTCACTTGGCTCGGCTACAACTGGTTGGAAGAGTTACATACTATCTCGGCTGGATAGGATTGCTTTGCGGGGCGCTGGTACATCTCAACGTTGCCAGAGGGATGTTCCTTGCCATCGATCTCACGCAGCGTAATCTGTTTGAAGTGAGCGTCTTGTGCTTTCTGATTTGCATTGCCTCGGAACTGCGGGCTCGCGATTCGGCTGAAGGCGAAATCGTTATGAAGCGGCAAGCAGCGGCCTGAGGCTTCCGGCATGGCAGAACTTACTCCCCCACATTGATCCCTAACAGCGGCTTGATCCGTCGCGTCACTGTGGTGCCGAAGTGTCGTCTCTTTACATCTGCATTCGCAAGCCTGCCATCTGCAAACCTGCCACGTTACGGGGTACAGTGAAAAATCAATACAGGCAGGATATTCCACAGTTGAAACTTCAACTTTACCGAACTGAAGCTGGACTTGAGGCAAGGTAGTAGCGCGCGATTATATTGAAAGACCAGCAGCGCCCCCTCCGCCTTCAGCGCGTGACGGGACTCGGTAACGATCCGCTGCCTCTGCGGCGTTGGAATCAAGCTGTAAGGGATGCTGGAGATGATGTAGTCCGCGCGCGCCAGGTCGTGTTCCGCCAGAATGCGGCGAACATCGGCAGCCGATCCGTGGACGATGCGAAGACGGGGATCGCGAATGGTCGCGCGCAGATATTGCACAAACTCCTGATTGAGTTCAATGACCAGCAGCACCGCATCCGGCCGCAGGCGTTTCAGAATTTCGCGTGTGATCGTTCCCACGCCGGGGCCAAATTCCACCAACAGGCGCGCCCGATTCCAGTCGACCTGCTTCATTAAATACTTCACGAGAAAGCGCGAGCTCGGAATCACCGATCCCAGCATGGACGGATGTTTGAAAAAGTTGCGCGCAAATAATGCGGCAGCGGACGTTTCCACGGCTGATTTCTTAGAGGCCTGACTGCGCATCCCGGCGTGTCCTCACGATTTTCTTATGGAAATTTTCTTCATCGTAGCTGATCTTCATCGTAGCTGATCTTCATCGTAGCTAATCCTGATCGTAGCTGATCTTGGCCCAAAACCTTCGAAGGTCAGAATGCCACACGACCCGCGCACTCAGCGCCGGCTACGAATTGCGCGGCTTGTTCTTTCCCGGCAGGCTTGCCGGGTTTTCGTGTACCCGCTCGCGGAATCCAGCACGAATCCCAGAAGCCAGGCCTACGCTCGACTCGCCGAATCTGTCGCGGAGGTGATCGGCCGCGGCCAGGGCATCTTTCCAGCGCTGCTGGCGGTTGCCCTCGAGGAGATTGATCTGATCTGGTCGCGACGTAAATGACGAAGCGTGCACGCCGAGAAGGCGAACCGGAACGCCGTTTTTCCAATTCTTGCGAAACAGCGCGCGAACCTGTTCGAAAATCTCGGTATCGAGTTGGGTTGGAGATGCGAGTGTATGGGCGCGAGTCAGAGTGGTGAAATCTTTATAGCGTAGCTTGAGTTGAATGGTGCGCGCATGAAACTGCGATTCACGCAGGCGTCGCCCAACCATTTCGGAGAGGCGCACCAGCGTGGCCTCAAGCTGGCTGGCGTCGGCAGTGTCCTCGTTATAGGTGTGCTCGTGGCTAATAGATTTGGCGTCGACATTGGCTCCAACTTCGGAGTCAAACCATCCACCGGCATCTTCGCCGCGAGCTTTTCCGGCGAGAGCCAGCCCCCATTTACCAAAACGATCGCTCAATTCGGATTCGTCAAGACGGGACAGGTCTCCAACTTTCTTGATGCCGAGAGCGTGCAGATGGGTCTCCATGACTTTGCCGACGCCGGGAATTTCGCGTACATCGAGCGGCGCGAGAAACTTGGCTTCTTCGCCGGGAACGATGAAGAGAACGCCGTTGGGTTTGGCCTGGCCCGAGGAGACTTTTGCGACGAGCCGGGAGGCTCCGATGCCGATCGAGCAATTCAGACCGGTATCGGTTTTCATGCGCTGATGCAGATGGTGCGCGGCTTTTAGCGGAGGGCCGTGCAGACGTTCGGTGCCGCTCATGTCGAGATACGCTTCGTCGATGGAAGCCATTTCCACTTGCGGCGAAAACGCGCCGAGCACAGTGTGAACCTTTTCCGAAAACTCGCGATAGCGGTCGGGATGGCCGTCGACGAAGATGGCATTGGGACAGAGTTTAGCGGCGGTGCGCAGCGGCATGGCGGAATGTACTCCGAACTTGCGCGCTGCATAGGAGGCGGCGGAGACGACTCCGCGCTCGTCGCGCTGGCCGCCAACCACGACCGGCTTGCCTCTCAAGGATGGATCGTAGAGCTCTTCCACCGATACGAAGAAAGCGTCCATATCGACGTGGAAGATGGTGCGCGGGAAGGCAAGCTGTGGAGTGGCAACCATGCTGCAAGAATTTTAGCAGCGGCGCGTGCAATGGTTCGAGCTGCGGTGTCTCGGCGGTTCGTGCCGTCGAATAGGGATTTTTCGACTGCGCGGAAGCTCGCTTCCGCGAACTTTCCACTCCGCTCAAGATGACAAAATCCTCGATTCGGCGCGACGGACACTCAAACTCGAAGCCGCTGATAGAATCGGCCACATGTCCGCACGGGCTATCAGGGCAACCTCTCGCATCGCGTTTTTTCTTTGCGGAGTTGTGTCGCTTTTCACAGGCGTTCCTTACGTGATGTTGCGGGGCTCCGAGCTGCCGGTTCAGAACGAATGGGTTATCTTTGCTGTCGCTCTGGCGGTAGTGGGCGTTTTCAGCGTGACGATTGCGATGCTGCCCCGCTCGTGGATTGCGAAAGCTTGCAAGAAAGATCGGGACGATGGGCACTTATTTTCAGCGCCGCTTAAACTGCTCGGTGGCTTCGCGGTGATTTCATACCTTGTGGCGGTGTTCGCTTATCTCGCACCGCACCGCTGGAATCTCAATCCTCAACTGATGTTTTCGCTGTGTCCGCTGTATTTCATAAAGATGACGTTCGATCCCTCGCTCGTGGCTGTCTTTTTCCTGCTTGCTCCCATGAACGCGGGGGTCTACGGGGCGCTCGGCCTTACCGTGGCTTACTCATGGTTGGCCTTCTTTAAACGAACGTCAGGGTAAGGCCCAGTTAATCTCGCAGCGCGCGAGCGGGATCCGTTCTTGCCGCGCGCCATGACGGAAAAATACAAGCCGCCAGAGACGCGCCGATCATCACGGCGATCGCTAACCCGAACGCCAACGGGTCGCGCGGACTCACATGGTAGAGAAGATTGCCAAGCAGCCGGGTAAGTGCGAAAGCCGCCACGGTACCGAGAAGCACACCACCTGCTGTTAAAGCCATGCCGCGCGAGATGACCAGCCGCAACAGGTTCGAGGCGTCGGCCCCCAACGCCATGCGTATTCCCAGTTCGCGGGTACTCTGCGACACCGCGTAAGACATGACTCCGTACAGTCCAATGACAGCCAGCACAAGCGCCAGCCCGCCTAACACCGCAACCAGAGTTACGGCCACAAGCTGCGGCGATGTCGAGCGGTCGATCTGATCCTGTAGGGAGATGACCTCGTAGGGCGCGATATTCGCATCCAGGGCGCGCACCTCGCGGACCAGGACTGTGGCTGTGACTTGCCGAGGCAAGGTGGTACGAATATTCAGATCGGAAGCGACGGCGGGAGTCTGGCGGATGGGCACATAAAAGAACGGCGTCGGGCCCTCCCGCATGCTCTCATATTTAGAGTCGGCGGCAACGCCCACCACTTGCAACGACTGATCCTTATTTTGAACTCGTATTTGAAGGCGCCGGCCAATGGGATCTTGTCCGCTCCAATATCGCATGGCCATGGTTTGGTTTACTACTACCACCGGAGCGGTATTTTCATTGTCGGCACGGGTAAATTCTCGGCCAGAAATGAGTGGGATGCCCATGGTTGCCAGGTAACCGGGGCCAACCTGGTTATATTCCACTGAAGGCTGCTCGTCCGGCGCAGGTTGATATCCGTCGACGGCGATTGATGCCGAAGAGTACGAGCCGTAGCCGAGCTGCGTTAGACGGGCGAAAGCCGCCGATTCAACTCCAGGCAACACGCGGACACGATCGATCAACTCGTCCTCAAACGCCCGGGCGCGTGGCACATCGTAGCCCGCCGCCACCAACCGCATGGAGGTATTCAAAACGCCACGCGTGGAAAAGCCTGGATTGGCGTTTCGAATTTTCTCCAAACTCTCGACCAGCAAGCTACCGGCCACCAAAAGGGCGAAGCTCAAACAAATTTGCACCACCACCAGAGTCGATCGCACCCAGGCTCTTCGGCCGCCAGCTGCGATACTCGTCGATTCTGCTCGCAAAGTACTAACTAAGTCGACTTTGCTGTTTTGAAAGGCGGGCGCCAGCCCGACCAGGACGGTCGCGATGAGGCAAATGCCGGCGATCGCCGCCAGCACGCGCCAATCCATTTCTGCCGGCAGGTACATAGTCGCGCCGCCTCGCGCCGGAAATAACAGGACCAGCGCGTGTCGGCTCCAATACGCAACCAAGAGTCCGCCAGCCGCCCCCAAAGCGCACAGGATGAGGCTTTCCGTGAGAACCTGCATGAACAAGCGGCCACTTCCGGCCCCTACGGCGGCACGAATCGACATTTCACGACGCCGCGACAACGAGCGCACCAGCAGCAAATCGCCGACATTCGCGCAGGCAATCAGCATGACAAACACCACCACAACAAACATGGTTTCCAGGGTCGGAAGAAGAGTGCCGGCGTTGTTGAATGGCGTTTGCCATAGAGGCCATAAGCGGATGCCGCGGCTGCGGTTCGTAGCGGGATAATCGGCATCGAGCCGGGCGGAGATCGCGGAGATTTCTTCCTGCGCTTGCTGGCGGGTTACTCCGGGCTTGAGCCGCACGTAGGCCTCGATCCAGCGAGCGCTCCGATCCTCAAGCTTGTAGCCGCCTCCCTCAAAAGCCTCCTCCATCGAAGCTGGAACCCAGAAATTCATCGCCCAGCCCACAAACGTTCCGACGAATCCCTGCGGCGCCACTCCCACAATCGTGTGCAGAATGCCGTTGAGCCGCTGCGTCTTGCCGACGATTTGCGGATCACCTTTGAACCGGGACTTCCAGAGCGTGTAGCTGATGACGACCACGGGATGAGAGTTGCTACCAACGTCCTCGCCCGTTTCGAATCCGCGCCCCAGAATCGGATGAACCCCAATAGCGTCGAAGTAATTTGCGGATACGATGCTGCCTCTCGTCGCCTCGGACTGTTGCCCAAGGTTGAGGGTTGCGCCCGTTATTTTGCTTACAAACATGGAGTCGAGAAGAGTGCAGCTTCTCTGAAGATCAAGGTAATCGGGCCATGACAATGCGGTCGCGCCAGATTCGCCTCGGGCAGTGCCGCTCAGCGCCAGCAGCCTTTCTTGATGGGCGACCATTGGGTAGGGGCGAAATAGCAGGCCTTCGATCCAACTAAAAACCGCCGCGTTCGCACCGATGCCGAGTGTGAGGCAGAGGATAGCCAGGATAGAAAAACTTGGTCTGCGCCCAAGGATGCGCAACCCCAGGCGCAGATCCCGGAGAAAGTTTTCGAGAAAGTTCGCTGTATCCATATCCGACCGTCCTACCTTTACTCTTGCTTGCTGCAGAGGACAAGGCCACGAGATGATTTCGTCGGCGACCGATGATATCGGTTAGATACTATAGCAGCACTTTTTCTGCCGCTGGAGTAGACACATACTCCGCGCATGAGTTCGCGGCAGGGCAAAGCGTAGGGATATTTCGACTGCGGCGATTGGCCGGGCTTCGCCCAGGCCGGACAGCCGAGGCGGCTGTCCCCACATGAGCAGTGAGGCTGCGTTACACCGAGACTTTTTCTGGCACCGGGGTGAGTGCCGCTCTACGCATTTGCCGTACCTTCTCGTAGACCTTGCTATACTCGCGCGCGGAGGCGTTCCAGGAGAAATCCTTGTTCATGCCATTGCGCATGAGCGCTTGCCACGAGGTTTCGTCCTGATAGGCGCTCAGTGCTGCTTTGATCGTGAGCAGGAGCGATTCGCCGTTGTATTCCGTGAACTTGAAACCAGTTCCCTTTCCGGTTCTGGCGTCCCAGGGTTCGATGGTGTCGTCGAGGCCGCCGGTAGCGCGGACGATAGGAACCGTGCCGTATTTCAGGCTGTAGATCTGGTTCAGGCCGCAGGGCTCGTAGCGCGAGGGCATCAGGAACATGTCGGCGCCGGCTTCGATTTTGTGCGCGATCGCGTTGTCGTAGGCTACCTTGACGGCGATCTTGTTGGGGAACTGCTTGTTGAGGCGCACGAACATTTCCTCGTAGGTCTTGTCGCCGGCGCCGAGGGCGACCACGATCATTTCTTCGCGCGCCAGACGGTCGGCGATCTGGGCGATCAAATCGAAACCTTTCTGGGCGGCGAAGCGGGAGACGATTCCGATCACAGGCAGTTTCACGTCGGCCGTAGAAATGCCAAAAGCTGCTAATAGATCCTGTTTGCACGTCGCTTTGCCGGAAAGATCCTGAGGCGAATATTTAGCGGCGAAGAACTTGTCGGTCTGCGGACTCCACTCATCGTAATCGACGCCGTTGAGAATTCCCGTGACAGTGGAGGCGCGGTCGCGAAGCACGCCTTCTAGGCCGAATCCGTATTCGACGGTTTGAATCTCCTGGCTGTACTTGCGGCTCACCGTGGTAATGAAATCGGAATAAACCAAGGCTCCTTTCAGAAAGTTCACCTGGCCGAAAAATTCCATCTTCGACATGGTGAAGAGATCCCAGGGCAGCATAAGCAGGGGAAGCGTGTCGGGCGGGAACAATCCTTGATAGCCCATGTTGTGAATAGTAAAGACCGTGCCCGCTTCTTTGAAGGCTGGATCTTCCGAGTAGATGGTGCGAAGCAAAACCGGGATCAGCGCTGATTGCCAGTCGTGACAATGAAAGATGTGCGGGACACCAAGAATTTTCGAGGCTTCGAGGACGGTGCGGGAGAACAAGGCGAAGCGCTCGGCATTGTCGGAATAATCCCCGGCCGGCGTGCCGTAGAGAGCATCGCGGTCGAAGTACGGAGGATATTCGACGAAGTAGAAACGCACTCCGTTTTGACTGCCTCCACTCACAACCGAGGCAAAGCGATACTGGTCGTCAAAAGGAACGGTAACGCTGCGAACCACTACGGCGGGATCGGAAAGCTTGGTTTGGCGATAACGCGGCAGGAATACACTGACCTGATGACCCAAGGCGGCGAGGGACCTGGGAAGCGCGCCGACGACGTCGGCCAAGCCGCCAGTCTTAGAAAATGGAACGCCTTCCGAGGCAGCGAATACGATGTTCATGGGTGGGGGGACCTCCAGAAGCGCGGACGTTTTTTCGCGGCGCCAGTTATGATGAATATGTCTCGGGACCGAACCGTGTCCTGCAATCAGATCCGGCAATTAGGATGCGAGGACCGACTTGTAAGTCTACTTCCCGGGTGAGTGAGGGTCAACGTGCCAAAGGTCGCATCGACGCGCCGTCCGCAAAGCAAGCCTAAATTGGGACAACATTTTCTAGCGAGTGAAGATTACGCCGCGCGAGTGGTCGACGCTTTAGGCGACGTGTCGCAGAGAACTGTGCTTGAAATTGGCCCTGGACGCGGAATACTAACGTCTTTGTTAGCGAAGCGGGCGCGGCGTTTGATTGCAGTGGAACTGGACCGCGTGCTGGCGGCGCAGCTTCGCCTGAAATTTGGGATGGCACGCAATGTGGAAGTGATTGAGGGCGACGTGTTAGCGATCGATTTCGATTCTCTGTTCGGACCGAAGCCCGGGCTCAGCCAACCCGGCATCGAACTCAAGCCCCAACCCGTGAAAGTGGTGGGCAATCTTCCTTACTACATCACGTCGGATATTTTGCTGCGCCTGTTTAAGTTCTCGAAATATTTCGACAGCCTCGTGATCATGGTGCAGCGCGAGGTTGCGGACCGGATTGCGGCGAAGCCGGGCGGCCGCGATTATGGAATGCTCTCGGCCACCGCACAGTTATATGCACGCGTGGAAAATCTTTTTACGCTGCCGCCGGGAGCTTTTGTTCCACCGCCGAAAGTGCACTCGACGGTACTGCGCTTGACGATCGATCCGCAGCGGGAAAAATTGGGAGTGGCGGGAGATGGCTTCATTGATTTTCTGCGGCTGTCTTTTGGACAAAAGCGCAAAACGCTTTGGAACAATCTCAAGTTGAAATACGACGGGCTAGAGTTGAAGCGTGCTTTGGCCGAGGCCGAGGTGAAACCTACCGTTCGCGCGGAGACGTTGAGCCTGGAAAAAAGTGCGGCGATCTTCCGCGCCTTGCGCCCCACCCAGGCCGAGTCATAGCATTAGTGCGTGGCCCGCTTTCGTGGCCAGCGAGCAAGGAGTCGGCTTGGCTACTACCATTCTCCGTCATGCTGCGGTTGCGGGGCGTTTCTATCCTGGCGATCGAGAAGAACTGCAAGCGGAAGCGCTCGGCTATCTTTCACAAACAACTGGGGCGAATCAGGTTCCGATCCCAGCGTTGGGTTGTATTGCGCCGCACGCGGGGTACATGTATTCGGGGCACGTCGCGGGCGCGGTGTTTGCGCGAGTTGAAGTTCCCGAAGTCTGCATTGTGATGTGTCCGAACCACACCGGAATGGGGCAGCCGCTCGCCATTATGAGCGAAGGCGCGTGGCAAACCCCGCTCGGCGAGGTCGCGATTGATGCTGAACTGGCTGAAGCGTTGAAGGCTCGATTCCCAGCTCTGCAGGAGGATTCTGCGGCGCATCGTGCCGAACATGCTGCCGAAGTGGAGCTTCCGTTTCTTTTGCTGCGTCAACCCAAGCTGAGATTTGTGCCCATCGCTCTCGGAACCCGACAATTCGAAGTTCTGGAACACTTGGGAAAGGCTTTGGCGGAAACGATCGCGCCGTCTCATCAAAACGGGAAAGAGCGGGTCCTGATCGTGGCTTCGAGTGACATGAACCACTATGAATCTGACGCGGTGACACGCGCGAAAGATCACCGGGCGATCGAGCGCATTCTCAGCCTGGATCCGCGAGGACTGTACGACGTAGTCACGCAACAAAACATCAGCATGTGTGGCTTTGGACCGTCGGTAGCGATGCTGACTGCGGTTCGGCAATTGGGCGCGAAGTCGGCCGAACTGGTGAAGTACGCGACTTCAGGAGATATTTCGGGAGACCGTCGGGCAGTCGTGGGATACGCAGGAATTGTAATTTCGTAAACGTCATACTCCGGTGAACATGCTCGGGTGAACATGCGTGGGCAAACATGCGCGGGCGAACATCTGCGGGCAAAATTTTGAATTCAAATAGAAAAGGCGGCCCGCAGGCCGCCCTTAGTTTGCCCTCACAGTATTTCTACTTATGACCGGCGCTGCTAGTGGCCGTCGCTGTGTGTCCAATCGACATGTTGCTGTGGACAGGCGACGAAGATGACGAAGCCGACATCGTGCCCTGCGGTTCACCGAGGCTTGTAAACGCTGGAGCCCTCGGCGAGGTGGCCGCGAACTGCGGCCCTGGCTGTACTTCAGCAAATCCAGATTTGGTGACCTGGTGACTGAGTTGGTGGAGATTCTCTATAGAGCCACGTTCGATTCCCAGTCCAGCCGAACCGGCATTCACAACCAAGCGCGAGGATGCCATTGCGGAGCCAGATGCAACTCTTCCGACCACAACCGTTTTCAACGTTCCGGCCGCAGGGGCAACCAGCGCGTGGAAATTGGCCGGCAGAGTGCCGGCGTACAATGGCATCGCGCTAAACGAATTCCATCCTCCCGGCTGCCACATCCAGCCCATGGCGGGGATAAACATCCAGTTTCCATAATGGAATGGCATCCATCCCCAAGGGTACGCGGAGGCAAACATGTAT
>Ga0182024_10013941_pt1 | contig 15593 bp, 15 predicted proteins | sample P32metaG_FD_120480 | JGI IMG/M metagenome (GOLD analysis project Ga0182024, IMG submission 120480) | Permafrost microbial communities from Stordalen Mire, Sweden - P3-2 metaG (Illumina Assembly) | ecosystem: Environmental > Terrestrial > Soil > Wetlands > Permafrost | place: Sweden: Stordalen... | reverse complement strand
GGTAATCATGCTTTCCACACACAAACGCACGTTCGCCTACGGAAGAAGGACTCGACGCTGCGACTTTTGTCCGCCCGACAACCCCCTCACGCTACCGGCAGTTTCGTCCCCGCCCTACACCATTCGGTGTATGGCTTCACCCTGACTTTACGCCGCATCATATGACCGTGGTGACAACCACACAAGGCGTCCGGTCGCAGCTCGTCTCCCGTAGACCGCCGCGACCGGCGATTCCACCGCCGGTCGTTCCTGCGCACGAACCTCACCACACCGAGGCGCACGTGCGCCTACACCCCGGGAACGGCCGGCGGCTGGGGTTTTCATCCCGAACCTCGTTTCGCAACCAAAGGGGTACGCCAGCGCCTTTCGCCCTCACCGAGAATCGCCGCGACATTCTGGTTCGATTGTTCGCCGGCGAACGAGTCGGCGAGATTGCCGCGCGCACCGGGCGAAGCGAATCAACCGTTCAGAACACGCTCCGGACCGTGCGCAAGCAGCTCCGGGCACGCACGCACGTCGACTTGATGCGCGAGAGCCTGCGCCTCGGCATCGTGACACTCGAGGAGATCGTGGCCCGAGCGGCCGCTGTGAGACCTTAGGAAGCTACGCCCCGCCGACAGGTCGCAGCTTCCCCGGGACGCTACGATGAAGTCCTAGTGGTTACCCACTAGCCTCACATCGTAAAGGAGCGTCCTTCAATGGTAAGTCTTGTTCTCACTCTACTGCTCGCGCTAGGCGGCGTCGTCATGTCCGTCACCGGGGGTGGGCCATCCGGTGCGCCGCAGGCGGCTGCCGTCACCGGCGGCGGACCTTCTGGCGCGCCCGTAACCACCACGGTTACGGGAGGCGGCCCGAGCGGCTCGACCGCTCCCTAGTCGGCGGGGGAAGGACGACCACTACTACGTTCGGGAACCCGACACGTCAGGGTGACGCATTCCATCTCTGACGACCGCCTCAAGCATGGCGCCCTTCCCTTCCCGATCTCTTCCGCACGGGACGCATACGGCCGAGGCGACTTCGCACTCGTCCTGACGGAGCTCGATAGCGTGACGGCGCCCAGCCCAACGGCCGAGGCCAGGCTTCTGCGCGCCCGCGCCCTGCTGCGGCTTCGCCGGCCGGAAGAAGTCGCGCCGACCCTGGCGCCGCTGCTCACCGGCGACGACGTCGACGTCGTCTGTACCGCGCGCATGCTGCACGCCTCCGCGATCGCGCGCCTACCCGACAGCGCGCTGCGCGGCGCCAAACTGCTCGACACTCTCGCCGAGGTCGCGCTGCGCCGGCGCGCGCACACCTCGGTCCGCGCCGAGATCGAATACTACCGCGGCCTCGCACGCTGGAGCCTTTACGACCTCGCTGCCGCCGATCGACACGCGGCGATCGCGGCCGACGCCCCGCTCGACATTCTCTCGGTTCGGGCGCTCGAGCTGCGTGCGTTCGTCGCCACGGCGCGCGCCGGCGAACCGAACGCCGACGCCGCGACGTGCTACGCGCAAGCTCTCGCACTCTTTGAGCGCGCGCGGCGCGCCTACGCCACGTGCCGCGGCCGCGACGTCGACCTTGCCACACAACTCCTGCTCCAAATATCCTCGCTCGAGCAGACGCTGCGTTGCGCCTCGATTCCCGGTACGCACCGCATCGCCGGCGCCCGCGCCGTTCCCGGTACATCGTTCGGCCCCGCCATCGCCAGCGGAACGCGCATCATGATGCTCTCGAACGACGCCTGGCTCTACGCGCTCGACGGCGACCATACCCTCGCCTTTCGCACCATCCGCGACGCGGAGCACATCGCCCAAACCACCAGCCCCGCGTGGCACGTCTGGGCGCTCGCGACCCGTGCCACGATCGCCGCGGCGTTCGGCGAGCTCGCAAGCGCACGGATTCTCGCCGATGACGCGGCCGCACTTGCGCTCTCCGTCGATTGGAACACCACGCGCGATGAAGAACGCACCGGCTTGCTGCGTCTCGCGGAGGCCTTTGCCGGCGTCAACGCCTTCTCAGCAAGAGCCGCGCTGACGCGATACGAGACGATCGGCACGCCGATGGACACGACCCGCGTCCTACGCGACGGCACAAGAGATCCGCGGCTCGCCGGCTGGCACGCCTACGTCCGCGGCCTCGTTCTGCGCAACGCCGGCGACGTCCACGCAGCCGCAGACTCGCTCGCCGCCGCCGCCGACCTCTTCCGCCTATCCGGCTACCATTGGCGCGAGGCGCAGGCACTCATCGAGCTCGGCCTAACGACGACGTCGGTCCAAACGCACTTTCGCTTCGCACTCGACGAGGCCGCCGCAATCGTCATGCGGCATTTCCCGCGCTCATTCTTGCTCCGACGCTTCGGACCGTGGGCCCGCGCCTTCGTCGATCCGCTCGTCGGGAAACTCACCCCGGCGCAACGCGACATTCTGCGGCAACTCTTGGAAGGTCGGACGATGCGCGAGATCGCCGCCGACACCGGCCGCAGCTACAAGACTATTCGTACGCACGTCCACGCGCTGCACCAGGCCTTCCAGACCCAACGCGAGCACCAACTCCTGGCCGAGTGCGGTCGCCGCGGCATCGGCGCCCCATCATGGGCAGCGATCCAGAACCATGCGGTGGCGCTGCACAATTCCGCCGCGACCGCCTAAACACCAGACGTACGCCGCTATGCGCGGCGCTGGATCCGACGCGCTGCAGCTCCATACGTTGCCGCTAGCGCCTGCACGACACGCCGATCGTACCGCACGCCGGCGTGCATCTCCAGAATCACGATCGCCTGGCCGACCGATACACCGCGGCGCCCTGAGACCCAACGGGTTAGGTAATCGAACTGGTCGGCGACGATCGCGACTCGCGCCGTCAATGACGGCACCAGATCGTCAAAGACGGACCCCACCGCATCAGCGAGATCCGCGATCGCAGGCGTCGCTCGTACGATCGCCACGGCCGCCCTGCGTTCCGCACGCTGAACCCGCAGCACTTCGCTGGCCGATGCGAACCCGAGTCGGCTCAATGCCGCCGGCGACACGACAATCGCTCCGACCTCATGCAACGTGCCAATGAGCGAAGCCTCGACAATCTCCGAAGGCTCCAAACCCATTTGCGACGCCAGGCGCGCGGCAACCGCACCCGTTGCTAACGAATGCTCGGCCAGATCTTCATTTCTCACAGCTAACCGCTGAACCAGTCCTGCGGCAGCCATTGTACGCGCGGCGTCATCCACCGAAGAAGAACAGACGCCCTTAGTCTTATGCAACGGGTTCCATCCCTGACGAATATCGGCGCGGACTCTATATAAGTAGAGCCACGACCGCGCGCCTGCACCCCGCACGCCTTCTCCGCTATCCGGATTGCTTTTGCCTTCCCGAAATCGCTTTTTTTTCACCTACGCGACCCCGCCCGACCCGAGCGCGCGCAATGCGGCGGCGCTACTGCGCCGCCAGCGCGTCGGGCCGTGTACGGTCGCGTACGTCACTCGCAAACCACGGCATTATCGGCACACTTCTGCGAGACTTTAGCTGCCTGGTTACTAAACTGTTTTGGAGATACTAATCATGCCCGCAACGTTCTGCGACGCGCGCTCCCGCTTCCGAAATGACCAGGGTTCTTTCGACTCTACGAAGCTGCCAATGCTTGAGTTGGAAGATAAGAAGGGGAACATAAGCCTGTACCTCGCCGTAGCGTACCGACTTCTTTGGTGGAACGCCGATCACCCAGTGGGCGATCCCATCCGCATCGTCACAACGGTCGAACGGGACGGCCACGATGAATATGTCATCGCCGAAATTGTTGACACGCGGCTACCACGCTACCTGACGACCGACGGCGGCCACATCGCCACCATTCCCGGTCCGGACGGGACGCCTCGCGCTGTCCTCAATCCCGAGCACGTGCTCTACTCTGACCGCAAATATGCGCTCCCGACGCGCATGGGTCATCCCGTCGAAAAAGCCCTCACCGGCGCTATCGGCCGCGTCCTGGCCCGCGCCGGATACGGCACCGAAGGCGCACTCGAACTGCTCGAGGACGACTCCGATGGTGACGTCGTCGACTCGCCAATCGCGCACCCATCTGACCGCCTCTTCGACCAAGTGACCCACGCCGCTCGCGAAGCCGGCCTCGGCGACGCCGAGCTCATCGCGCTCAAGAATGCCGTCGTCCGTCCCAACGCGACCTCGCACAACATGGACGCCGATGCCTACGCGAAATTGCTCGACGCCATCGCTGAACACGCTCTCGCACGGACCGATGCCGGCGATCGCCGACCGCCGGCGACAGAGCCGCAGTGCCCCACGCCACTCGCCGCGGCCCAGATCGAGCCCGCCAACGACGCCGCGCGCGAAGCACGCGACGAGCTACTGCGCACGCAAGAGCGTCTCGGCCTTCCCGATGCCCAAGTCCTCGCCGCAATCCGCGAACTCATCCCCAACTTCGTCGCCGGCACGCTCTTGGCGCCGCTCGACTACGCTCGCGTCACAACGAAGCTCATCGAGCAGACCAAGGTCACCCGCATTGACGACCGGCGGCGCATCGCATGACCAGACGCCCAACTCACCTACGACGTCGTCGACGTCGGCTACCGCTCGCGCCACGCATCATCATCGGACCGGGCAAAAGCCCTCCCGCAACCACGTTTCCATCGCCCGTACCCGAGCCTCCAGCTGCGTCGCCGTCGCGTTGGCGACGACGGCGCTATCACGGCGCGCCCAATAGGCATAGACGTCCCTCGGCTCCTTCTTGAACCGCCGCGCTACCGCGCTCACCTTCACCCACACGGCGCGTTTCAAATCCGCTTTCCGATCGGCGAGAACGGCCGTGCCGGCCGAGGGTACGCGAGCGTCGTGCGCGGCAGCCGTGCCCGGTGCCGCGCCGTCGCTCGCGGAGTCAGGGCCGATCGCCTGCGCGCTCGACTCGCCCAGGATGACGCCCGCCTCAGCGTACAATGCGGCGTGACTCTCGAACTGTGACTCAACGACTTCGAGCACGACGCGCGTCCTCTCGTTGCCGACCGGCGCCTCACTGCGCGTTCCCTTGACGTCCTCCTCGATCGCGTGCGCGTAACCGCGTAACTGCGGATCGTCTGGGAGCAGCACATACGACGCCGCGGTCGCGCCCTTGCGCGCTCGCACCACGCGCCCAATCATCTGACGGAAGAACAACTCGGTGCGCGCATTCGTGAGGTACGGCAGCACCCGCGCCCGCGGAATGTCGACGCCCTCGCTGACCATTCGCACGGCGCACAGCCACGCGTCGTGGCCGTCCGTGAAGCGCTTGATCTTCGCGCCGGCGGCAGCATCGGCCGACACTACCACGGTGGGATGAAACCCGAGCGCCTCAGCCATGACGCTCGCCACCCAACGTGCATGCGCCTCGTCGATGCACACGATTATGCCGCCGGCGTCGTGATCGTTGCGCCGCAATTTCTCGAGCGTGCCGTGCGCGCGCACGAGCACTTCCGACACCCAGCCCGAATCGTAAAGCGCGGCCCGCAACCGTTCCGACGAACGTTGCTTCGTCAACGCCGCGTCGAACGTAGCCGTGTTCGGGCTGCCGTCAGCGCCGGTCCACGTCACCTCGCCGCCTTGCCGGTGAAAGACCAGCGGTCGCACGATCCCATCCCGGAGAGCTTCGCGATACCCATACACTACGTCCGCCTCGACGCGGCCGACCGCGTCGTAGCTGAGAAACGAGATCGCACTTCCGTCCGACCGAAATGGCGTACCGGACAACGAGACGATGAACACGGCCTCGTTGAAGGCCGTCTCGATCCCAAGCCCCCAACGCCGATTATCGCCCGCGTGATGAACCTCGTCGATGACAACCAGGATTCGCCGGCGCCCGACAATACGCGCGAAGAGGCGTGGGTCGAGCGCGACTTGGTGAATCGTCACGATCGCGCCGACGAGATCCCGCGCGTACATGCCGTCACCATTCGCAAAGTACGGATCGAGCTGAATGCCAACGCTCGCGAATGTTAGCGCCATCTGTGAGCGCAAGTGGTCCGACGGAACGACGACGATGACGCCGTCGATCAAACCGCTCGCAAAGGCTCCGTACGCGACGGCTGCCGCGTACAACGACTTCCCGCCGCCTGGCGTGACGACGGCCAGCGACGAGCGCGGGCGCTCGCGCGCCCACCACGCGACGGCGTCACGCTGCCAACGGCGCAGCGGCCGCGGCCACGCCGGAAGTGTCAGGCCGGGACCGTGCGCACGCATCGTCTGGACGGACCGCGGATCATCGACGGCACCTCACCACGATCGCGCGCGCCTAACACGCCCTGCGAGCCGTCCGTGATCCCCGTCACCGTGTGCAAATACATCACTACGCCGCCGTCATCGCTTCCTGGAGCGGCGCGAGCAAGGTCGCAATCCAGGGCGCGTCACCGCTCCGCGGCCGCAACGCCTCCCACACCGCGCCGCGTTCGAGTCCGCCCTCGGCGAACGCGCGCTCGAACGGCTCCGCGACGTCGAGGTGATCGCCGGCGACAAGCGCCCCAATGATGCGCGCCCGCACCCGCGATTCTTCTTCTTGTACGAACGCCTCCCGCAACAGCTTGCCAGCCCACGGCGCGCGGATCCCGAGCGTTCCGACCAGCGCCATGCGCTGAGCGATCGTCGGCGCGTCGAGGTCGGCGTCAAGGCGCACGAACCAGCGGCGCGCACGCGCCTCGGCGCGCACACGCGCTTCCTCGGCGACCGCAACGCGCTCGAGCTCCTGCTGATGACGCGCGGCATCCGCTTCGAGGTGGCGCTGCTGATCCTCGGCGGCCGCCGCATCGCGAGCCTCGAGCGTAGCGCGAAGCGATACCTCACGCGCCGATACAGCGCCAGCCCATTCCGCGCCGGCGATCGGGCGCTCCCCTTCGGCAGCCTCCGGCTCGAGCAGCTCCACGATCCCGTGCCCGGCCGTAACCGGGAACAGAGGCGTGACATTATCCCGCACGCGCGCCACCGTGGCGTCGTCGTCGGCGCTGCGGTCGCTGGCCGCAACGGACGGCGCTATCTGCATCGCGCGCCCCGCGGCCGCGTCAGCCGGCGGGACCTCAGGATCCTCGGCTCGCTCCGCGTGCAAGGCGCTCAGCACGTCAGGACGTGGCGCTTCCAATGCATCCGCAGGGTCCGCGCCTCTGCGCCGTACAACACTTTGCACGCCGCGACGCAAACGTGCAGCGATGCTTGGCCGCTGCAGCAGGCCTGCCTCCGGCGGCGAACCGCCGCCGACGCCCTCTGCGGCGTCCACGCCGCCCTCCGCAATCGCCGGAGGAGGAGCAAGCTCAGCGGCAGCTCCGTGCGCGCCATCGGCGCGCACGGTCGGTGCGAGCGTGAACGATGCGTCATCATCATCCGCTGCCCGCGCCGGCGCGCCCAACTTCGGCTGGCGCAACCGCACAGCACCGATCACCATTCCCGCCACCGCCACTGGTGCGCCGACGAACCACAACAACTCCGCGCTCACGCCGCCACCGCCATCACCAGCGCCTCGAACAACGCCCGCGCCGGCGCGAGCATCTCCGGAGACTCCTCACCGAACTGCGCGACGTCGCCGACATCGGCCAGCACCAAGCCGAGCGCGTCACGATACTGCTCGACGACCTCCGCCAGCGCGGTCCCAGAAGCCCCGGTCATCGCGACCAGCGCGCGCTCGAGGCCAACGCCTTCCAGATCATCGACGTCGCGCCCGAGGATCGTCAACACCGTCGCAACCGCCGCACGCAAGCGTGGCGTACCGAAGTCGAAGCCCGACGCGCCGAACACGTCGCACACCTTGTAGGACTCCAGACGCGCGGACACTACCGCCTCTGACTCAGAGCGAATGCTCGCGAGCGCGCCGTCAGCGCCCGCGTTCGAAGCACCGATGGGAAGAAACTCACGGACTGCCAGCACGTGCATTCCGAGCGGCGTCGTGGCACTCGGACCGTCCTGCCCGAACCACGCGCTCCAGCGTGCCGCGGCGATCGCCGAGACGGCATAGCGAACTGATAGTGTCGTATCGTCCGCCGTAGCGGCTTCTGCGGCCGCCTCTTCGTCCGCCGCGGATGCTGCGGCTGTCGGCGCGCCGGCGACCACACGATTTGATTCGGCGTCTCCCTCCACTGGGCTACCGACCGCAGGCGTGCCTTCGAAGGACGCCGTCGCATCCACCGCCGCCACAGAGGCCGCGGGCAAAAGCGCGTCGGCCCGTACACCCGCCACCAGCTCTGCGATCGTGTCAGCAACGACCGTCACGCCGTCGATCGTCACGTTCGCCGCGACCGTAACCGACTGCGCGGCCGCCGCGCGGATCTTCCACGCGATCGTGCGCTCTTCGGCGATCCCCAGCGGCCCGGCATCGAAGCCGACCTGCTCCACCGCCAACGACCCGTCGAGCGCGAACCGCGCTTGCCCTTCGACCGTCAGACTGTCTACCACGCCCACGACGCCCGCCATCGGGACGGCAGCGACCCGAACCGTCGTCGCAACGCCGTCGCCCGTGTTACGCAAGAACAGCTGCACCGGATGCGCCTGCGTCTCGTCGGCCGCGCCCACGCTCAGATTCGCGAGCACACGCGAGGCGCCAGTCACCTTGATCGAGGCGCCATCCGCCTGCACCGCACCGCCCGATGCGAACCCTTCCATCGGAATCGACACCGATTGCTCAGTCGACGGCGCCGCGACGACCACGCCTTCGATCAGCCGACTAGCCTCCGCGAACGGCGGGAGGGTTCCGAATGCCACGGGCAACGTGTTGTCGCAATCGGCGCCCGCCCACGCGATGCCTTGGCTCGACACGCGAACCACGACGTCGCGCACGACATCGGTCCCGCGCGCCTTGACGGACAGAACGCCCATCACGCGGTCGCCATACCGATAGGTGCGGTTCTCAATGATCTTCAGCTTCGCGCTCGCACGCGCTGCAGAGCGCACCACGAGCGTCACCGGTTCGAGGTCGAACCGCACTTCGCCGATCGCGATCCAGCCCGAGAACGCCACCTCTCGGCCGTCCGGCGAAACGGGCGCGACCTTGACCTTCACGTCACGCACGAAACGATCGCCGACGTCGACGCGCTCGATCGGGATCACGATGCTGCGCTCGCCGGCGGCGTTGACTTCGCGCCACGACCCGGAACCTGCGTCCATCGTGATGTTCTGCGGCACTTCGAGATGCAGCCGAACATCGTGCGCGACCACCGTCCCATCGTTCGTGCCAGCGATCGTAAGAATCAGGTCGCCCGCCGGCGCCGACTCATTCCGCGACAGCCGTAAGCGAGACCGAGCGGCCAGGAACTTTGGCTCGCCCACCAGCATGATCTGCGCGGCCTGCGACTCGCTGCCGACCTCGACCGTCAACGACGCGCACGACGTCGTGACGGGCACGTCCGCCCGCATGGTCACCGAGAGCAGCACCGGCACCTCGAGGTGTCCGAGCGAGAGGTGCGCCCCGGCGGTGCCGCGCTGAAGCTTCGCCGCCAACGGCGTCCCGTCGAGCAGCGTAGCGCGTGCGCCGGTGACCCGTGCGCCGTCGGCGGCGCGCAGGGCGACCACGACGCCACCTGGCGCCGTGGGCGCAAACTCGACGGCAGCCGTGACGGTGGACTCGGCGTGCAGCGCCGGAATGCGATCAATGCGAAGCACTGGTAGGGGCTCCTTTCTCCAGCGTGACGCCGAGATGCGGACGGATTGCGAATATGATTTGGTCCTTGGTCGCGCTCTTGACGCGATTGCGGAAGATTCCACCGAGAATCGGTATATGGACGAGCCCGGGCACCGCCCGCACCGTGTCCGAGGTGACGTCGCTGTAGAGCCCGGCGAGGATGATCGGCTCGCCATCCTGCACACGGAAGCGACTCTCGACCGTCCGCGTCCCGACGATCGGGTACTGCGTGACGGGTTCGAGCCCGGTAATCTGCGAGTACGTCGTGACAAGATCCGTCAGAATGCTGCCATCGGCACCGATGCTCGGCTTGATCTGCAGCTGCACGCCGATCTGCAAGAACTGCACCTGCGTGCTACCGACCAGACCGCCTGTGGACGTTTGAATCGGATACTGCGACCCTACGAGGATCTTGCCGGTGTCGCCATTATTCACCGTGACGTACGGATTGGCGAGCACCTGCGCTTTCCCGGAGGCCACCAACGCGTTGATCGTGGCGTTGATCGGCAGCGCCCGGTTTGCGAAGCTGATGAACGCCGAGCCGACGGCCGGCTTCCCGGTCGCGTCGTAGCCACCCAGCAGCACACCCGTGTTCGAGCTGTTGTCGTCTTGCACGTCGAGCACTTGCACGTCGAAGCGCACCTGCGGCGCCGCACGGTCGATCAACAAAAGCGCCGCCCGAATCCTGGATACCGACGCGTCGGACCCGCGGATGAACAGTTGGCTCCGCGGCTCATCGGCGACGATCGTCGTCGATGCATCCGCGTAATCCGAAGCCGTAAGGAGTCGAGCCGCCTCGCTGGCCGAAATGAAGCGCAGCCCGACGATTGTCGATGCGGGCAGCGCGCCGCCCGGATCTGCCGTCAGACCGGCGACGACGTCGCGGGCTCGCTTTACCGCAGCCGGCGAACCAGATACAACAATCGCCTTTCCGCTCGGCGCTGCGACGACGACGGCGCTCGGAATCGCTACCTGCAGTGCGGCGACGACGGATTGCGCATTCGCGCCGCTCGTTGGAATCGAGACCGTTTGCACGTTCGCCGCCGCATCGAGGCTCGTGCCGACGCTCGCGGCCGGAACGAGCCGAATCACACCGTCACGGACAATCTCGTTGAGCCCGTAGGACTGTTCGAGCGCGTCCAAGACCGTTCGCGCTCCGACGTTGACCATCCGGAACGTTACTCGCGCTTGCGACACATTTGCATCGCAGATGATGCTGATCCGCGCCTGCGTCGCGAGCAACCTGATGACGTCGACGAGCGGCACATCGCGCACGTCGATCGTTACCAAAGTCTGAGCTCGCGCCGGCGGCGCCGCCGTCAGGAAGATTGAACTCGCCGCAACCGCCGCGACGAAAGAACGGAGTAGGTTCACGGGTGACCTCCGGGCTGCAAGACTTGGTTCGGGCTCGAGCCCGGCGAAACAATGGGTGGACTCGGCAAGACGTTCGGGAACAGCGTTCCGCTCGTCGGCGGAGCTTGCTGCACCGGTGTGCCGTTCGGGTTCGTCAGAACGGTCCTGCCGTAACCGGACACGCCGGTTGTCGATCGCGTGGCAGTCTGCGGCGCCGATGCGCCGTGCCGGGCACCGCTCGCGCTCTCGCTGGGCTCCAAACGCTGCACAGGAGCATCGTGTCGATCGCTCGCGGCTGCGCTGGGTCCAGCGCTCGGCAGCGGCGTCGCCACCGCCCTGTTCGCCGTAGCAGGTCCCGGCGAAACGGGGTTCCCGCGACTTGCGTCGAGCGAGATCTGCATGCCGTTGGCGAGCACAACCATCTTGTCGGTTATCTTAGCGATGATACTGCCGGCGAGAGCGTCACCCGCTCGCGCGACGCGCACCGTGCCGCCGTCCTCGACCAACGCGTACGCATCGGAGTCGCTGACGATCGTCGCCATGATCCCGACGTTTGCAGCGGCGCCTCCAAGCGCGGCCACGTCAGGCACGTTCGTCGACGAGAACTGCCCGCCAACGCTAGTGGAGCGAGGCTGCTGACCTCCTGCAACGGGACCGTTCTTGCTGTTGCCACCCGAAGGTCGCGTAAACGACGCATCCGCCGCAAATGGATCGCGCGCCGGAATGTTCAACGGCCGTAGCGGCGGCGGCGCTGCCGGAACGCTCCCGATTGACACCTGCGCGCTGCCGTCCGTCGCACCCACCGTGACGCGCACCGCGAGCGACACGAACCAGAGCGTTGCCACTACGCCGGCACCGAGCATGCTCGCGCCTCGCATGATTGTCATACTCGAAGGGCCTCTCGCAGCTTCGCCTGGTCAATGACCAGGACGTCGAACTCCACCGTGGCGCGCAACTGCTCGTTCTGAGCCAGCCCGATGCCGCTCACGCGCACCAACTCCGAGAATCCGCCGAGCCCATCGACAAACCGCAGAATCCCCGGGAGCCGACCGCTGACCGTCACGGAACGCGGCAGCCTGATCCCGGGCACGCTCGAGACGATCTCGACATTCGCCGTCACCGGCGCGCTCGCGCCCGGTACCGGCGAGGGCGCCGGCGTCGGCGTCGATAGTGGTGCAAGCGCCACGGCGGTACCTTTTGCCGCGAACGCAGATAGCGTCACACCGGCGCGCTTCGCAAGAACCGTTAAGTCGGTCAGCAAGTGCGCTTCGGTTGTGGACGCATCCAACGCCTTGAGCCCGCGCAGTCGCAGGGCGATCGCGTGCCGCTCCGCTTCGATGCGCGGTTGAATCGCCTGACGCGCGGTAATCGTGTCAACCTGCGTCTCGTCGAGCTGGACGCGTCGCTGTATGACTCCAAGCTGCGCCGACGTCGGCTTCAAGTAACCGTTGAACGCAATGAGCAGTGCAAGAATCGCCAAGCCGGCGGGCGCGAGGCGTACCTTCACTGTCCGAGGCTCCGCTGCAGCACAACGGTGTAGCCCAGCCGGCCATTCGACTCGGCCGTTCCGTTGACGCTCGGCGCGAAGCCGGCCCGCGCCAGCGACCCCACCAGCGCCGCGACATCGCTGTAGCCGCCGGCGTGACCGGCAAGGCTCCAGCCGTTCTGATCCGCAGTGAGCGACGACGCCGATGTCCCGGGCCGCAACCTCGAACTGATTGCGGCGACTTCGCGGGCCGCGAGCGGCCCCGACCTGCGCGTCGCGTCCACCGTGATAACGATGCTGCGCGCGACAGCCACATCGCTCGTCACCCTATCGAGCTCCGCCGCTTTCGCTTGCGCAAGACTGATTCGCTGCTCCAATCCGACCGCTCGTGTCGTCAATTCATGGAGCGATTCGTACCGCCAGGCGACCAGGCCGAACGCGAGCAGAACTCCGGTGGCGACCACGCCCACGTCTGAGAAGTCCAGCCGGGACCGCGTCGTCGCGAGCAGCGACGCAAACTCCGACCGCTTCTCTGCAAAGTTGACGCACAAACGCTTGCCGCCGCCGCGCACCGCGCGCGAAGCGATCCCGCACGGTAGAGCCCACGCCGATCGCGACGGATCCACCGCGAGCTCGAACGGAACCACCTTGCCAACCGAGAGCTTCGCCGCCAGGCGCGACGAAATGCGGTCATTGGTGTCGTCGATCGCAACGATGTTGACGTCCGCGAAGCCGACCTTCGACGACTCGATGAACGCATCGGCGATGCTGCTCACAATACTATCCGCCGATTGCGCGGACCCGACGCTCGACCACGGAAACACGCCGAGCTGTACCTGCTCTCCGCCGTCGACGACGAGCCGTACCTTCTCCTCGTCGACCAGCACGAGTGCCTGTGCGTCGCTCGGAATAACAGCCGCCCACGCGAACGCCTCGTGATCCAGGAACGCCAACCGCGCGCCCGCTTCACGGCAAACCGAGGTGACGTCCGCGACCGCAGTGCGCCGCACCGCGGCGATGTAGCTCACCTTTGATCGACCGTCGACGACGCGAATCGGATCGTTAGGCTCGAAGCCGAGGGCCTCCGCTCGAAACCGAGCCGTCTTCTCACGCTCGCGCCCGAACACGTGCTCCTGCCCTGGCAGGCGCGCGAGGGCCACGTCCGGGGGCGAGAGCGCCATCGCGACGTCGCTCGTCTCGGAGACGGCAACCAGCTCACGCAGCGCTGAAGCGAGGTCACCATCACGTACCGGACGCTCGAAGAACCCGTGGATCGTTGCAGCTTTTCCGGCGCGGCTTATCACCACACCGCGCAAAACAGAGCCTTCGACGGAACAACCGAGGACTTTCACCGCTGCACTCCCACCGTGGAAAAGAACATGACGGCCACCATGCCGACATAAGTAAAGAAAGCCATCGGAACGCGGAAGCGCCTGGTCACGACACGTGCCACGATCAAGCCGACGACCACGACCGACCCGATAATGGATCCCGCCGCGACGACCTGTAGCCCGCTCACAACGCCAAGAGCGCAGCCGACAATTGCCCAGCTCGTTACGTCGCCGAAGCCAAACCCTCGCCGTTTGGTCACAAGGTGCAACGCCAGCCCGAAGCCGCCGAGCGCTAAGCCACCGACCGCGGCGTCGGTCCCATGCCCATCCATGATCGCGCTCCCAACGACCATCGCACCTGCGAACGCCGACACCGGCAAATAGACGCGTCGCGCCAACATATCAGTCCACGCGCACGTCGCACCGTAAGCTAGGGCGATCGCCGCTGCGCCGGTAGGATGCGCAATCCACGCCGTAGCGAGGAACGTCAAACCGATCAGACCTGCAGCGATCATGCCGCGCAAGTCGTCTCCGACCATCCGCGAGCGCCACACGGCCAGCGCCGCTAACGGCACCGCGAACCCAACCGCGATCACGTCGGCCTCGCGAACTGCGCGAACTCTCGCGCTTCGCTTACGCGACCGAGGCTTAGCGCAAGGTGAAACGCCATATCGTTCATCCGCCAATCGCGCCGGCGCGTCCGTGCAAGCCGTGCCACATCGGCCAAAGCGTCCACCGGACGGTGCAGATGCAAAAAGCAGAGCGCGCGATCCCATCGCACGTTGTAGCTGTCAGGGTGGCGCGCAAGATGCGCGCTGGTGAGCACTATCCCTTGCTGGAGAATGTCCCGTCGCCCCGTCAGTGAAGCAGCGAACGCGAACCGATCCGCCGGGACTTCCCACCCACTATCGAACCACACGGCGCGCGCGTAGAACGTCAACGCGCGATCCTGCTGCCCGCCGCGCAGCAAATCGTCCCCTCGCGACACAAGACCCATCGCGATCCATCCATGAAGGACGAAGCCGGCCATCGTGACTGCCACGATCGCCATGACGCACCGCCGCCAGAGCGGTATCGGCGCGACCTGCATAAGCTCAGACCAGGAGCGCATAGTACGCCCCCAGCGCCATCATGCACGTACCCGCGCCAACCTGCATCCCTTGCGCCCATCGGCTCGCCCACAGGCGACCCACCAGCGCGCGCCCGCCGGCCAACGCAACAATCAACGGCACGGCGTGACCCAGGCCGAAGACGGCCAGTAGTCCAGAGCCCATCGCGACGTTACCGTGTGTCGACGTGTACGCTACGATCACGCCAAGAATCGGCGTGCAGCACGGGCTCACCATCAACGCAAAGCCGACACCCGCCAGAAACGCAGCCGAGAACGCATTGCGCTCCGGTCGCTCGTGCGCATGTTCTTCGTGTTGATGGACAGTCGCGCCGACAAGCGTCACGATGCCGCCCGCGAGCGCCGTCACCGCGACGCCCGCGTAGATCCATGACGCATACCCTACGAGATCACCAACCAACGACCCGACGACACCGAAAAAGGCGTACGTCGCGATCGTGCTACCAATGAACGCCGCACCGACGAACATAGGATTCCGCGACCGTAGCACGAGAGACGACAGAGCTACGATGCGCGGCGACGCGCACGGCCCAAGCGAAGACACGACGCCCGCGATGAACACGAGCGGCCACGCCCACGAAGAACCGTGCGCGACGAATCCCATTGCCGTCGAATTGACGTCCGGCACGTCTTAGAGCGCCTTCAGCCCTGCCGTACGGCTATCGAACTGAATCGTTCCGGT
>Ga0182024_10013940_pt1 | contig 15593 bp, 14 predicted proteins | sample P32metaG_FD_120480 | JGI IMG/M metagenome (GOLD analysis project Ga0182024, IMG submission 120480) | Permafrost microbial communities from Stordalen Mire, Sweden - P3-2 metaG (Illumina Assembly) | ecosystem: Environmental > Terrestrial > Soil > Wetlands > Permafrost | place: Sweden: Stordalen... | reverse complement strand
TGAAGCACCGGCTCGAGATAGTGCTGATCGACCGGCAGGCGCCGTTCGGCAATGAGTACCTGCTGCCGCGCGGCACGCTGCGGGAGCCCGCCGGAAACCTGCTGCGGGCGAGTTATATCTTCATCACGAAAAGCACGGCGCAAGGGAATGAGGAACTAATCAAGCGAATCCGAAAATACAACCGGACGGCGGAAATCATCGAGTGCTCACACCAGCCGCGATACCTCGAGCACGCGCTGACCGGGGACCGGCTGCCGCTCGAATGGCTGCGCGGCAAACATATCGGGGCGCTCTCGGCGATCGCCGCGCCGAAGAGCTTCGAGGATGGCCTCAAGCGGCTCGGGGCCAAATTGGAACTGACCAGGCAATTCACCGATCACCATCGTTTCACGGAGCGCGAAGTAACCGGTTTCCTGAAACGATGCGGCAATCGCGCGCTGGATGCGGTGATCACGACGGAAAAGGATTATGTCCGGCTGCCGCGGCTGAGCGCGCCGGAAGTGCCGATTTACTTCCTGAGAGTGGAGATCGAGATACTAAGCGGCGGCGAAAGCTGGCAAAGCTGCGTGGACCGCATCTGCAAACGGCAGCCAATGATGGCGCCGGAGAAGTTTTTTGCGTAGGGTACCGGGAGTCATGCAACACGAGGTAATCGATCAACGAAGCCATGCGATGGCGGAGATCATCGCCGCACGCATCGCTGCAAATCCGGCGTTGCTCAGAGTCGCGAACGAGAATCTGGACCGGTGGCTGGCGAGATGCGCGCCAAATTCCCGCGCGGTGTTGCTTGAGTGGAAGAGCATTATTGAATCAGGATTGGATGCGACGATTGAAGTTCTTCGCGGAGAGGGTGAGCGAAACATCCGATTGCGGCAATCGAGCCCATTTGCCGGCGAGGAATTCATCACTCGCGCCGAACGGACGGATTTAATCCTCAAGTTCGCGCCGCGGAAATCCCCATGAAACGAGCTGATCTGGAACACATCATCCGCGCAGCGGCGGCAAATGCCGACACGGATGAAATCGTGGTAATCGGCAGCCAGGCAATCCTAGGGACATTTTCCGATCCTCCAAGCGAGGTCTGTGAATCCATCGAAGCGGACGTTTTTCCAAAACGGAATCCCGATGATTCCATCTTGATTGACGGAGCCATCGGCGAAGGGACGATTTTTCATCGGACATTCGGATATTATGCCCACGGCGTGCATTCGGAAACCGCGGTCTTGCCAAACGGGGCGTATGATAGATTGGTCCCTATTCGCAATGATAATACGAGGGGTAATACGGGTTGGTGCCTGGAAGTTCACGACCTGGCCGTCAGCAAACTCGTCGCCGGACGGGAGAAGGATATTTCATTCATTTCCGCGATGTTGCGGCACAAGTTGGTGGATCCTGAATTAATTGGTGAACGGATCGGCATGATTGCTGACAAGGAAAAGGCGTTGCTCGCAATAGAGCGGTTCAACAGGATTTCAAAAGCGGGCGGTTAGGGCCTGGCTTCGCCTAGGCGGGTTGAGCGGCAGGCTCGGGAGCAACGGACATTCCGGTTTCCTGCAGGTTAGTGCGGATAACAATGGTTCCAGCAATGAAATCATGAAGGGCCCGCCGTCTCTCATTGCTGAGCATGGTTACTACTTCAATAAGAAACCAAAGACCGCCCACGGCGCCGATGAAACCGATTGCGGACCAATGCTGTTGCGACGGAGCGAGGCCTTGGTTTATTTCAGTTTGGATATCCCACGGCAGGAGCGCGATGTTCAAGACTATGGGGACCGCATCGCGGAGGAATGCCTGTCGAAATGTGATTGGCAACTCGGTCTTCGCATCCACGATCTTCACTTTGCAGACCATCTTCCCAACAGTCTGGCCATACCTGGTGTGCATACCGACGGAGTAAGCCCAGTACGCCGATTGCTGAATGATTAGTATAACGGCAAGCGCTTGCGGCTGATAGGTTGCCATTACAGCGTGATGGACAAAATAAGTGAGCAATGTAACAAACACCGTCAACGGAAGCAAAACCAATGAATCTATAGTTCCGGTAAAAAATCGGGGCCAAAAAGTCGAATATTTTTGGGAGGCTGGGGAGACAAGATTCCGGTAATATATCCGGATGTTCCAACCCAGAAGCAGGTTTATTCCAAGGCTCCCCAATTGGCTGTATATCTGTGAGCCGACGCTCATACTGCCCAATTTGAGCGTTTATAGAAACTGCATGCAAGCTCGACGTCGATTAGCATTACGGGGCGTTCGCTCGCATGGCTCACCGGAGCCACGGCTACATTTCTTGCGCTGCGTAACGCTTCATAATTCGGATGCCATAAGTTCATGCGGGCTTGGCGGAGAGGTAGCGCGAAACTTCCTCAATGAAGACGCGGCCGAACTCGGCCAGCTTCACGGCGCCGACGCCGGGGATGGCGCTGAATTGCTCGAGCGTCGTGGGGTTGCGGCTCGCGATCTCCCGCAGCGTGGCGTCGGAGAAGACGATGTAGGCGGGGACGTTGCGCTCATCGGCCAATGCACGGCGGAGTTTTTTCAGGCTGGCGAGCAGGGCTTCGTCGCACGGGATTTCCCCGGTGGCGGCGCGGCGACGGGTCTCGCGCGGCTCCTTTGCGGCCTTTGCGGAGATATAGCGGGTTAGTGTGATTTGGCGGCGCGAGCGGAGGGCTTCGAGGCCATCGGCGGAAAGGTCGACGGTGACGAATTTGCCCGGTTGTTGATCGAGCAGGCCGAGCCGGATAAGTTCGCGGCCGTAGGCCTGCCACTCGGCACGTTTGATCTCGCGGCCGATTCCGTACGCGGAGATTTCCTGGTGGCCCCACTTGCGGATGGCGTCGGAATCGGCGCCGACGAGGACTTCGACCACGTGATTGAGGCCGAAACTAAAGCCGGTTTTCTGGCGGATGCGGTAGGCGCACGAGAGAAGCTTCTGGGCCAGGAGCGTGCCGTCGAAGGTATCGCGGGGGGTCAGGCAATTGTCACACGCCTGGCAGTTGCCGGCCTCGAGCGTCTCGCCGAAATAGTCGAGCAGCCAGCGGCGGCGGCAGCCGGAGTTCTCCGAGAAATGAACCATCTGGCGGAGCGACTCGCCGGCGATCTGCCGCTCTCGCGGATCGGCTTTCTCCTCGATGAAGGAAATCTGCTTTGCCACATCGCCGGCGGAGAAAAGCAGGAGGCACTCGGCGGGCAGGCCGTCGCGTCCGGCGCGCCCTGTCTCCTGGTAGTAGCCTTCGGGATTTTTCGGCAGATCGTGATGGATAACGAAACGAACGTTCGGCTTATTGATGCCCATGCCGAAGGCTATGGTGGCGCAGATGACCTGGACCTCGTCGCGCAGGAAACGCTCCTGATTGCGCGAGCGATCCTCCGCTGTGAGGCCCGCGTGATAGGGGCGGGCCCGAATTTGATCGGCCGCCAGTTTCTCCGCGAGGCCCTCGGCGGATTTGCGGCTTGAGCAGTAGATGATGCCGCTTTCGTCCGGGCGCGCCTTGAGGAAATCGAGCACCTGGCGGTATGGTTTTTCCTTTGGGATGACGCGGTAGGTGAGGTTGTGGCGATTGAAGCTGCCGATGACGATAGCGGGATCGGCGAGATGGAGATGCTTGACAATGTCCTCGCGCACGCGGCCGGTCGCGGTGGCGGTGAGAGCCATGATCGGGATGCCGGGAAATCGCTCCCGCAGGCCGCCAAGCTGACGGTACTCCGGGCGGAAATCGTGTCCCCACTCGGAGATGCAATGGGCCTCGTCCACGACGATGCGGCGGACATTCCATGCGGAAGCGCGGTCCAGGAAACCAGGCAGGAGCAGCCGCTCCGGCGCGGAGTAGAGGAGCTTCGGCTCGCCGGCGTAGAGCGCGCGAAGGCGGGATTTGGCCTCGGCGGAATCGAGCGTGGAGTTGAGGAATGTGGCCGGAATGCCGGCGACTCCCAGAGCGTCCACCTGGTCCTTCATCAAAGCGATGAGGGGCGAGACGACGATGGTGAGGCCGGCGTCAATGACGGCGGGAAGCTGGAAGCAGAGGGACTTGCCGCCGCCGGTCGGGAGCAAGGCGAAGACGTCGCGACCCGCCAGCGCATGCCGCACGATCTCCTCCTGGCCGGGCCGAAAGGAATCGAAACCGAAATGCTGCTTGAGGGCTGGGAGAAGGGAGTGGCCGGTCATGCGGAATTTTTTAACCGCAGATTAGCACAGCCGTCGACGGGCTCAGGCCCTTGCGGGATTTACGCAGATTTTATAGAAGCCTACGAATGCCGGCGGCGCTTTACGTGGAGTTGCGCGAGGGACTTCTGCAACGACGCCTCGACTGAGGCCACTTCCTCGTGTCCGAGATTCGCGGCTTTCAGCGCCTCCTGGGCCCGCTTTACTGCTGCCTCGGCGGCGCCTTCATCTATCGCCTGCGCTTCGACAGCCATGTCGGTAAGCACAGTCACGCTATCGGCGGTTACTTCGACAAAGCCTTCTCCCACGGCCATGAATGTATCCTTCCCATGGCTGACGACGCGCATCTCGCCGGGTTTGATCATGGTCATCAGCGGGATGTGCTTTGGGAGGATGCCCAGCTCTCCGTCCACGCCCGGCACGAAAACGATATCGACATCCTCGGAGAGGATTTTCTCTTCGGGCGTGACGACTTGCAGCTTGAGCGTGGCCATTTGTTCTACCCCTTGATCTGGTCGATGCCGCCCTTCATATAGAAATTGCCCTCGCCCACGTCGTCGTGCTTGCCGTCGAGGATTTCCTTGAAGCCGCGGATGGTTTCCGCGGTCGAGACGTATTGGCCCGGGGTGCCGGTGAAGACCTCGGCCACGTGGAATGGCTGGGATAGGAACCGCTGAATCTTGCGCGCGCGATACACGGTCAGCTTGTCGTCGGGCGAGAGTTCGTCCATGCCAAGAATTGCGATGATGTCCTGCAAATCCTTGTAGCGCTGCAGCACGCGCTGCACGCCGCGGGCGACGGCATAATGCTCCTCGCCCACGATCTCAGGCGCGAGCGCCTTCGAGGTGGAGGCGAGCGGATCGACCGCCGGATAGATGCCGAGTTCCGCGATGGAGCGCTCGAGCACGATGGTCGAATCGAGGTGCGCGAACGTGTTGGCCGGCGCCGGATCGGTCAGATCGTCCGCGGGCACGTAAACGGCCTGGAACGATGTGACGGAGCCCTTCTTCGTGGAAGTGATGCGCTCCTGCAGGTCGCCCATTTCCGCCGCAAGTGTCGGCTGGTAGCCGACCGCGGAGGGCGTGCGTCCGAGCAACGCGGAGACTTCCGCGCCCGCCTGCGAGAAACGGAAAATGTTATCGATAAAGAGGAGCACGTCCTGGTTCTTCTCGTCGCGGAAATACTCGGCCATGGCCAGCGCGGAGAGCGCGACGCGGAGACGCGCGCCGGGGGGCTCGTTCATCTGGCCGTACACGAGCGCGACCTTCGACGCGCCGATGTCCTCCTGGTTGATGACCTTCGCCTCGCTCATCTCATGGTAGAGATCGTTTCCCTCACGGGTGCGCTCGCCGACGCCGGCGAACACCGAGTAGCCGCCGTGACCCTTGGCGATGTTGTTGATCAATTCCATGATGACGACGGTCTTGCCCACGCCCGCGCCGCCGAATGCGCCGGCCTTGCCGCCCTTGGTGAAGGGACAGATCAAATCAATGACCTTGATGCCGGTCTCGAGGATCGCCGCTTTGGTGTCCTGGTCCACGAGCGGAGGAGCGGGACGATGGATCGGGTAACGCTTAACCGCGGTCACCGGCCCTTTTTCATCCACCGGGTCGCCGGTCACGTTGAACACACGGCCCAGTACTCCTTCGCCCACCGGCACCGAGATCGGCGCCGCCGTATTGGTCACGACCGTGCCGCGCTTGAGGCCTTCGGTCGAGGACATCGCGATGGCGCGCACCCAGTTTTCGCCGAGATGCTGCTGCACTTCGAGCGTCAGTTTGACGGGGTGGCCGCCGACTTCGTAATTGATCTCGATGGCGTCGTAAATCTTCGGCATTTGCGCGCCGGTGAAGTCCGCGTCGATGACGGGACCGATCACCTGCACGACGGTTCCGGTCATTTTATTGGGAGTGTCTGTGGGCATGATATTGAAGGCGGGGTTGGGAGAATCGGGCTAACCGAGAGTCATCTGGGCGGTGGCGATTTCGAGGAGTTCGGTGGTGATGCTGGCCTGGCGGATTTTGTTGTATTCGAGCGTCAGGTCCTTGATCAGTTGTTTTGCGTTGTCGGTGGCGTTCTTCATGGCCACCATCCGGGCGCTGTGCTCGGAGGCGCGGGCGTCGAGCACCATCTGGTACACCTGGAAGTGGATGTAATGGGGCAGGATGCCTTGCAGCACCTCCGCGGCGCTCGGCTCGTAGAGAAACTCGAGGGTGTCATCCTCCCCGGGCGTCTCGCCGGCGGGCTTCGGCAGGTCGGAGGCGGAGATCGGCAGGATGGTCTGGATCGTTGGCTTCAGTGTCAGCGTATTGATGAAGCGGGTGTACAAAACACTCACCCGGTCCACGTTGCGCTCGAGGAATTGATCGATCAGGAATTTTGAGATCGGTTTCGTATCGAGCAACCCCGGCGAGTCCTTGAGCGGAAAATCGGCGAGCAAATCCTTCTTCGTCCGCGCGAGGTATTGCACGCCCTTGCGGCCGGTGGCGGCATAGGCGGCCGGCTTTTTGTCAAAATGCGAAATCTCGCGAAGCAAGTTCGTATTCAGCGCGCCGCACAGGCCCTTGTCCGTGCTCACCACCAGGACCAGCTCCTTCTTCACCTCACGCACCTCCAGCAGCGGGCTTAATTCCGGATTCGTCCGCCTGCTCAGCGCCACGAGCACGCGGTTCATCAGGTCGGCGTAGGGGCGCCCGGCGATCGCGGCGATCTGCGCCTTGCGCATCTTTGACGCGGCGACCATCTGCATCGCCTTCGTGATCTGCGCCGTGTTCTTGATCGACTTGATCCGGCGCCGAATGTCTCGCGTGTTTGCGGCCATCGTTTATCGCCAGGTCGATTTGAACTCGTCGGATGCGGCGCGCAGGAGGCCCTCGACATCCTTGTCCACCTGCTTCTTGTCCCGGATGGCGGCCAGCACGGATTCCTTCCGCGTGGTCATGAACTCGTTCAGCTTGGTTTGATATTCCTTCAACCGGTCCACGGGCACCTCGTCAAAGTAGCCGTTCTGCATGGCCCAAAGCACCGCGACCTGCTGCTCGACCGGGAGGGGGTTGTACTGCTTTTGCTTGAACAGCTCGACGATGCGCTGGCCGCGGTCGAGTTGCGCCTTGGTCTTTGCATCGAGATCCGAGCCGAATTGCGCGAAGGCCGCAAGCTCGCGGAACTGGGCGAGGTCGCCCTTGATCTTGCCGGCCACCTGCTTGATCGCCTTGATCTGCGCGGCGGAACCGACGCGGCTGACCGAGAGACCGACCGAAATCGCGGGACGCACGCCCTGGTAGAAGAGGTCGGTTTCCAGGTAAATCTGGCCGTCTGTAATCGAGATGACGTTGGTCGGGATGTAGGCGGAGACGTCGCCCGCCTGGGTCTCGATGATCGGGAGAGCGGTGAGCGAGCCGTTGCCGTTCTTCTCATTGACGCGCGCGCTGCGCTCGAGGAGCCGGGAGTGGAGGTAAAACACGTCGCCGGGATAGGCTTCGCGGCCGGAGGGGCGCTTGAGCACGAGCGACACCTGCCGGTAGGCGACGGCGTGCTTGGATAAATCGTCAAACACGATGAGAGCGTCCATGCCGTTGTCCATGAACCATTCGCCCATTGCCGCTCCGGCGAATGGCGCGAGGTACTGGTTGGTGGCGCTCTCCGAGGCCGGGGCGGTGACGAGGATGGTGTAGGGCATCGCGCCGTTCTCCTCGAGGACCGCGAGGTTGCGCGCGACGTTCGAGTTCTTCTGGCCGACGGCGACGTAGATGCTGTAGATCGGGCGGAAATCCGGCTTGCCCTCGTTGGCGCGATTGATGTTCGCGTTGTTGATAATCGTGTCGATGGCGATGGTGGTCTTGCCCGTCGCGCGGTCGCCGATGATCAATTCGCGCTGGCCGCGCCCGATGGGGATCATGGCGTCGATGGCCATGATGCCGGTCTGCACCGGCTGGGTGACCGAGCGGCGCTTGATGATGCCAGGGGCGATTTTTTCCACGGGGTAACTGACGTCAGACTTGATAGGGCCCTTGCCATCCACGGGCTGGCCGAGCGTGTTGACCACGCGGCCGAGCAAGCCTTTGCCGACCGGCACGGAAAGAAGGCGGCCCGTGGTCTTGACTTCGGTGCCTTCGGTTACTTCGGTGAAATCGCCGAGCAGGATGCAGCCGACCTCGGTTTCCTCGAGGTTGAGCGCGAGGCCGTAAAGGCCGCCTGGAAACTCGATCATCTCGTTGAGCATGACGTCGCTCAGGCCCTCGATCTTGCAGACGCCGTCGCCCGCTTCGCGCACGACGCCCGTGTTGGTCCTGGATGAAGCGGTCTTAAGCCCGGAGATTTGCGATTCGAGTTCTTGAAGGATGGTGCTCATGGATTTGGGTCGGGAATTTCGAGACTAAACGGTTGCAAGGGCCTGTTCCAGCCGGTCGAGCCGGCCGCGGACGCTGCCGTCCCAGACATCGCTGCCGACGCGGATGCGGAGGCCGCCGATGAGGTCGGGATTGACGCGAAAATCAGTGGTGAGGCCATCGCCGTACTTGCTCTTCAGGTCGCGGAGCACATGCTCGCTGGTGTCCTGGCTGAGCACGGTGGCGCTCTCGATGACGGCGTGCCGCTTGTCGAGCTCGAGCCGGATGAGGCGATGGTAGTTCTTGAGGATGTCGACGTAATGCCGAGGCTTGCCGGCGACGATCTGGGCGACGAAACCGCGCACCTTTTCGGAGTCGAGCTGGTGATTGGTGAAGCTGGCCTGGAACAACTCTTTGGAGACTTTGCGTACTTCCTTGGTGAGTTTCATGGTGGGAGGGGATGATGGAATGCGAAATTCGAAATCAGAAGAGATTTGGCGCCTGCGGCGCGCTGTGCGGAGGGTATGGGGCAAATGAGGCTTATGGGACTAATGGGGTTAATCTGATTTCGAATTTCTGATTTCGAATTTCGAATTTCGAATTTTTCCATAGGTCACGCGGCAATCTGGCTGGCGGTCTCTTCGTTGATGCGCCGCTGATCATCCGGCGTGAGGACCTTGCCGGTGACTCGCGACGTGGTCTGGACAACCAGGTGGCCCACCTCGCGCTTGAGGTCGGTGAGCATGCGGTCGTGCTCGATTTGAGTGGCTTCGCGCGCCTTTGCGAGGATCTGCTCCGCCTCCGCGATGGCCTGCTGGGTCTTCTTCTCGCCGATGGCAGCGGCGCTTGCGCGGGCTTCCTCGATCATCCGTGTCGCCTCGGCATTCGCGCCGGCAAGAATATCGGCCTTTTTCTTTTCGGCGTCGGCCAGCTCGGCCTTGATGCGCTCGGCATTCTTGAGGCCCTCGGCGATTTTGGTCCGGCGCGTCTCGAGCATGTCGACGACCGGCTTGTAGGCGAATCTGTTCAGCAGGACGCAGACGATGAAGAAGGAGATGCAGTTCGCAAGGAACAGCGTCCAATGAAAGCCGAACCTGTCCCCGATCTCCTGCACGGTATCTAACAGGCTTGGCGCCTGCGCGAGTATGATTAGCGAACTCATGAGATGTGAATGCTTAGAGGATGCGCAAAGAGTTGGCGCGAGGCCGCTTCATCGTGGAAGCGGCCCCGTGCCGGACAGGCCTAGTGGACCATGAATATCGCGTAGAAGACAATGGCTTCCGCGAGCACCGAGCTGATGATGGCCTGCGTCAGGATTTGCCCGGAGGCTCCTGGATTGCGGCCCACGGCCTCGGAGGCTTTCATGCCGATAAAACCCACGCCGAGTGAGGCGCCGAGCGCCGCGAAGCCAACGTGGAAATTGCCGGACAGTTCCGCCAGTAATGGTATGATCATATTTATCTCTTTGGTGTGTTGTGGTTTCTTCCGGCCCCCGCGGTTTGCCCACGGTCAGAACGGAGAGAGTGTTTTTATTTAAAATCTTAGTGGGGATGCGCTCCGTGGTCTTTGTCCGAATGCTCGGTAATTAGCATGGTGAACACCGCCGTCAGCAGCATGAAAACGAGCGCCTGCACGAGCCCTACCATCACCTCCATGAAGTAAAAGGGGATGGGGATCACGATCTTGCAGAGGATTGCCAGCCATGCCGGGTGTTGCACCAGGTTCGCCATTGCATCGAGCATGCTCTCGCCGGCGAACATATTGCCGAAGAGACGGAAGCTGAGCGAGATGGGACGGAAGAGGATCGAGATGATCTCGAGAAATCCCGCCAAGATGAAGATTACAATCATGAACACCTTCATTGGTCCCTTGGCATCGCCTTTCGGCGCAAATAGATGCATTACAAACCCTCCAAACCCGTTGGCCTGGAATGCCCAAATTAACCACATCACGAAGAAATCGATTGCCATCGCGAACGTCATGTTGAAGTCCGCATTCGCGCCGCGGAAGATCGGCTCTCTTACCTTCTCGATGCCCAACCAGGAACCATTCGGCTGCCCATACCCGATCGTCCCCACCCCCGGGATCAGCCCGAACCAGTTCGAAAACAGGATCACTATGAAGATCGTCGCGAAGAACCAGAAGGTCTTCTTTACCAGTTCATGCCCGATGATGGTCTCCAGGTAATTGTACAACCCCTCGACGAGCCATTCGATGAAGTTTTGCCGCCCGTCTGGCACTTCTTTCATCACCCGCGTGGACCACTGCGCGAAGACGATGATGCCAATCGCAACAATCCAGGTCACCACCATCGAATCCGTCACCGGAATCGGCCCCACATGAAATACAACCGGGGCGTAAAGCGGCAAACCCTCCTCCGGCGCATCAGCCGCCCGAGCGGCCATGGGCGCGCCAAAGGTCGCCAGCAGCGCGGCGAGCAACAGGAATAGACGGCAGAACCTTTTCATCTTTATTCAAGGGACTCGGCGGGACCAATGACAAAATGGCCGCGGAGGGGAGCCACGAACCCAAGGTGTCGCCGGGTGAACGGGAATGGAACAATAGGGGGAAAATGTTGGCAAGCGCTATTTGTGAAAGTTTTCACAAGGGGGTTGGGGATGGGGAAAATTCGAAAGAATTTGGCGCCTGCGGCGCGCTATTCAGTGGGTATGGGACAAATTGGACTTACGGAGCCAATCTGGCTTCGAGTTTCTAATTTCGAATTTACCCCTCCCCTACTGCCCCTGCGGGGAGGCCGCCGGCGCAACGTTCTCCGGCGGCGGCGCGGGCGCCGGCGGGCCGGCGGCAAACTGGACCTCGACGGGGATTGCGCGGAGGATCGGCTCGTTATCATCCTGAAATGCGTCCGTGTAGAGCTTTCCGCGGATAACTTCGCTATATTGGTCCGTGCGGCCGTAGGTGCTTTTTTGGTTTGCGGTCTGCCCATGCTCGTTCGCGACGAAGAAGCCCTTGTTACCCGGTATCACGGCGATGCCGGCCACTGAACCGCCGCGGTCGTTTCCGTACGGCGAAAGCTCGAGCTCTTCCCACGGCACGGAGAGATTGCCCGTCACGACCATATCGAGCGTTATCAACGCGATTTGCCGGTCCGTGCTCCGCGTCACCAGCGCCGTGTCGTCATAAAAGGCTATGGCCAACGGCTTTGAAACCTCGACCGACAGGATGTTTGACCCGTCCGGATCGACACGGAAGACCCGGTTGCCGTCATCGTCCGCTATCCAGATCCTCCCCTTCGGATCGACGGCCACGCCGCGCAGGCTCGTCGCTCCCGGGATCTTCAGCACGCCGTTGTCGCCCAGGCCCGCCGGCGTCCCCTCGGAGCCGCCGCTGCCGAAGCGGGTATCGATCAAGAACCGGTGAAGCTCTCCCTCCTCGCGCTCCGTGGCGTATAGAACTGTGTCTCCTCCTTCGTGTGTCACGGCCACTCCATCGCACTGATCAGCGGGAATCGTGACCAGGACGTTCTTGAGCTTCTCGTCGTACACCTCGATCGTATCGCCCTCAGCCAGATAGACCCGGTTTTGATCATCCACGGCAATCGCCTTTGCCCGGTGAAATGGGAGCACCGCCTTGGTCGCATCCTCATAGTCCGCGATTCGCAGGTCGATCCTCCGGACCTCGCCGCTATTGGTCATCCGGCTGTCCCGGGGCCTTAGCGCCGCGCCGCTGTTGAAGCTCTGCGAGTATGCCGCGTAGAGATAATTACCGTCCGGCGAGATGGCGAGGCCGCGGTTTGCGCGCGGATATACTTCCTGTGACCGCCCAAACACCGACTGGCTGTTATCGATCAAATATTGGACGGACCATTTGTACGCCTGGGGCGCGGCAGACCACGCCGGCGATGCCCCGGCAAGCAGGGTCACCAGAATGGCCGCTATTCGATTGCGGGACAAGGGCATCGCAAGAAGACGGAGGGGAAGGTGTGAAATTACGCGGACACTCCGTTGGGTGAGGGCGGAGCCGAGGCAAGGATGAATTAGGTAGGTTGAACGATGAACGCAAGGAGGAAGCGACGGTTAAATGTTGAATTATGATGGATGAAATAATTATCCCTTTTCCCGCGCTATTCTTGCGATTCGAGCAAGACCCAGCCTTGCTCAGGCCAATGTCACATTGACCTCGACGGTCATCCGCTTCGTGCCGGCCCCGCGATAGGTCCCCTGCACCGGGACGATGTCCGCGTAGTCGCGCCCGACGGCCACCTTGATATAGCGCTCGTCCGCCTGCTGGTCATTGGTCGGGTCAAGGCCGCGCCAGCCGAACTCCGGGATATACACCTCGCACCAGGCATGGCTGGCCTGCGCGCCCTCCAGTTCATCCAGCGGCCCGTTGTACAGGTAGCCGCTCACGTAGCGCGCCGGGATTTTCAGGCTGCGGCACATCCCGAGCATCACGTGCGTGAAATCCTGGCAGACGCCTTTTCGCTGGGCGATCGACTCCGCGATGGGCGTGTGGACCGTCGTCGCTTCCGGCTCATACTCAAAGTCCGCGTGGATGAAACGCATCACCTTCACCGCCGCCTGCCACGCGTCCTGTTCTCCCATTGTCGCATCGACAGCCAGCCGCCAGATCGAGGAATCCATGTCGACATATTTGCTCGATTGCATGAAGTCGTAGCATTGCTCCATCGCAAGGCACTCAGCCAGCCGGCTCATCGGCACGGTGACCTGATCAGGCGGCAGCACATGGGACGCGGTGCTCACTGTCGAACTGCTCTCGATGCTGAGCGAGGTATGCGCCTCCGGAATTTCGAAGAAATGGACGTAGTTGAGATAAAAATCGAGGTAATGGGAGAGGCGCGTCGATGGGAGCACCTTGAGCAGGAAGTTGTGGCATATCTGGCCGTCCCCGGAGGTCGGCTGCAGCCGCGTCTCGTTGAAGCTCTCGATGACCGAGGCCGGGTACTCGTAACGTGTGCGATGGATGACGTGCAGCTTCATCGGAGGGCGTGATCAAGGATTGGCCGGCTACACTCCGAGTGTTTGCTGCTGCTGCTGCTGCTGATCGGAGAATCCCTCGTGGAATGGGTGATAGATGTAGATTTCGAAGAGTGCCTCGCCGATCTCGTTCAGTTGCAATTGCAGGTTGTCAAGGTAGGCGTGCAACCCACTGTCGAATATCTCGCTGATTTCCGTAAAGAGCAGTTGGGATAGCAGCCGCCCCGATTTCTTCTCCGCGTCATTCCAGAACCGCCCAGGCGGCACTCCCGAGAGCGCACGCAGCACCGTGTCCAGCTCCGACACGCAGTACCGCACCGAACGCGGAAACTCCGGCGAGAGCAGCAGCAACTGACTCACCCGCCGCGGCCCGACATCCACGCCGTGGATGTGCCGATAGGCGTCCCACGCACTGCAGGAGCGCAGGATGGCGGACCACTCGAGCGCGTCGGTCTGGTTGACGAGCAAAGGCACGCCCCTCTCCGGCAGCGTCTCGTGCCGAAGGTCCAGGATGCGCGTCGTCTTGTCCGCCCGCTCGATGTATTTGCCGGCCTGGAGGAAGTACCAGCCCTCGTTTCGGGGGATTGTCGAGTCGATCAACCCCTGCAAGTCGCAGGAGCTGGCGCGAATCTCGTGGAAAAACTCCGCCGGGCTCGACGCCCAGATTTTTTTTGCCCGTTCCGAGCGGACGAGGAGATGGATGCGATTGATCTCCTCCCACATCTCGATGGTGATCTGGTCCCGGACCATCCGGGCGTTCTCGCGCGCCTGGGCTATCGATGAGACGATTGAATTCGGATTGTCCTTCCGAAAAACGAAATACTCCGTGACGGTGCGCCCGTTGGCTTCTTCATACTTCTCGAAGAAATCCTCTTCATCCCCCGTGCTGTTTACGATGGGCGTCCAATGCCGCGCAAGGTGCTCATCATCCAGCCGCCGAAAATCGAGCAGCAACTGCAGGTTCACATCGAGGATGCGCGCGACGTTATCCGCCCGCTCGATGTAGCGGGACATCCAGTAAAGGGAATTGGCGACTCGGGATAACATGGGCCCTAATCGTACAAAACCCAGGTATCCTTGCTCCCGCCGCCCTGGCTGGAATTCACCACCAGGGAGCCTTTCGTCAAGGCCACGCGCGTCAGCCCGCCGGGGACTATCGTGGTCCGCTCTCCATATAGAATGAATGGCCGCAAATCCACATGGCGCCCCTCGAACCCCGCCTCCTCGCACCATGTCGGATGCCGGGAGAGCGACACCATTGGCTGGCCGACGTAATTGCGCGGATCCGCCGTGATCAACTCCCGGAACTTGTCGATCTCCTCCTTGGACGCCTTCGGTCCCATCAGCATTCCGTAACCGCCCGATTCATTCGCCGCCTTCACCACCAGCTCCGGCAGGTGTTCGAGCATGTACTTCTTGTCCGCTTCCTCCGAGGCGAGGTAAGTCGGCACATTCGGCAGGATCGGGTCCTGATCCAGGTAATACTTGATCATCTTTGGCACGAAATAATAGACAACCTTGTCATCCGCCACGCCGGTGCCGATGGAGTTCGCGAGCGAGACATTCCCCTCGCGGTAAGCATTGATGAGGCCGGGCACGCCGAGGACCGAGTCCTTGCGGAATACCGTCGGATCGAGGAAATCGTCATCCACCCGCCGGTAGATCACATGGACGGGCTCGAGGCCCCGCGTGGTCCGCATGAAAACGTGCGCATCCTTCACCACCAGGTCGCGCCCCTCCACGATCTCGATGCCCATCTGCCGCGCGAGATAGGTATGCTCGAAGTAGGCGGAGTTATAGGCGCCCGGCGTCAGCAGCACCACCGTTGGGTCCTGCACCCCATCCGGGGCGATGTACTCCATCGTCTTCAGCAGATCGGTTGAGTACGAATCGACAGGCCGCACCCCGACGCTCTCGAAAATGCCCGGGAAGCTCCGTTTCATCGCCCGCCGATTCTCGAGCACATACGAGACGCCGGAGGGTGAGCGGCAGTTATCCTCGAGCACCAGATAGGTGCCGTCCTTGTCCCGGATCAGGTCCGTGCCGCAGATGTGGACGTAAATATCCTTCGGCACCTGGAAGTTCACAAACTCCCGCCGAAAATGCTTTGCCGAGAGGATATAAAACGGCGGCACCACCCCATCCTTC
>Ga0182024_10013939_pt1 | contig 15593 bp, 15 predicted proteins | sample P32metaG_FD_120480 | JGI IMG/M metagenome (GOLD analysis project Ga0182024, IMG submission 120480) | Permafrost microbial communities from Stordalen Mire, Sweden - P3-2 metaG (Illumina Assembly) | ecosystem: Environmental > Terrestrial > Soil > Wetlands > Permafrost | place: Sweden: Stordalen... | reverse complement strand
GTGCTTCCACGACACCCACGCCCTGGCTGCCCATTGATGTGGGAAGTTCCGTCCCGCCATATCGTTGATAAAACGCCTGGCCCACAAGGTCGCCCCGGCGTTTCTGCACGTCGATGAAATTGACGCTGGCGGCGCGGATGCGCACCAGCGCTTCGCCTTTGCCGGGGACCGGCGTGGGCAGTTCCTCCAGACGCATCGACTCTGGACCGCCGTATTCGTGAACGCGAATCGCTTTCATGACTTTGCCTTTCTCGCAGTAACGTGGACGGAAAGATGCGCCGGGCGGGTTGCCCGGAAGATCAGGAATACAATCAGCACCATGGTTGTGTAAATCATAGCCTGCCTCCTTTGCGGCAAATCACTTAACAACGTTAAGGATGCACTTAACGCTGTTAAAGTGTCAAGTGAAATGTTAGGCTCCAGCTTGAGTGTCGACCATGAATCTTGATCGCAAAACCGTGGCGCGCGCCGCGCTGCACCTGCTCGACGAGGTTGGATTGGAGGGTTTAACCGTTCGCAGACTTGCGCGCGATCTTGGCGTGCAGGCCCCCGCGCTCTACTGGCATTTCAAAAATAAACAAGAATTGTTCGACGAAATGGCCACACTTGTGTTTGTGGACGCCATCGGGGAGATCGGTTTGCCGGGTAAAGATGCAACCTGGCAAAACTGGGCCATGGAATTCGGCAAGTGGCTTCGCCGAATCCTATTGCGCTACCGCGACGGCGCGAGGATGTTCAGCGGACGGTTTCTTGCCGGCCAGGCTCTTTACGAGACGATGGAATTTGCGCTGCGTAAGTTCACTGACGCGGGTTTCTCCTTGCGGGACGCGTCGCGGGGCCTCAATACAATCTATTGTTACGTCGTGGGATTTGCTATCGAAGAGCGATCGGTATTTCCCCGGCCGGGCAAGCGCAGCAAACGTTATGACCTGGCCAAGCGCGCCAAAAGAATTGGCAAGGACAAATTTCCTCTAGCCGTGGCCGCGGGCGAGCACACCTTCCTGGATTTTGACCAGCATTTCGAGCAGGGCCTGCGAGTCATCATCAAGGGTCTCAGCGCTTAACAGGAGCTGCCTACGACGCATTGTAGGTAGTGCCCGTATTTGCCTGTTTAGGGTATACAATGCGCCTCAGGCGACCCCACCTAGAGGAGATTAAAAATGAAACGTTATTTGCTTTTGGCATTTGCAATGTTTTCTATGTTGGCAGGCTTATTGATTTTGCAGACCAACAAGACGGCCAGTGCCGCCGCTACAGATGATGCGGTGGTTCAAGCCGACCGCGCGGTCGTGGCGGCATTCGAGAAAGGCGACAACCCGGCCTTGAAGAAGCTGCTCGATGAGGATTTTACGTGGATCGATACCGATGGAATCATGTGGGAACGACCCGATGTGTACCGCGCAGGCCTCAAGCCGCTGGTGCACTTGACCGGCGACACGAAGATCACGGAGCTCAAATACGGTAAAGTCATCTGGATTCAAGAGAACGAGGGAAACAAGTTTGCCGCGCATTTTTGGGTGCAGCGTCCCGAGGGCTGGCGGCTGCTCCACACCAACGAGATCGCAGTGCAACCCGCCGAACGGGGTGCCAATGTGCGACCTGACTTTGCCGTGCCGTGTATCAATCCGTGCAAGGAAGTACCCTACAAACCAATTTCGGAAAGCGAGAAAGCAGCGCTTGCAGGATGGCAGGACCAGGAAGAGAAGAACCACGACGCGCACATGGGCAAAGACCTGATCGCGGTCAATTCCAACTCCGATGGGGCGGCGCGGGCAGTCGCGCAGGCCGCCGGGAGACCCACGGGGGACGATCCCGCCGCTGCCGCTAGAGCAACCCGACCACCTGTCGGGGCCGCACCTGCCTTATGGGTGCGCACGTGGGACTTTGGCGACTCGGTGGTGGCGATTATGCTCCAGCCGACATATGGCGGAAAAGCGTATTGGTCCAGCCGCATCTTCGGCAACCACAATGGCTTTTGGGTGATGGAGCAAAGCTATCACACCACAATTCAGGCTTCTCCGCGCATGACCGCTGTTCCGATGCCCGCGAAGGCAAATGGGAATTAGTTAACGTTAATGGTTCGAGAATTGTTGTAGAAATCAGCGGTGGGAGAGAGGCAAACGCCTTCCCCCCGCTGCCTCCTCCGTTCCTCTGACTAGTTTTGTCCGTGGGTTGAGTTCTTTTTCGCGAGTTTAGAACAAGTTTCAGCGACCCGAGGAATTTGCCAATTTTAAGTTTGCGCCAGCCAATTTCGCAGTGGCGGCCAGCGTGGTCTGCGCCGCATTCAAGCCCAGTAGAAAATCCTTATCGTAGTAGGTTGCGTAGACGTCGGTGGGCTGATGCCACTGCGGGTCCCAGCCGTTGCCAATCTCGATGCCGCGTTCGTTTTCACGCACGCTGATTGCGGCAACTTCGTTCATGAATGGGCTGGAATCGGTGTTGGTCATGTGGCTGGAGACTCGCGCGGGATAATCGCTGGCGTATTTTTCGTCGGCCTGCTCGAGCGCCCACGCCAGGGCCTGTGACTGCGCCGCGAATTTTGAATTGACCTGAAATTCAATGTTGAAATCGGCTTCGGGGCGTTGCTGCTTGCTGACGGTGCCATCTTCGCGCGGCGCGCCGTGATCGAAGAGCATCATGTCGTGCTGGATCATGCCCAGCCATTTCGGCTCGGCGTAGCGGCCTGATCCCGGCGGGTTTTCCTTGCCTTGCAATTCTTTGCGCTGCTCGACGTAAGCGCCACTGCCGTTCAATCCTGTTTCCTCATTGTTCCATAAAATAAATCGGATGGAGCGCTCGGTCTGAACGTCGCGGCTGCTGAGCACGCGCGCCAGTTCCATCACCAGCGCCGTGCCTGAGCCATCGTCGTTTGCTGCTTCGCCCCAGCCGATGCCGTCCATGTGCGCGCTGACGATATACATTTCCTCGGGATGCGTTACGCCGATTTTCGTGCAGTAAATTTCTTCGCGCGTGCCCGGGGCTGAAGGCTGCAAATCCAGTTCGCGCAATTTCGGATCGGGCTGCGCATTGGGATCGTTGTTCACTCCTGTACGAACCCGCAATCCTCTCGGCCGTCCTCCGCCAACGGACGTGGCATCGGCAGGCGTGGGAGTACCCGGACCTGCCGCGGTATAGGGCATGCTGGTGCGGGTGTCAGGGTTCGGTTGATAGTTATACTTGAGCCGCTCGATGTTCGCGCAACCGTAACTTTTCAGTTGAGCTTCGATCCAGTCGATGGCTTTGCGATTGCGATCCGTTCCCTGTCTCCGGTCGCCGAACTGCGTCAGCCCTTTGATGGTGGCCTTGTAGCGCTCCAGGTCGAGTCGATCGACAAGAATTTTTACAGGATCGGGGACTGTCTGCGGTTGGGCTTGCGATTTGGCAGCGCGGGTGGGGCCGGCAACCGCGGATTGAACAAAGCACGACGCGAGTGTGCAACTAGCGGCAATCATCGCTATGGATCGCATGTCTGGCCTCCACTAAAACCAAATCCGCAAAGCACGGTTGTATTTTCGACGCCGCTACTGCGGGCGGCGAAAGGGAAGCTTACTGGAAAAAAACTCCGGGACCAAGAGCTGAGTGTCGCCGCGAGGCATGACCCGGTAAGCAGATGCTCAGATATTTTCAGCCCGCTTTGTGGTCAAGTTTCTCATCAGCATCAAGCTGCGTTGCGAGAAGGGCAGATAAAGCAGCGCGGCGGTGGCGGCAAGCGCCAGGCCAATTCCAATTTGCTCGATGAGCAGGAACGGCGCAAGCGCCCAAAATTCATCGAGGGGAATTATAAACGGAAATAAGCGAAGGAATTTCCCGGGCAAGCCGCGATAACCAAAAATGGCGGCGGTGAGCAGATACAGCCGCACCGGAATTCCAACGAGCGCGGTCACAATGAGCAGTGCGAAGAGCCACTTGGGATGCTCAATGCTCTGGGAAAGGATGGGCTCCACCCAGCGAAGTCTTGCCATTGAAATGATGTAAAAGCAGAGATGCATGACTTGAATGAGCGAAAAAAGAATCTGCACGACGCCGCGCGGCGCGTCGGGAAGATCGTGCGCATCGCTGAGCGCGGAACTCATCATCCCGTTGGAGATGGTGGCCGAAGTTTCCTCGTCGGTTGGGGCGTCCCCCTTGGACTCCGCCGATTGCCGAACGCCGTCGGCCACGATTTCCACCGAGGAAATGAATCGGTAGCCGCGCCGGGGGATGGTCTGGATGAAGCGCGGATTGTCCGCCGAATCGCTGAGAGCTTCTCGAAGCTTGTTTACCGCCGTGTTCAGGCTGTGGTCGTAGTCAACGAAGGTGTCCACGGGCCAGAGCTTCTGGCGCAATTCTTCGCTGGTTACCACACTGCCGGGCCGCTCAATGAGGTGCAGGAGAATCTCCAGCGGCTGGCCCTGAATGCGCGGGCGCGGCTTGCCGTCCTTGCGCAACTCTCCGGTAGTGCTATCCAGCTCATACAAGCCGAATCGAAAAGTGGATTTTGCATTGTCTGATTCGGGCACAGCTTGTCTCTCACCCACGAAATGAGCTGCCCATTTTAGATGATGTTCCCCGATAACCCTAAAAAATTGTTGCGCTTACGGAATGAGCTGGATTTGGGAGCAATTGAGCTGCCGTGCATTGCAAGCGGATGCGATTTTCGGGCAATCTCTGCCCGCACAAGGAGGCAGCCATTCGAAATCGAACTTTAATTTGCCTGAGATGGGCGCTGGTAATTTGCATGATGGCCCCGGCGGCTGGGGCCGATGCAACGGACTTGAAGCCGGAGGCCGCTCAGGGGTTCGATCAGTACGTGCGGCTCACCGAGCGCAGGATGCAGGGTGAGTTGCTACCGGGTGGATTGTTTCTATGGCTCGATGGTCTGGCGGAGCCGAGTCGCGGCGAGGCATACGCCCGGTTGCAGCGCGGTGAAGTGGTTTCGGCGAAGCTGTGGACAATTGATCCTTCAGGCCGTTCAGCCACACAGGGAGCCCTCATTCACCATTGGGTGGGAACGGTTTTTGTTCCGGGAGTTTCCCTGCGCCAGGTGCTGGCGCTGCTCCAGGATTACGACCGTCACTCCGAATACTACAAGCCGGAAGTTGTGAAATCGAAGACCCTTGAGCGCACTGGAAACAACTTCAAAGTTTTTCTTCGTTTGAAGCGAGAAAAGATCGTCACGGTGGTGCTCGATACCGAGTACGCGGTTCACTACCACCAGCTCGACGAACTTCACGCGTTCAGCGAATCCTATAGCACACGGATTGCAGAAGTAACTCGTCCGGATGAAGCCGATGAGCAGGCTATGCCGCCGGGCAAAGGGCAAGGATTTCTGTGGCGGCTCAATTCTTACTGGCGATTTTTTGAAGTAAACCGCGGCGTGTATATCCAGTGTGAAGCCGTCTCGTTGACGCGGGATATTCCCACGGGGCTGAACTGGCTTGTCGCGCCATTCATTGAAAGTATCCCCAAAGAATCGCTGGAATTTACGCTGCTGTCCACACGTTCCGCGCTAATGGGCGGCGCTTTCCATTCCGCGAAATAGAATTTGCTGATTTCAATTTGAGGAGGCAGATCATGAGGAACGACGAAAAAGTGGAATTTTCGACGGTGCGGAAGGAAAAGAAAATTCCAATGCGAGAGGGCAGGGAATCCGGTTCGTTCAGGCATGCGCTTCGCTTTCAGGAAAGTCTTACCTCGACGGTTGAGCGCAAGATACTGGCGTGGCTCGCGGCGAGGCTGCCGGCACAAGTGAATTCCGATCATCTAACTCTTCTCGGATTCGTGGCCATGTTTTTCGCCGGCGCGAGCTACGCGGCCACCCGAACGCACCGCTGGGGATTAATCTTAGCGACATTTTTTCTGGCGCTGAATTGGTTTGGCGACAGCCTGGACGGAACGCTGGCCCGCCTCCGTAACCGCCAGCGGCCGCGCTACGGCTTTTATGTCGATCACATGATCGATACGTTCGGCGGCCTTTTTCTCATGGGAGGACTGGCGCTTTCTGGTTTGCTCGATTGGAGAATCGCGCTGGGGATGTTCGTGGCCTTCCTGATGCTTTCGGTCCAGGTGTATCTGGCCACGTACACTGTGGGAATATTTCAACTTTCCTTTGCAAAATTCGGGCCAACGGAAATTCGGATCCTGCTGGCGCTGGGAAATGTGGCCCTGTGGTTTCATCCGAATGCGCGCGTATTCGGGTGCTCCTTTCAAATCCTTGATGTGGGTGGAATCGTTGCCATGGCGGGAATGTCGCTGATGTTAGTCGTTTCAACAATTTTCAATACGGTAAAACTCTATCGCGCCGAGCCGCTGCGCCAGGCCATTGATACAAAAAAGCAGCATTCCATTCCTTAAAAAGTCCTAACGAACGCACATCATGATCATAATCGTTGACACTGCTGCCTTTGCATTGCTCGGCGAACAACTTGCTGCATCGCCGCGTGTGATCGCACTCAAGATGTGGACGTACCCGGCTGTGTCAGTCTGAGACGTAAAACGCCCAAATATTTCTGGAATTCCTCCTCACAGTTCGCGCTCACCAGCTTAAGTGAAATGGAGAATTTGTCGAAGTGTAGTAACGATGCAATAGGCCTAAAACGTGCACCCCATAGATCGGGGCCATGGCGCCTGACCAGAATCAAAACGGGAAATATTAAACGGATTCTAATCATGCGAATTGCTTTTTTCATCGTCCTGGTACTAACACTAATGACAGGGGGCGTGTCCGCTCAATCCCCGCAGCCCGCGCCGCCCAGCGAGCAAACAGCTGCCCAGCGCGACCTTTCGCAAGTTTCCCTGGAAGACCTGATGAATATGAAGGTGACATCAGTTTCCAAGAAAGACCAAAAAATGTCGGAGGCCGCGGCGGCCATTTTCGTAATCACCCAGGAAGACATCAGCCACTCGGGCGCCACGAATATTCCGGACTTGCTGCGCATGGTTCCCGGTTTGGATGTCTCCCAAATTAATGCCAATAGCTGGGTGATTTCCTCTCGCGGCTTTGATGATCAATTTTCAAACAAGCTGCTCGTTCTGATCGATGGGCGGGCGGTGTATACGCCGCTGCTAGGCGGAGTGAATTGGGACACGCAGAATGTGCCGCTGGAAGACATTGACCGCATCGAAGTGATCCGAGGGCCGGGCGCCACAATCTGGGGAGCCAACGCAGTGAATGGCGTGATTAATATTGTCTCCAAGAAAGCTGCGGACACGCGGGGCGCCCTGGTTACAGGCGGCGGGGGCACCGAGGGTCAGGCATACGGCACGGTGCAATATGGGGGGAGCCTTCCACGACGTACGAATTACCGCGTGTTCACAAATTATTTCAATTACGGCGCGCTTCCAGCATTCGGAGGCGGGTCTGGCGAAGACAATATGGATTTGTTGCACGGCGGTTTTCGTGCGGACAGCAGTATTAGCTCGAAAGATTCGCTTACCGTTCAGGGCGATGTCTATACCGGCCAGTCAGGCGCTACAATCGTACACATCTACTCAATTGCCCCGCCCGTGGTCGGCAATTTAAACGTGGATGACGAACTATCCGGCGGCAATATACTGGCCCGTTGGAACCACACTTTTTCAAGCCGCTCCGACACCACTCTTCAATTCTATTTTGATAACGCTGATCGCACGGGCCCGGAATCTGGCGACCACCTGAAGACCATTGATTTCGACTTCAGTCATCATTTTGCCTTGGGATCGCGCCATGACTTCGTCTGGGGCTTGGGATACCGCCGCATCCGGGACGATACCGTCGGCACGATCGATCAGGCTTTCATTCCGGCAAATATGACGCCGCAACTCTTTACTTTTTTTGCGCAGGATGCCATCACGTTGCTACCCGATCGCCTGTCCTTAACCGCCGGAACCAAAGTTGAGAACAGCTATTTCACCGGATACGATATCGAGCCGAGCGTGCGGCTGGCATGGACGCCTTCCCACTGGATGACCTTCTGGTCGGCGATTTCACGCGCGGGGCGCAGTCCGACCCGGAGAGACATTGGCATCGATGCGGCCCTTACGGCGTTTCCCGATCCCGCGGGATCCGGCACACCGGTGGAGATCATCCTATTTGGCAATCCGAAATTTCAGATCGAGCATGTTCTGGCCTACGAGGCGGGTTTCCGGGCTCAGCCCAATGGCAGAATTTCCGTCGACCTGTCCACGTTCTTCAATCAATACGACCATTTGCAATCCCTGGAACCCGGGCCGGAAGTTTTTGAACCCAGCCCCGCTCCCGCCCGCTTCGTCATGCCCGTCATATTCGGGAATTTGATGTACGGCACTACAGAGGGTGGTGAATTGTCCGCGAATTTGAAACTTACGGATCGCTGGACGTTGAGCCCGGGGTACGCGTTTTTGGAAATGCACCTGCATATGAAAGCCACAAGTCTGGACACATCCTCCGTTGCGGAGTTCCAGGGTTCCAGCCCCCAGCATCAGGTCCAGTTGCGTTCACATGTGGATCTATCGCACGGGTTCTCCTGGGACGCGGCCGCCTATTTCGTCAGTGCCCTGACGGTTCAGGGCGTCCCTTCCTACACGCGAATCGATACGCAACTGAAGTGGAAGTTCGCGGAACGCGGTGAACTCAGCGTGGTTGCCCAGAACCTTTTGCGCAACGATCACCTCGAATCAATGGACGAATTGACGGTTGTTAATTCATCCCTGATCAAACGCAGCGCCTATGCAAAATTTCTCTGGCGATTCTGGTAGAACACGCTTCACTGCCTGTGCTGCTAAATCATTGGCCAAATCGACTTTTTCCGCGGCCTGTTCAGCCTGTTGCTTTTCGCGGATCACACATCGTTACGTTTCAAAACGCTGAATCCCGCCCTGCAGCTCAGCCGCGCAGCAGGCCCGGCAAAATACTGTGCTTTCGCGCGAGGTCGCTCAGCTCATCCATCTGGTCTTGAATTTCCTGCACCCGCGCCTGCAGAATCACAACTCCCGATTCCGGAGTCACTCCCGCATTCACCTGGTCCAGTGCAAGTCCGGGCTGGGTGATGCGATCGACGGCCAGCGCGATTGCTGTCAACTGCTGGTTCAAAGCAGCTTGGCGCCTGTCCAGCTCCGCCTGCAAGTCGGCGGCTTTATCGGCATACCACGCAGGATCGTCAAGCTTGGACGCATAAACCGGAAATGTCGCTTCGGCCGGAGCGGCTGGCGGCTGCGCCGCGGGTACTGTCACTTCGGTCTGCTCCTGCCCGGCAATGGAAATCAGGCCGCGCGCGCGGAGCTGGTCCATATCGTCATTAGTCCAAATCTTTTTCGGCTGGCTCTGTTTACCTTGCGCGGGGCGAGGCTTTTCCGCAGCTTTCGAAGAGCACGCAAACAACAAAACAAGAGCCGCAGCGAACGGGAAATAATGGTGACGCATGGTTCCTCCTCGGCGGGGACCCTTCCAGTGTACACCCAGGCGCAGTATGGGAATAGTTCGCCGAGATGTCTGTGGTAAGGAGCAATATTGCTGCTATATGATCTATTGCTGATTAGGCCCCCTTTTAACCCATCTCCAGCAACATGGCCCGAAGCGCAAATGTTGGCTTTGCAGCATAGGAGAGATCATGAAAATTTTGTCGATGCTATCGGTTGCCTTGCTGGTTTCCAGCAGCATGGTATGCGCGGATCAACCATTGCCGGCGTCCACACCTCAACAAGGACAAACGGCTGGCGCGCAGCAGGCCGCCAAAATTAAGGCGCAGGTGCAGAAGCGTGGCGCAGGAGAAAAATCGAAAGTCAGGGTGACCTTAGCAAATGCAATCAAGGTCAGGGGCTATATCAGCAGGATCGATGAATCTTCTTTTGATGTAAGTGCCGGCAATTCAGCGCGACCCACATCGATTTCTTATACCGACGTGCAGAAGATTCAGGGGCCCGGTTTATCGACAGGCGCAAAAATTGCCATTGGAGTAGTTGTGGGTGTCGCCGTCGTGGCTACAGTCATCGGCATTGGGCTTGGGACAGCAAAAGGTCATGTGGGGATCTAGTCACGCGGCGGGTGATACCGGCGCGGCAGTTCGCGGCGCGTAATTCGCCTGAATGTAGTCGTCGACCAGTTTGCGGAATGCGGCGGAAAGTTCGTCGTAGTTTCCATGTAGTGTGACGGATTTTTTGCCGTCGATGTACACGGGGCAGCTAGGCTCTTCGCCCGTGCCGGGGAGGCTGATGCCAATGTTGGCGGCCTTGGATTCGCCGGGGCCGTTTACGATGCAGCCCATCACGGCGAGTGTCATTTCCTCAACGCCCTCGTATTGCAGTTTCCACTGCGGCATGCTCTCGCGAATGTAATCCTGAATGCGCTCGGCGAGTTCCTGAAAGGTTGTGCTGGTGGTGCGGCCGCAGCCGGGGCAGGCCGTCACGCTGGGCGCAAACGAGCGCAGCCCGAGCGATTGCAGCAGCTCGCATGCGGCGTAGACTTCCTCGCGGCGGTCGCCGCCGGGGCGCGGCGTGAGCGAAATGCGAATGGTGTCGCCGATTCCTTCCTGCAGCAAAATTCCCAGAGCCGCTGAGGACCACACGATGCCCTTGGTACCCATGCCCGCTTCGGTGAGGCCCAGGTGCAGCGGCTGCTCCGTCTTGCGCGAGAGGTCGCGATACACCTTGATGAGATTTTGCGGGTTGGAGAGTTTGCAGGAAATAATAATTTGATCGTGGCGCAGGCCGCACTCCAGCGCCAGTTCGGTCGATTCGATCGCCGACTGCACCATACAATTATTGATAATATCTTCGGAGCTAAGGCCCAGATCGGAGTCGGTGTTTTCCTGCATGCGGCGCATCACCAGCTCTTGATTGAGCGAGCCGCCGTTGACGCCGATGCGCACCGGCTTGCCGTTGTCGACGGCCACTTTGCAGATGGTGGAGAACTGCTCGTCGCGCCGCGCGCCCGCGCCTACGTTGCCGGGATTGATGCGGTATTTGTCCAGCGCCCGCGCGCAATCGGGGTATTTGGTCAGCAGCACGTGCCCGTTGTAGTGGAAATCGCCAATGATCGGCGCCGTGCATCCCTGATCGCGCAGCCGTGCCACAATTTCCGCCACGGTTGCCGCCGACTCCGGCATGTTCACCGTGATGCGCACCAGCTCCGAGCCAGCCTCCGCCAGCTCTTTGCATTGCGCCACGGTCCCGGTAATGTCCGCCGTGTCCGTGTTGGTCATGGACTGCACGACCACCGGTGCGCCTCCGCCCACCTGATATTGGCCGACTTTGACGCCGTAGGTCTTGCGCCGAGTAATAGGGAAAATCTGCATATATTTTTCCGCGCCAGCCTCTTTGCGGGTCCTCTTGCGGGTCAATCATAACAGGGCCGCGCGGGTCTTCAAAATAGCACTCCATGGCAGCGTTCAGATAGCCGCACGGGGCCGCAATCAGCACAAATTGCCGCAACACCGGGCGCTTCTCACCAGCCCCCAACGGGCTCCTCCTAGACCATGGAATAACTTGCTAATTATGACTGTTGTGCGACAATTCCTGTCGGAATGGTACTACTGGTACTCAGGGGGTTTGCGACATGCGATTGGGAATAAAAGCCGTGGGCTTGATGGCAATTGGAGGGCTTTCTGGGCTTCTCTTGGTTCAAACCCCGGCTCAAGCACAAAAAGACGTCATGGGCCAGGTTCAGTTCCAAACGACTTCGAAAGAAGTGAGAACGTCCGGGGTGTGGATCGATGGGCAATATGTCGGCTACCTCGGCGAACTTAAAGGATCGAATAAGCTCAAACTAATGCCGGGGGACCACGCCATTGTGGTGCGGCAGGCGGGATATTTCGATTTTAACAAGAAAGTGGTCGTCGAGCCGAGGATGGTTTCCGACGTCCGCGTAAGTATGGAACGGGATTCGCGATTTACCTATCCTGATCCCAAGACGAGTTCTGAAGTGAGGCTGGACGTGCAGCCCGGCAGGGCCGCCGTTTTCCTGGACGATTATTATATCGGGACGGTCAGCGAATATTATGGCGTCGAACATGCCATGCTGGTGGTCCCCGGGAAGCACCGTTTTAAGATCGCGTTGCCGGGATTTAAAACATTCGAAACCGAAGTCGATTTGCAGCCGCGCCAAAAATTCGAGCTACGGACCGACTTGATGGGCGCCAGCATCAAGGATGCCGACCCAAGTATCCGAAATGACGCACCGGGAGCCACAACGTCCGTGAGCGATGAAAGCCCGCGGGCTTCGCGCTAAGAAAGACTTTCTAATTCAGGAAAGGGCAGCGACCAACGCGAAACTTGCGGCGCTGCCCTTTTGATTTGGTGGCGCCGGCGTCTCGCCGGCGGGTTTTGCAATTGCGCCATGCCAAAGAGCCGCCGGCGGGACGCCGGCGCCACTAAACCCACTCGCTCCAAGGGATTGCGTTGAGTCTCGACGCGGCTGCGCAAATTGGCGTGGGGCTTCAGGGCTGAGATGGCTTTGGACTCCGCGCCGGCCAAATCAAGGCCGAGACCAGCACGGCAATTACAATTCCGAAGGAGACTTCCAGAAAGCGATGCAGTGGCGCAATCCACGGACGCACCGGATGCCCAACTAGCATTACGATGGCCACAGCCACACCGCCCAGGCGGGCGGCGTCCGCGAACCCCAACAAGCCGCAGAGCAATACCGTAATGGTGACGGCAACGCCAAAGGCCCACAGTTGCTGCCCGAATAGGGCGGTGAAGGCTCCCCCAAGGCTCACCCCAATTGCTGTTCCCACCAGCCGTTGCCAGGAAGCCTTTATGGTGCTCGTCACGTCGGAATACATGACGATGATCGCGCTGATCGCCGCCCAATAGTCTTCCGGTAGCCTAATGAATCTAGCCAGGTAGAACGCCAGAACCGCGGCCAGCCCAGTCTTGGCCGCATGTTTGAAATGTGCCATGGTTACGAGGTTTAGACTGAGTTTACGCAAGATTTTTTCCAACTGTGCGCAGCCGCCTGTAGCGCTCGCCTTCAGGCGAGCATGTCCGCCTGAAGGCGGGCGCTACGAAGGCCTCAGAAATTCACGCCGTCACAGCAAGTATGAAAGCGCGTATTTCAAGCGCCGGCCGCCAGATTTCCGCGCAGGCCCAGAGCGTCCGCAATCTCGCGCATGGCCGCGATGCAAAAGGCGATGTGTTCTTCGATGGGCACGGCCAGTTCCTCCGCGCCCTTGCGCACATCGTCGCGATTGACGCCGCGCGCGAAGGCCTTGTCCTTGAGTTTGCGCTTCACGGAATCGGGCTCGACCTCAAAAATACTTTTGCTGGGCTTGACCAGCGAGCACGCTGTGAGGAACCCGGCGAGTTCGTCGCAGGCAAACAGCGTGTGTTCGAGCGGAGTTTCACGCGCGACGTTGCAATACTCGGCGTGCGAAACGATGGCGCGAATCATTTCTTCAGGGTAACCACGCTTGCGCAAAATGGCCGATCCGCCCGCGGGATGTTCCTCGGTGGGACTGTGCGCATCGTTGGGCCAGCGCTCGTAATCAAAGTCGTGTAGCAGTGCCGTGAGGCTCCACAATTCTTCATCGGCGCCGGACTTGCGCGCGTAAGCTCGCACGCAGGCCTCGACGGCTAATGCGTGTTTGCGCAGGCTTTCGTTTTGCGTGTACTCGCACAATAAGGTCCAAGCATCATCTCTTGACGGTCTTATCGACATGGCTTTCTCCAAGGTTCAGTATTCTTTCCGTTCAGTCACGGCGTCTTGTTTCACGTGGGGACATGCCCGAGGCAGCGGGTGCGCGTCCTCCCAAACCCCGGCAAGGATACCGCAACCCGGCCCCTCCTGCCCGATTGTTAATGAAGCATGGCCACTTGTGCCTCATCAGGGGCCCAGGCCCAAATTCTGTATGCGATTGGGACACCGGTCGGCCTTTCGGGACCGCAAAACATATGCATTCCCCAATTGCGAATGTGTTCCAATTTGTACAGACCTTCGGACAACCGGCGTCCAGTATAAATGCCATTGCTAGAGGAATCGTGTTTTTGTCGATACTGGCAGCCAATACTCTAGACGGCTGGCGCCAACGATCCACAGAGCTTTTCTGCGATGTGGGTGCGGAAAAAAGCCCCTCAGGGCCCGGGTTGCCACCAACAGGAACGACAAAGCACGGGAGGAAAGTCGTGAAGAATTCAGGAAATGGTCAAAGAGGATCCAGTAGGCTTGGTACCGCGCTCCTTCTTCTTATTGTTGTGATAGTGGCCGGGTATTTTATTTTTACCAGGAACGCGTCGGTACAGAACGCATTCCACTCGGTCAGTGAATCGACACAAGATGCGGCGACAACCTCCAGAGTGCGAACTGCATTGCTGCTTTCCAAACACGTATCTCCCTACGACATTAAAGTCGAGACAACCGAGGCGAAAGTAAGCCTGGACGGGCAAGTTCCTACGGAGCAAATCAAGGCTGTAGCCGGAGCCATTGCGCTGGACACATCTGGCGTCAAGGAAGTGCACAACAATTTGGGCATCAATCCTTCGACGGCGCGCAACCCGGAGACACAAGGACTCGGCGAACGAGTGGCCGATTTGGAAATCAAGACACTGGTCAGTGAGGAACTCTCGCAAAATGCCGACCTGTCCGAGAAACACATCGCCACGGAAGTAAAAAATCGAATGGTGACTCTCAGTGGAACGGTCGAGACGGCAACCCAGAAAAACCAGGCCGAACACATTGCCTGGCAAGTGAACGGCGTGCAGGGAGTAACGGACAATTTAAGCGCCAGCAATGCGCAGACAAATCCGGAGAGCGCGGATGAAAAACTTGTGCACCGCGTCGAGTTTGAATTGTATTCGACGAAAGCCATATCGCTGAAGGCGGTGCAGGTTCACGCCGACAACGGAACGGTTACTCTGACCGGCAATGTTTCTTCCCGAGCGGAAAAGCTGCTGGCGGAAAAGACTGCACAATCCGTCGAAGGTGTCCGGAAGGTTGTGGATAGTCTGGCTGCAACAGACGAAGCGCTTTCTTGAAAACGCGCAGCATTGTATTGACCAGAATTGAATTGACCCTCGTAGTAGTACGGGCCGCATCCCCCTCCTGAACATCTGCGGCCAAAACGTACAAGATTGAACCATTTCTGAAGGCGCATTTTTTTAGCCATGTTTTAGCAAACTGTCCGACGTGACGGTTTTGGCTCAACCGTCATCCTCTTGGGAGTCCTGGACCTAAATTCCTGTTAATGCATTTACCAATTTGACCGATTTGTTTATGGAACGCGGAGAAAATACTTGACAAGGGAAGCGCATACCCCCATTATGTCGTTCGCGCCTGCTGCTGCCTTCCCCTCGCCCGAAGTCCCTTTCATCCGCATGCCGGAATAGTCTGCGAGGAGCCCCGGTGTCGGAACAAAATAGTACGATCGCAATGAACGGTACGAACGGAAACAAACTGTCAGGGGATGTCGACCTGGACCGTGAAGTGATCCGTTGCAAGACCTGCGGGCTTGTGCAGTATCGCACCCGCACGGGGAATTGCCGCCGCTGCTTGCGCTTGCTGCCGCCCAAGGTGGAATTTTTAATTCCTCCTCCCGAGCCGCAGGAGCTTCCAGGCGACGACCGGCAACTCTTCGAAAAATGGCCGAACCGCGAGACGGTGGAGAATATTGGTCAACGCATCCGGCAATTGCGCGAGTCGCGCGGGATGACGCAAAGCCAACTCC
>Ga0182024_10013938_pt1 | contig 15596 bp, 11 predicted proteins | sample P32metaG_FD_120480 | JGI IMG/M metagenome (GOLD analysis project Ga0182024, IMG submission 120480) | Permafrost microbial communities from Stordalen Mire, Sweden - P3-2 metaG (Illumina Assembly) | ecosystem: Environmental > Terrestrial > Soil > Wetlands > Permafrost | place: Sweden: Stordalen... | reverse complement strand
CGCTCGAAGCTGGACTCGACGAACTTCTCCAGCCGGGTCACGCACTGCTTGTCCACCCGCTCCGCGAAGAACTTCATATCGTCGCCCCGCTCGGCGAGCACCGCCTTGAAGACCGCCTTGAGGAACGCCTCGGCCAGGTCGGCGTCGGCCTGGAGGTCGGCGAACGCCAGCTCCGGTTCGATCATCCAGAACTCCGCCAGGTGCCGAGGCGTGTTGCTGTTCTCGGCCCGGAACGTCGGCCCGAAGGTGTACACCTTGCTCAGCGCCAGGCAGTAGGTCTCCACGTCGAGTTGCCCCGACACGGTGAGGCTGGCGGGCTTGCCGAAAAAGTCCTTCGTGAAGTCGATCTTCCCCTCCGGCGTCCGCGGCAGGTTGGCCAGGTCCAGCGTGCTCACCTTGAACATCTGGCCCGCCCCCTCGGCGTCGGACGTGGTGATGATCGGCGTGTGCACCCAGAAATAGCCGTTGTCGTCGAAGAACCGGTGGATCGCCTTGGCCAGCGTATGGCGGACGCGGGTGACGGCCCCGAAGGTGTTGGTGCGCGGCCGCAGGTGGGCCACGTCGCGGAGGTATTCGTAGGAGTGGTGCTTGGGCGAGATCGGGTAGGTGTCGGGGTCGTCCACCCAGCCGGCAACCTGCACCGCGCTGGCCTGGATTTCGTACGCCTGCCCCTTGCCCTGGGACTGCACCAGCGTGCCGGTGGCGATGACCGAACAGCCGGCCGTGATGCGCAGGACCTCGCCGGCATAGTTGGGCAGCGTCCCCGGGGCGACGACCTGAATGGAGTCGAAGCAGGAGCCGTCGTTGACCGCCAGGAACGAGAACCCGCCCTTGGAGTCCCGGCGGGTGCGCACCCAGCCTTTGACGGTTACTTCGGTCCCCACCGGCGCATGGCCCGCCAGGGCATCGGCAACGGAAACGTCGGGCATTCTGGGTCCTTTCTGATCGTGTAGAGCCTCAAACAAAACCTAATGAACCCGCGGGGGTCATTAGGTTTTGTTCGAGGCTCTAAGTTTGCCGCCGGATGGAGTATCATCGCGCGTAAGGGGCGTGTCCAGCCGACTGATTAAGACTGGGTCGCTGCATGACGGAATGACCATGTTATTTCTCCTGTGGCTGGGTCGGCTGAAGCTTCACAATCGCCTCGGCAAAGGCCTTACCGATCGGCGCCATGATCTTGGCGGCGCCGAGATAATGGTAGCCCCCGTTCGAGATGCCCTTCATGCGTTTCAACTCTTTGGGGGTGAAAGTCTCTTGCACCGCCTTCTTTTTAGCCTCTTCCCGTGCCGCTGGGCTCAGGTTTGGATCCTTCTTGGCCCCCTGGTCCATTTTTTCGTACAACCTCTCCAATCGTTGTTGTAACGCGTCCAGATCGTCGTCCCAGAATGGTGCGGTCTCCACCGAGACAACATTGCCCTTGAACTCAGGAAGTGACGCTGGCGCTGCCTGGGCTTGGCGGAAGATTGCCATCGGCGGCTTTTGCCCTTCCCGTAAGCCGTCGATTCCCATGACCCCAATCACGAAGGGCATCTTCGGCGCCGACAGGTCCTTGCGCACATCGCGGATGAACTGCGTCAGCAACTGGCTGTACAGGTCGTATCCGCCCGGTTGGTCCCGTTTGTCATACGTCCAGTCGGAAACCAGATCGTTAAACCCTTGGAACCAGACGAAACCGGCCAGTTCGTAGCCTTGGTTCGGATCGTACTCGGGCGCCACCCGCTTAATGTCCGCCAGCACTTTCCGCACATGCTCGATCATCAGGCGGTAGTACACACCGGTGGCTTTGATTTTCTCGGCCTTGTCCTTTTCCAGGTCGTCACCCCGCTGCTTGCACTGGTGCAGTTCGTGGTCGCTCCACGCGTATGGCCCGGCGCCGGGCGGACGGAAATCGGTGTGCAAACTCTTGCCGCCCCACGAGGTCTTGATGATCAGGATCGGCTCGCCCAGTTCCTTTTCCATGTAAATGCCGAACGTGAATTCCGGACCGATCTCTGCGGTCGAGGCGCCGAAGCCGACCGTTACTTTCCCTTTTTGTTCGGTTGTGTCGTCGTCAGCGCACCCGATCGATGATATCCACACCTTCTCGCATACCCTTGGTGTACCATCGGCGTTGCGCATCTCCTTGAGGATCGGCGCAGTCTTGGGATCGTCGGCCATGGAATCAAACGTCGAGACGATCACATGCCCCTGCATGTTCGACTGCCCGGCCAGGACGAATATCTTCAGCGGCTTGGCCGTCGCCTGACTGGCCACCGCCAATGTCAGGCCGGCAATTACTGCGATCAATAGACCCGTGAGCTTTTGCGTCATGTTTCTCATAGTGTTCCTTATACCTCCTTGACCTCTGTGCCGTTCAGCGGCGGCGCCGGGCATGGCTTGTTGCCGGTCACATGAGTCCCAGTTCCTTGAGCGACAGCTATTCGTCGCGCGCAGCCGGTTACACTCATTTGACAAGAGCGCGAAAACAGCAAGATTGCACCGTTAATGGCCAAGGCCGTCGACGCGCCATCGTCACCGGCCGAGTTTCCACGCGATCCGAAGCCGACAGCGGCCAACTCGAAGGAAGAAACATGAGAAGCGCGGTTCTATTTGCCGTCGGTCTTGGTTCCATTGCGCTCGTTTCATGGGCCGATGCCGCCAGTGAGGACCAGGGGCAAACCACGAAGAAAGAAGAGCCGGTCAAGCTCGTGGCCCAATCCGGCGGACTGCATGGGTATATCGGCTTCAGCGCGACCCGCCCGCCTGCCAAGTCCGAATACAGCGCGGGCATGGGGTTTTACTCGGCGGTTTGGCCGTTGGTCGACCGGCCGCTGGCCGACTTCCAGATTGGCCTGGCTGGGAGCTGGATTACCCCGGAAAATTCCGACGACAAGGACACGCCGCTCGCTCCGCAGGGTACGCTGGCGCGAACCTGGAAAGAGCGGGCGCCTACATGGGCAAGCGTGTTTCAGACCGTAGAAGGTGGTTTGGGGTACTGGCAAGGGAATCACTTTCGCTACGGTTCCCCCAAGTTCAGCATGAATGCCACGCCGCAATGCTACGACTATGAGGTAGGCTCGCCGGGGTGGTCCTTTTTCTACAGCAACGAGGCCCTGCCCGACAATCGATTGGGTATTGCCCAATTGAGCAACCGGCTCCTGATTCCGCCCGACGGGCTGCCATTTCAGGGGAACCCTAACGGGCAGTTCCTGGGGTACACCTGGATGGCGTTGCCCTTCACCGATGCGGTTGCGGGAGACCCGCCTACGGGCGAGCAGAGCTGGACGTGCTTTCTGAGCGCAGGCAACTTCAAAGGGCCGATCGCCTATTACATCCCGGAAACCTGGAGCAAGATTGGCAAGCTGTTCAACTATCCCTACATCTACGGGCGCGGGCTCGATGCACGCCCGGCTGAAATGGGCGGCGGCGCCATGGAGATCAACACCGTCCCATTCTTCGAGGCCAATGACCAACGCGGGGTGACCTACTCGAAGATTCCTCAACTGCAATTCCCGGTAGATGGCGACGGACGAGCGTATCTGGTGCAGGATGTGACTTACTATTCCAAAGAGGCCCTGTACGATGCTTTCAAATCCTGGCGCAACGGTGGCCCGGATTGCTCCGGGCGCCTGGATAACAAGGGTGCGTGGAAGTCCACTTTGACGACGGAGACCACCAGGTATGACCAGGCCCGTGAGCCAATCGCCGGCGTAGATCGCGTCTTTGATACCAAGGTTTTCGAAGGCAACGTCTGGGGCCTGGAGTGGGTCAAGAGCGACGTCGCATCGAAGGGACAGTTTCCTCAGTATTACAAGCGGGTTGGCAAGAAACGCGTTGCCGTAACGGCCGCGGACGTGCCCGCGGAGACGCACCTGGGAACACAAGAATTTCGGTTGGCAGCAAAAGGCGAGCCGTATACTTCGCCCGGTGCCGGGGCATGGACAAATCCCGGCCCCAGGAGCGGGCCGTTGACCGCCAGGCTCGCCGACGGGTCTGTGGTGACCTATGCGTGGTATCGTTTCGTCGATCAGCCTTCGTTCCAGCAATACCATTGGAACGAAGAGAAAAAGGCGAAGCTGCAGGCCCTGGTGGAGAAGATCCATGCGAATTGGCCGATCGACCGCGATTACATGGCGCCTCCCACCCGCGGCGAACTGGTCACGCTCGATGCGTCCCTGATCGTGACGCCGCCGAAGGGGATGGAGGTCGGTTATGTCCCCATCGTGACGGCTCAGGCGGCTCACGCTATGACCGATCAGAAATAGCTATGAGACAAATTCCCAAGGTCGCGGCCCAATCGGTGGAAGATCATCCCTACCAGCCGACATGGACATCCCTGAGGACGCACCCGGTGCCGCAATGGCTACGCGACGGCAAATTCGGCATCTACACGCACTGGGGGATCTACTCGGTCCCCTCCGTCGGGCCCAACGCCACCTGGTATGCCAACAAGGTGTATTGGGAGCCGGAGTCTGCCGAGCGGAAACACCACGAACAGACCTGGGGAAAACTCGATCAGTTCGGCTACAAGGATTTCATCCCGCTGTTCAGGGGCGAGCGCTTTGACGCGGAACAGTGGGCCGACCTGTTTCAAAGGTCCGGCGCCCGCTTTGCCGGCCCGGTTGCCGAGCATCACGATGGCTTTGCGATGTGGGACACGAAATACTCGCCTTGGAATTCTGCCAATATGGGGCCCAGGCGCGATGTCGTCGGCGAACTTGCCGCTGCAATCAAGAAACGCAACATGAAGTTTGTCGCCGCCTTTCACCACGCGGAGAATTGGCTCTACTTCCCGACCTTCGACAAGCGATACGATTGCGGCGACCCGAGATACAGCGGTCTGTACGGCTTCATCCATGAAAGGGACGCCCTGCCCAGCAAAGCCTTCCTCGACTTGTGGAAAGACAAGATCGTCGAAGTCATCGACAAGTCACCAACCTGGTGGACCGCGTCAGCAAGAACGGCTATCTGCTGCTGAACGTCGGCCCAAAACCCGACGGCACCATTCCCGATGAGGCCAAAGACCTCTTGCTGGGCATGGGAAACTGGCTCCAGATCAACGGGGATTGCATCTACGGCACGGCTCCCTGGGTCATCGCCAGCGAGGGCCCGACCCGGCCGACGACCCGTGGCGATTACAATGAGATCAACGACCTGCGGTTTACCGGGCGTGACATCCGCTTCACCGTCAAGGGCGAGAACCTGTACGCCATCGCGCTTGCCTGGCCGGGCGAACGACTGCTGATCACGTCATTGGCTCCCCGCTGGGATTCCTGGAAGGGGTGGTGCGGGTTGTACCCATCGGAAATCGCTTCCGTGTCCATGCTGGGCGACGGCAACGAGTTGAAGTGGGAAATCACCAGGGACGGTCTTTCCATAGCAATGCCCAGGAGAAAGCCCTGCGATCATGCGTTCGCCATTAAGATTGTGCGTCGCAAGCCTTTTTGAGCGGGGAGCCATGTCGCATCCATCGCCCCGCGCGCATCTTAGAGAGTAGAAAACCGCAAGGCTCCCCGCGTCGGAGGCTCTTTTTGGTCGAATCGGACGAGGAATTGGTTCAACGCACGCGACGCGGCGACCGGGAAGCGTTTGCCGGATTGGTCGAACGTTACGAGCAATCCGCCCTCCTGGTGGCGGGCTCGGTTCTGCATTCCTGGCACGATGCCAGGGACGCCGTGCAGGACTCATTCGTGACGGCCTACGAACGACTCAACAGACTTTGGTCGCCGCACAAATTCGGCGCGTGGTTCCTGCGGATCGTCCGGCGTCAGGCGTTGTGGCAGGCTCGCCGGCAGGCGTCCCGCTCGAGGCGGCTTGTTCCCATCACCCCGGAGCAGGCGTGCGCGCCGGAAAGCGAAGGCGAGATATCCGCCGATCTTGTGGCAATGATCGCCCGGCTGCCCCGACAGGAATGCGTCGTTGTGACCTTGAGGCACCTGAGCGACCTGCCGGTCGCCGACATCGCGAGGATCACGGGACGCCCGGTCGGAACGGTAACGAGACCGGAGAACAAGCTGGAGGCTGTGCCAAACGTTGGCAACACCGACGTGACAACCACCAAGGCCTCGCCGCGGTTCATTCTGCTTGAGGGGCAAAGGGCTATGATGATCATGGGCCGTTCGCGCCCCGGCGACCGGGGCGCGCACCCTGCAACCGAACCCGCCGATATCGATTCCGGCATCAAAGTCGACGTCATCAGCATCAAGGGGCAGGACCAGGTCCTGATTGTGACCACCGTCGTCGAAGACGGAGCGACCGTGTGGGCGGAAGCCGCGACGGTTAAGGTGCAATCCAAGGCGCGGAGGGCCAAAAATGACAATTCCCATCCCCGGCGGCGTCTAATCGATGGAGGATTCCGTGGCCGATGAGCACGGGAGCAATATGCCGCTGCACCGACGCGGCCGGCGAGATCCTGGTTGGATCTCGCCGGCCGCGTTGCCCGCCACGTATTCTGCTGTAAGCGGATCGGTGTAACTCCGAGGCTTTCTATCGCCGAAGAAGTTCAGGCAGGTGGACGGCGATGGTGTCGGCACCAAGGGCGTTGGCGTCGCGGTCCCAGGTGGACTGGTTGTGGCTGCCTTCAACGTGCTGCACGACGAATTTCTCGGTCATGTTCGGGTCAGCGTTGGAAGAGACGAGCCCGAGCAATTTTCCGTTGGTGGCGAATACGGGCCCGCCGCTGTCGCCGTGGTCCGCACCCAGTTTGAGGGCGACGAATGTGCTGCCTTCGTTGCCGGTGCCTGCAACGCTGCCGCGGAGTAGATGGCCGTCGGCAGCGGCGAAGCCGAAGGCGATCACCCGGTCACCGGCGCGTGCCGGGGAGTCAGCCAGCCGCGCGGGGACCAATCCATCGATCGGTTTGGCCAGCACGAGCGCGGCGAAGTCGGCGCCGGGCACGCGCTTGACTTGTGTGGCATACTGGCCGACGGACCTCCATTCGGCTGCCTCGTCGGGGTCCGCGTTGTAGGGGCGGAACATCAGTTTGTGGCCCAAGTCCTCCGGCAGTTGGCCATCGACAGTGACGACGTGGTCGGCGGTGAGCAGGAACAGCTTGCCGTTGTGCTCCACGTATACGCCCGTGCCAACGTAAGCGGTCTGGTCGTCAACTCTGAGCATGAACTCGACGACCGAGCAGCTCATGGCGCGGACCTTGGCCTGGTCGTGGTGGAGGCGGGCCTGCGCAGGGGTCTCAGGGGCGGCCCAGGCCGGGCGGTTTCCCGCCAGGATTGAAAGACCAAGGGCAAGGGACAGGAGGTAGCGACGGAAGATGGCAAGGATGCGGGTCGAATCGAACATCGGGGTTCTCCGGTGAAGTGCCAAGGGGTCTCAGTTGCCCCTTCAATCCTTCTTCCGGAAGAACTGCCGGTTAGCGGCCATCAGAAAAAGTGAATTAGTGATGCGTGCACAAAAGCAGAGGGGCTGGCTCCTGAGGGAACCAGCCCCGGTGATTGCTGGTGCTGCTGGCCGTTCATTGAATCCAGTTGTTTATTCGACCCCCAAGGTCCTCTCGTGCGGCGCCAAAGCCGGGCAAGTTGCGCAGCACGTGTTCCAATTGGTCGGCGAAGAGTACACCCACCGAGGCGGCAACGGCCTCGCCGGGCGGGCCGAGTTCGGACAAGGCCAATCCAAATGTTGCGGCGACGGTAATGCCGCCGATGGCAGCCACTCCCTTGGTCGACACGTCCACAACAGCACAACCTGGACCGCATTCGTTAGACCCCCGGACCCAAGGCGCCTCGAAATCGAAGACCGTCATTGCCTTGGAGAAAGTCTTGGTATGCAGCGCTCGGTCAAGCCATTCGGCGGCGATGCTGAGGCGGGTGTCGGGGCCCGCCGGCTGTGACGGGTGGAGCAGATCTTGGCACTGATCCCCGCAAGAGGGGCCGAGCAAATCTACGGGTTCGTCCGCCCATACCGACCGTGGCGCGAAAAGGATGATGAGCAAGGCGGTGGACAACGTTCGAGTTGCGGCCCGCCAAAGAAGGGGTGGATTCATGGTTGTACATTCCTTAAGTCAGGGCTAACGAAAGTGGTGGGGCCGATTCGGTGCATCGGCCCCACCACCCTCCGGTTTGAGAATTGCCGAGGGTCCAGGCAGCTAATTCACGAGGCTAACGTGAGCATCGACGACATGGCCGCCAGTTGAGCCCTGAGCCATCATGGCTTCCTTCGCCATCTTCATCGCCTCATCGCGGGATCCGGCAGTGACGGCGCCGGAGCCGGGCCACCACGTCTCCTTGTGGGTGATGTCGCTGATGACGCGCGCTTCGCCGGTCCAGATGTAGAGCTTCTCCTCCTGCAATCGCGGTTGGCCGGCGGAGTCGTCATCGAAGGAGCGAGCCAGCAGCGACACTTGCGGCGCGGCTGCTGGAGCGTTTGTGGTGAATGCCGCAGACAGGAAGGCTGGGCAAAGCGCAGCCGCCAAGAAAAACAAACGTGAGAGGAAACGCACGGGGACACCTCTTGAAACAGGGGGAATTCCCCGGCAGAGGAAGCGACCTTCGCGACCGCGCCGGGGCGGATTGGTTGAATAGAATCAAGGCCGGGGGGGCCGGTCGTAATTAGCCACGAAAAACACGGCCTTTGGCGGACATCAGGCGGGAATCGTTCGCGTGCGGTGTTGCTGCCGAGTTGGTGACGGGGCCCGACCGCTTGCTCCGGGTTGCGCGCAGGTCGGCGATCATTTCGCGGATAGCGCGGGCGTGGTTTGCCCAGTAGCGCGCGGCCTGCGGTGTGGCAGCGCGATTTGCCCAGCATTCGTACGCACTGGCCACGCTTTCGTAACCGCTGAACCGTTCGTCGGTTACCGGCAGTCGCTTCGTTTGGGAAGAAACGAATCGGACGATCCGCCAAAACATGCTCGGGCGGTTCTGGGTGACAACGACAGTGGTTGACGCTGTTTGCACGGCGGGTCTCCGTTTGGTCTGTAGCGGTCCGGGGCCTCTTCGGCGCGGTGCCGGGCCGGTTGAAGTGTGGGGCCGACATTTGGCCCCTCAATGGACTAAACGGAAACGGGCAGCCAGCGCGGACATCGCGTGGAAAACAAATTCTTTTACGAAAAATGGCCTCCCTGAGTTATGCTTTTCGGAGTGGTTCCAGCGAGCGATAAATAGCTCATGACGGTTTTGCGCCCAGCTTTGCCGGACGACGGACATGCTGTGAATTACCGCTCGACAAACAGGAGACACGCATGGAAAGCCCGCAATACGATGAATCGCACCGAGCTGGAAGGCCCCTCGGAGACGCGACAAAGTTGCTCCGGGCCTTCAGTTCCGGCGAGAAGGCCGTACTCGACAAGTTGTTCAGCCTGCTCTACGAGCCGCTTCGGAAGCACGCGAAGTACGTTGAGCGCCCCGGAGTTAGCCTGACCAAGACCGCGTTGCTAAACGAGGTATACATCGAATTCATTACGAAACTGACGCCAGCAGGATTGGTTCGCACGGCGCACTCAAAACTGTCAAAGCAACTCCACAACTGCGACGGTCAAAGTTCCGGTATTGTGAAGGAAGCTTTCACTCGGCTCGCCAAGACGGTTGACGGTTTATCTTACGAAGAGGCAGCTGTGATACTGCGGGAGGCCGACGTGACGCTCGCGCTCGGGCTTGGAGGAGACGAAGGCGAAGCTCGCCTCGCGAGAGAGGCCTTTTCCACAGTGGAAGAGAGGCTCAAGGAACCGCCGCGCCTCAAGGCTCAAGACCACGAGCACCTCCTGACACCAGCGGGATTAGTTCGCGAGGCGTACTCAAATCTGTTCAAGCAACTCGACGACTACGGTAATCGGAACTCCGCAATTGTGAACGAGGCTTTCAGGGAGCTTGCAGATACGGTTGAGGAGCTATCTTACGAGGGCGCCGCCGTAATGCTGCGGGGGGCCAAGGTCAAACTTGTGGACAGGCTCGCAGGAGACGAAGGTGGAGGCCGTCACAAGGCGTTGGCGGAAAGGGCCTTGTCTAATTTGGAGGAGAAACTCAGGGCACCGCCGCTCCTCATGGCTCGGGATCGCGATCATTTTTGCAACTTGGCCCTCCGGATGATGACGCTAAGGCGCATCGACCATTGGCGTCATAAGACGCCACGAATAAGCGATGTACAGGACACTACTGGGGATGATGGACATGCGCCAAATCAGCCCACGGGAGACAACTCACCTACCAAGCCGGCGCCGTCGGCTGCCGCGTCCGACGGGGGTGCGCATTATCAGCCAAGAGGTGACAGGTCTCGCCACCGTGCAAAGGCGAGGCGCCGGCCGATCCCGGGGATAGACGTATACGAGATGGATCCAGCCGGTAGCGACGATCCTGCGGACTTGGCGGTGGTGAGTGACGTGATTGAAATGTTGAGAGCTAAGGACCCTAAGGCCGCTGAGGTTTTCTGTTTGAAGTTCTTTAGCGAAACGAGCGACGAGACGGTCGCCGAGGAGGTCGGCGGCCTGAGCGATCGCCAAGTGAGGAGGCTCTATTCCCGGGCTTGCGATTTCCTCGCAACGAAGCTGAACTGGTCGGGCGTGGCTCGAAGCGAGGCCCAATGAGCGACGAGAAACAGATACCGCCGAGCCCCGAGGACGGCTTTTTGTCGGATGTGTCTGCCATTTTAAAAGGCGACAGCGACGATGGCGAGGTCGCCGGGGACCCCGACGACACCGGCTCATTGAGGGACGCCGATCCGGCGCCCGAGTTCCCCCATCGAGATCCCGACCAGATCGATAAATACCGGATCGGCAGACGGCTTGGCGAAGGTGGCTTTGGTATTGTCTACCTCGCCTACGACCAGATACTGAAACGCCCAGTCGCGCTAAAGATCCCCCTCCGGAACGGCCTGGACGTGGACGCTTACAGGCGCGAGGCCAGCATCGTCGCCAATCTCCAGCACCCCAACATCGCTCCCGTCTACACCACCGGCAGCACCGAAAACTACCCTTTTTTCATCGTCTCGGAGTACATCGAGGGCGTTCCGCTGACCAAGTGGATGCAGGCTCGGCCGTCGCCGGCCGAATCGGCCGAACTCGTGGCGACCATCGCCAAGGCGCTGCACTACGCCCATGATAGGAATGTGGTGCATTTGGATGTCAAGCCCGGAAACATCCTGATCGACACGACCGGCAGGCCGTTCCTAGTCGATTTCGGGCTGGCCCTGAAAAAGGAGGGCGCCTGCAAGGAGGGCCAGTACCTTGGCACGCCTCCTTACATGAGCCCCGAGCAGGCCCGCGGCGAGGGGCACCGCGCTGACGGTCGCAGCGATATCTTCAGCCTTGGCGTGGTCTTCTACGAGCTGCTCACCGGGCACCGGCCTTTCCACGGCGATTCGCCGGAGCAGGTGCTGGATCAGATCCGACGTTTCGAGCCCCAGCCGCCGCGACAGCATGATGACAACATCCCAAGGGAACTCGAACGCATCTGCATGAAGGCCCTGGCCAAGCGGGCGTCGGAACGCCACAGCACTGCAAGGCAACTGGCAGAGGAACTAAGGGGCTGCATGTTGCGGCAGTTTGGTTTCGGCGACAAGAGGGTCAAGGTTGCCCGAAGCACGTTCGTCATGGCAGACGTCAAAGGCTTTGCCGACAAAGTCCGCATATTGGAAGAGACCGCGGGGCCCGAGGCGGCGGCAGTGTTGACACGAAAACTCCACCAGTTCTTCCTGGACGCCTTCAGCGGCCCCCAACTCATTCCTTCGAATCACCATATCAACGGCGAGAGGCGATTCTTCTATCACTTCCGCAAGGCAGAGGATGCATTCCGGCTCATCGAGGCATTGCACAGGGCCACATTTCAGCACAACGCACAGGCCGCGGACCAGATCGAAGAGCATTTATTCTGTGTCGGAGCCTCCACGGGCGACGCAGGTTGGGATGGGAAGAAACCGACGGGCCGCGTAATCGAGGTCGCCTCGCAGCTTCAGGCCGCTTCGACAGGGGGGGACCTGTTGGTCGATCCGGATACATTCGAGGCATTCCCCCCGGGCATTCAGAAGCAGTTTGGCCCCAAGGATGAGGTTCGCGATATGCATGGTAAGCTCTGTGAGGTCTACCGATGCACCTTCGGGCGCGCTCTGCCCCCGTTAGCCCCCGCTGTTCCCGAGAGTAGCACGCGCGGCCCCGCAGATGCCCGGCCCCCTGGAAACCTTTCGGTGGAAAAAGGCTTTGTCGGCCGCAAGCGCCAGATCAAGGCCCTCGCGAAATTAGTTCAGGGTGACGACTTGGTGGTGACCATCACCGGAACTGGTGGCGTCGGGAAGACCAGCCTTGCGAAACAAGTGGCGCACCACATGGCAGGCTCTTTCAAGGGCGGATGCTGGTTCGTTGACCTTGAGAGCGCCAAAACCGCCGAGGAGGTGGTTGAGAAGGTTGCGCGCGTCCTGGGTATTGATCTCGGTCGGTCGAAAATGGCAATCGAGGACACGACCGCTGCATCGGCGCCGCATCTGCCACTCGTTGACGCCGGGGTCACGGGCGGTACGGCGCGTACCGTGGGCCGCCCCACGATAACCGATGCCTTGAACACGGCGCTGGGGCGGTACGGGGACCGAATGCCGACGCTGGTTATACTGGACAACTTCGAACAGGTGATTGACGCGGCAAGCGAGACCGTCGGGCAGTGGAGCAAGCTCGCGCCGCACCTGCGTTTCCTGGTCACCAGCCGCGAGGAACTGCACCTCATGGGAGAGCGGCTCTTCCCCCTGGCGCCATTGGCGCTCCCTGGACCCGCCGACGAAACAGCGACGGGGGCGAAAGCGGCCGAGAGCGTCCAACTTTTCATCGAGCGGGCCCGGCTTCGACAGCCGGGCTTTCAACCCGATGTCGCCGCCCTCCGAGCAATTGCTGCAATCTGCCGATCGGTCGAAGGGCTGCCGCTTGCCATCGAGATCGCTGCCGCCCGGGTTTCCGACCGGAAGCTGGCGGAGATCGCTGACGGGCTAAAGATAGAGTCCCTTCGGCTTGCCGCGATTGACAACAACGTCAAGAATGGCCCTGTCCGGCATTCGTCGATGCCTAAAGCCGTGAGTTGGAGCTACAAGTTGCTTGAACCGTGGGAGCAGGACGCGCTCCTGCAAGCGTGCGTGTTCGTCGGCGACTTTACGGGCGAAGCAGCGGATGCCGTCATCGAGCTTGCGGACATTCCCAGAGGCCTTTCAACCGACGATGTGATCGACGGCCTCTGCAAGAAGAGCCTGCTCAGGGAGGCAGGTGGCGAGCGCGTTGCCCTGTTCGTGGTCGTCCGCGAGTTTGGGCTGGCGGAATTAGCGAAGCGGCTCGGCCTCCAAGACGCGATTGCTGAGCGTCACGCGAGGTATTACGACGGCCTGTCTTCCAAGCTGATCGAGGATGGGCGGCCGTCTCTCCTCCGGCGCGAAGAAGAAAACCTGACGGCGGCGCTCACCTTTGCTATATCGCGCGGGGACGCGAATCTCACATACCGCCTCGCTTTCGCGGTTTCGATTGTCGTGCGCGCATCGCGCCGATCGGCGTCATACATTTCACTGATGGAGACGGCGTTTGAGTCGCTGCCGTCGTCGGATGAGCGACATCGGAGCCGACTCGCCTCTGCTTTGGCCAGATGCTGTTATGAGTCGGGAGAGGAAACGACGAAATCGCGGGCATTGATGTGGGCGGAAACCGCGCTTGGTGGCGCCCGCCTTGTCGAGCAGCATGACGCGATGTGCGATGCCCTGCTGGCCTATGCGAGCGTACGCGAGATCGAGGAGCCAAGCATAGAGGCGTTGCACCACGCCCGACTGGCAGGAGACGCCCGGTTACTCGCGAGGGCATTGGCCCTTCGCGCCAGGTGGGCCGCCTCCCGTCGTGAGCGAGATGAGGCACTTGGGCTTCTAAATGAGGCCGAAAGGGCTCTTGAGTCGCAAACCGGGAACGAGGCTTTCGGGCGGCTGCTGGTAAGCCGAGTCGAAATCCTCAGAGAAGAATTGAATGACAGTGAGAGTGCGGTCGCGTGCTGCGACAAGGCGATCCCCATGTTGCGCCGCCTCAGCGACCTGACAGGATTGATACTCCTTCAGCACCAGACCGGCTTTGCACGGCGAGATCTTCGGGATTTTGAGGCGGCCCTCGCGTGCTTTGACGAGGTCGAGAAGTTATCGGTCGAATGTGATGACCAATTCTCTGCGGCCTGTGCTGTCGCCGAACGTGGCCAAACCTACTGCGAGTGGGGCAAGTATGCCGAAGCCATTTCTATCCTGCAGGACGCGGAGGAGCGGTTCGCACGAATCGGCCACGCCAAATACCATGCCCTGAATTGTGGCCGGCGGGGCCTCGCGTTGTACAAGAATGATGACAACGAACAGGCGTTTGAGGTCTTTACCCGGGCGGCCGCGCTTTTTCGCGAAGCCGACGATGTCAGGAGCTTGCAAACTTGCCTGTACAACATGGCGCTGGCGGCACGGGACCTTGGTCAGTTCGACACGGCCCTTGCTTCATTCAGCGAATCAGCCGACCTTGCCCGCGGTTTGAAGCAATGGGCCAACGTGGCCCAATCGCTTGATATGCGGGGACGCATCGAAGGCAAGCGGGCGATGGAATCTCGAGCGGCAAGAACCTACGACGAACTGGCAACGGCCTTAATGCAGATTCCCGATTCAGCGACGGCAGCGAAGTATATGTTCAACCTCGGCGTGGTATACGAGAACGGCCAAGGGGTGGCCAAGGACGAGGCGGAGGCGGCCAAGTGGTATCGCAAGGCCGCCGACGCCGGCCATGCCGGTGCGATGTTCCACCTCGGGGTGGGCTACGCCAACGGCCAAGGGGTCGCCAAGGACGAGGTGGAGGCGGGCAGGTGGTATCGCAAGGCCGCCGAAGCGGGCGATGCCGACGCAATGTTCAGCCTCGGCGTGATGTACGCTAACGGTCGAGGGGTTGCCAAGGACGAGGCGGCGGCGGTCAAGTGGTATCGCAACGGTGCGGAGAAGGGCCATACCGGTGCGATGTTCCACCTCGGCGTGATGTACGATAATCGTCGAGGGACAGCCAAGGACGGGGCGGAGTCGGTCAGGTGGTATCGCAAGGCCGCCGACGCGGGCCGCGTCGACGCGATGTTCATCCTCGGCGTGATGTACGCTGACGGCCACGGGATCGCCAGGGACGATGCGGAGGCGGTCAAGTGGTATCGCAACGCTGCCGAGAACGGCCATACCGGTGCGATGTTCAACCTGGGCGTGATGTGCGCCAACGGTCGAGGTATTTCAAAGGACGAGGCGGAGGCAGTCAAATGGTTCCGCAAGGCCGCCAACGCGTTCCAACCCGGTGCGATGTTTAACCTCGGCGTGATGTACGATAACGGTCGAGGGGTCGCCGAGGACGAGGCGGAGGCGGTCAAGTGGTACCGCAAGGCCGCCGACGCGGGCCGTGCCGACGCAATGTTAAACCTCGGCGTGATGTACGATAACGGTCGAGGCGTTGCCAAGGACGATGCGGAAGCGGTTAAGTGGTATCGCAAGGCCGCCGACGCGGGCCATGTCGTTGCGATGTTCAATCTCGGCGTGATGCACGCTAACGGTCGAGGGGTGGCCAAGGACGAGACCGAGGCAGTCAAGTGGTATCGCGACGGTGCGGAAAAGGGCAATGCCGCGGCCATGTTCAACCTCGCCGTGATGTTCGCAGGCGGCCAAGGGGT